>ENA-USUA01001047-USUA01001047.1-human-gut-metagenome-genome-assembly--contig:-NODE-1047-length-13970-cov-4.477867_pt1 | contig 13970 bp, 9 predicted proteins | sample MGYA00250057_ERZ773390 | MGnify/ENA primary metagenome ERZ773390 (study PRJEB29103, sample SAMN06111941) | human gut metagenome | biome: human gut; feature: ankylosing spondylitis patient; material...
GCGCACTCGCGCGAAGATGTAGATTGTCGCAAGCGACCGCGCGAGGCGCGAGAATGTGCCAAGGCACATTCTTTTTTATATTGATTTCGCTGTTGCACGAGGTCTGCCGTTTGTGGGCAGCAGGAGTCTTGCGGCGCAGAACTTTGTCCATGCATATCGTGTGTCCTTCGAACCGTGTCGAAACTTGCGTTCAAAAACCACTTTTCAATTGCCGGAAAATGTATTATATATTTAAGTAAAAGGAAGTGGACGCAGGAAAGGGCGGCTGCTGACGAGGCGTAAGGGGGACGAAAACAATGAGCATGGAGAGACATTGCAAAAATGCTCTGGAAGAAGAAAACCAAAGGCTTCGCGAAGAGAACGACAGGCTGATGGACATTGTGGTACAGATGAAATGCACACTGAACCGCCTGGTGAAAGAGTATATTACGGAAAGTAAATAGTGAGGAAAGGCAGCGCAGGCGAGTATCACTGGGAGAAGATCAGCGGAAGATGGCAGTTCATCGATGGAAGGTGGTATTATCTGAATCCTGTCTCCGACGGAACCAGAGGAATTATGTGCGCAAGGAAGAGAACTCCGGACGGCTGGCTTGTAAAAGAGGACGGCAGTTGGGATGAAGAAGCAGGAAGATAAAAGGATAATTACAGTATAGAGATAAAAGGTGCCGGACTCTGAGCGAGAGAGTCCGGCACCTTTGCAATTATGCATTTTGTAAGAGTCCCAGAGGACTCAAACTTTATCTATGGTGTGGATGGTCAGCGTTACTGCACGATTCCGGCCGTATCCACGGTCCAGATCTTGCCGTTCGCGTCTTTGATGTCCTTATATCCGCGTCCCAGCTCCGGCTTCGCGGAGGAAGTGGAGGAAGCGGATGCTTTCTGCACGTTTCCGGTGGTCCCTACGAGGTAGGTCACGCCGTTTAAATCAGCCGGTGCATATCTCTGGTCGGCGGTGGCGTCCTGTCTTTTTCCGTAGACGTAGAGGATGCCGTCGCGGAGACCGTGGTAGCCCTGCCCTTTCTTGTCACCATCGGTGTGGAAGAACCAGTTCTCGGTCTCACCGGTCTCCTCGTTGTAGATCGCCTGTTTTCCGGTCTTTACGATACCGTCCTCACCGAAGTAAAAGTTTGCGATCTCATTGTTCGCCACGTTCGCGATCTGTCTGCCTGTCTGCATGATTCCCAGGTCACTGAACGCATACTTTTTCGCGTTGATGGTGAACAGGGAATTTCCCTTTTTATCGGAAACATACGGCTTTCCGGCCTTAAAGTAGAAGGTGTAGACCTCATCTGCAGCGTGGATCCCGGAAATGCCCTCGATGGAGCGGAAACCTTCGGCGCGCTTTCCGTCCCCGGCTGCTCCGTAGTACTGGTAGTCGGTGATCTTCGGGGATGCGGCGTTGCTGTCTGTTACGTCAGACTTGGACGGCATCAGGACCCAGCCCGTCTGCATCTTTCCGTCGATGAAGGTGTAGTAGCTTCCGTCGATCTTCTTATCGTACTGGGTGGTCACCATTTTGCCGTCGGAATTGAAGTAGTACCAGCTCTCGGAAGCGCCCGGTGCGTGGCTGTTTTCCTCTAAACGGATCCAGCCGGTCCGCATGAAACCGTCTTTTTCTGTTCCGAGGTAGTAGGTCGCCCCGTCAATCTCCGTCTTTCCTGTTGCCATATGGCCGGATTCATCGAAATAGTACCATTTGGAGTCGAATTTCACCCACTTGGAGACAGCGGACTTCCCGTCCTTCTCAAAGTAGTACCAGAAGGTATCCGGTGTCTCCGGGGAGTCAGGATCTTCCTCATTTTTTAACTCCACCCATGCGTTTGTGACCATCTTTCCTTCGTCATCCACATAGTACTCGTCGATCTTCGCGTTTTTTACGATCTGTCCATCTTCACCGAGATAGAACCAGTCTTCTCCACGCTTTCTCCAGGCATCGGTGGTGAGGTACCCGTCCTCATCGTAGTAGACCTTTGCGTCGCCTTCTGTCACCCAGCCGTAGGATGCCGCATAGACCGGCAGGCCGGAGACCATCATCATAAATGCTGCCGCGGACAAGACCGCAGCAATCTTTGTCTGTTTTTTCATAATCGTTTTCTCTCCTTTTTGATATGAAAATTGAAATGTTTTGTCGTGGTGTTTTCGTTTACGGGCTGATTATAACAGGCTGTGGAGGCCGGATTCCAGTGTAGGTTCCTGGCATATCTGGAACGCCGTGGAAAGCATTTCATGGGATGGAAAATACGGAAAATTAAGGCGGAGAGTGCCGCCGGGGAAGACCTGCGAAAACCGTAACTGTTCAGTACCTTCACAGTTACATGCAAAAATCCATTCCAAATCGGCTACGCCGATGGGATTTTTGCCTTTTAGCCTAGGTTTTCTTACGGTCAGCGCAGCAAGTGCGCAGACCTACTGAACAGTTGCTGAAAACCTTACAAAAATATGATCTACTGGACTGTATGCGGTCCGCATGGTATAATCGAGAAAGGTATTATCTTGAGAGAGGAGAAGGTTTCACTTATGAGAATGAAGGTTTCTGATTATATTGCCCAGAAGCTGGTAGACGAGGGCATCACCGACGCGTTTATGGTGACGGGCGGAGGCGCGATGCACCTGGATGACGGACTTGGACATCAGCCGGGACTGCATTGCTATTTTAACCATCACGAGCAGGCCTGTGCCATCGCGGCTGAGGCCTACGCGAGGATCCATAACAAGATCGCGGCTCTCTGCGTGACAACAGGTCCCGGCGGAACAAACGCGATCACCGGAGTAGTCGGCGGATGGCTCGATTCGATCCCGATGCTCGTCTTATCCGGACAGGTCCGCTATGACACGACCGCCCACAGCACAGGACTGGGGATCCGTGCGATGGGGGATCAGGAATTCGAGATTACAAAAGCGATCGACTGCATGACAAAGTACAGCGAGATGGTGCTGGATCCGATGCGGATCCGTTTCTGTCTGGAGAAATCACTTTATCTGGCGCAGACAGGAAGACCGGGCCCGTGCTGGCTCGATATTCCGTTGAATGTTCAGGGGGCATACATTGAGACGGAAGCGCTTCTCGGATTTGATAAGGACGATTACGAAGCAGGCGGAACCGGCTGGTCCGGTCACGGAACCGGATGTTCCGGATGTACGATCTGCATGATGAATAAAGTTGAAGGAAAACCGGCAATGATCCCGTCCGATGTGAGCGGACAGGGCGAAAAACGTGTGAAACTGCCGGATCCTGTGACGGTAGAGCAGGCGAGAGAAATCTTAAAGAAGGTCCGCGAGGCGAAGCGCCCGGTGATCAACGCCGGAAACGGAATCCGAATCGGAAAGGCATTCGATGTATTCGCGAGAGTCGTAAAGAAGCTTGGAATCCCGGTTGTCACTGGCTGGAACAGCATCGACTGCATGTATGACACAGACCCGCTCTATGTGGGACGTGCCGGACATATGGGTGACCGTGCCGGAAACTTTGCGGTACAGAACAGCGATCTCTTATTGTCATTGGGAAGCCGTCTCTCGATCCGTCAGGTGGGCTATAACTACCCGACCTGGGCGAGAGAGGCCTATGTGATCTACAATGATATCGACGCCGAGGAGTTAAAGAAACCGACGGTCCATGTTGACATGCCGGTCCATGCGGACGTCAGGGACCTTCTCGAGAAGCTGGAGCTCGTCCTCGACGAGGAAGAGTTCGATCCGAACGGCGGAGCAAAGGATAAAGAAGCCGTGGACTGGTGGATCAGACGCTGTCAGGAATGGAAAGAAAAATACCCGGTCGTTCTTCCGAAACACTATGAGGCCGGAGATGACGAGCCTGCAAATGTTTACGCGGCGATCAAGGAGATCAGCAGGCGCGGAGAGGAAGATCAGATCACCGTTGTGGGAAATGGCTCCGCGTGCGTGGTAGGCGGACATGCCTATGAGATGAAGAAAGGACAGCGGTTCATCAGCAACTCTGCCATTGCGTCCATGGGTTACGACCTTCCGGCAGCTATCGGTGCCTGGGTCGCAGACCATACAAAGGACATCATCCTTGTGACAGGTGACGGAAGTATCCAGATGAATCTTCAGGAGCTCCAGACCATCGTTCATCACCATATGGGAATCAAGATTTTCCTGATCAACAACGGCGGTTACCATTCCATCCGCCAGACCCAGAAGACCCACTTCCATGAGCCGTTAGTGGGAATCGGCGTGGACAGCCACGACTTAAGCTTCCCGAGTATGGAGAAGCTTGCGTGGGCATACGGTTATCCGTATGTGGCAGCCCACCACAACAGTGAGCTCGGCGAGGCGGTGGAGAAGACACTTGCCATGGACGGTCCGGTGATTTGTGAGATCTTCGTGGATATGAAACAGGGCTTCGAGCCGAAGGCAGCCGCAAAGATGCTGCCGGACGGAACTATGGTATCCGTACCGCTCGAGGATCTGGCTCCGTTCCTTCCGGAGGAAGAGCTGAAGGAAAATATGATTATTCCGTTAGTAGAGAATAAATAAGAAGGTTCAGTGTGCCTGGGACATGGAACTTAGAAGAAAATGCAAGATGGTTCAGAAAATTCCTACCCGTGTACAGTAACATCATGTACAATATACTGGCAACCGGGAATAAGATGGATGATTGATCAGCGTTAAATGAGGAAAGGGGCAGCAGAATATGAATATCATCATGACAGGTTCGACGAGCTTTGTCGGCGCGGCAACGGTGCGGGAACTCTTACGGAGAGGGCACACGGTGACCGCCATTGTGCGCCCCAAATCCTCAAAACTTGATACGATCCTTGAGGGAAATGAGGAGGCACTTTTATCCGGGCGTCTTCTCGTGACGGAAAATGATCTTTCCGAGCCGGAAAAACTTTTAGAAAAAGTGACAAAACCGCAGGACGTGTTCTGCCATTTCGGCTGGGGAGGATCCGGGAGCGTGTCAAGAACGGACAAGGCGCTTCAGGAGAAGAATATGGAGATCTCCCTGGAGACGATTCGGACGGCGAAAGCCCTAGGCTGTAAAAAGTTCCTGTTCTCCGGCTCCCAGGCGGAGTACGGAATGCACCAGGATCTGATCACGGAGAACACGGTCTGCGAGCCGAAATCCTTGTATGGAGAGGCGAAGCTTGCCATGCGGGAAAAGGGAGAAAAACTCTGTGATGAACTGGGACTGCGGTACATTCACGCCAGGATCTTCAGCGCCTACGGCCCCGGGGACCACCCGTGGACGTTAGTGGAGTCCTGTTTGGACACATTCTTAAGTAATAAGGAAATGTCCCTGGGGGCATGTACCCAGAAGTGGAATTTCCTCTATATCGACGATCTGGCAAGAGGAATGGCGGCGCTCTGCGAAGCTCCGGAAAGCGCGTTTGAGGGACTTGAAAATCCTGTATTTAACTTCGGCGGTGCTGAGACAAAGGTATTAAAGGAATTCGTGGAGGAGATCCACGAACTCTGCGGCGGACAGGGCGAGAGCCAATACAACACCCGCGGGGAGAACGCCGAAGGTCTGATCAATCTGATGCCGTCCATCGAAAAGCTGGAGACGGTGACGGGATGGAAGCCAGAGGTCGATTTCAAGACCGGAATTACAAGGATGATCGCGCTCAGAAAGAGAACCATTTAACTGAACGAGAAAGCAATTCTGGGGTGGCAGAGAGGGCAGCAATCAGTTGAAAATGCAGACCGATCACAGACTGGGAAAAAATGCCGCGAAATACGTCGAGTATTGACAAAACAGAAAAAATGGTTACAATGATAAAAGTTAAAGACTAGGCAACAATTTAGAAAAAAAGTTCAGCAGATCGGCGCCCGCCGCACTGCTGAAAGAAACTGAAAAAGGTGCCCGAAGGTACCGGTCAGGTAAAATTTAAGGAAGAAGAAAATATAACATGAAAAAAATCAGCGTTTTGATTCCATGCTATAACGAGGAGGAGAATGTCGTTCCGATCAGCGAAGCGGTCATCGGCATTATCACAAAAGAACTGCCTCAGTACGACTATGAGCTGGTCTTCATCGACAACGACTCCACCGATAAGACAAGAGAACTGCTCCGCATGCTCTGCGCGAAGAATCCGAAGATCAAGGCGATCTTCAACGCGAGAAACTTTGGACAGTTCAATTCTCCGTATTATGGAATCCTTCAGGTAACCGGTGACTGCGTGATCTCCATGGTGGCGGATTTCCAGGATCCGGTGGAACTGATTCCGAAGTATGTCCACGAGTGGGAGAATGGCTATAAGATCGTCATCGGAATCAAGACGAGCAGCAAAGAGAACCCGGTGATGTACTGGCTCAGAAGCTGCTACTACAAACTGATCCGGAAATTATCCGACGTGGAGCAGATCGAGCACTTTACAGGCTCCGGACTCTACGACAGACAGTTTATCGAGGTCTTAAGAAACTTAAACGATCCGACCCCGTTCCTTCGCGGGATTGTTGCGGAGTTGGGCTTTAAGAGAAAAGAGATCCCGTACGAGCAGCCGAAGCGCCGCGCGGGGAAGACCCACAATAACTTCTATAAATTATATGACGCGGCGATGCTCAGCTTTACGTCCTACACAAAAGCGGGCCTGCGTCTGGCAACCTTTTTCGGCGCCTTCTGCGGTGGCGTGAGCTTTATCGTAGCAGTCATATATCTGATCATGAAACTCTTATATTGGGACCGCTTTATGGCAGGTATGGCGCCGCTTCTCATCGGAATGTGTTTTCTTGGATCTGTCCAGATCTTCTTTATCGGCCTGCTTGGCGAGTATATCATGAGCATCAATACCCGTGTGATGCACCGCCCGCTCGTTGTGGAGGAGGAGCGCATCAATTTTGATACACCGGCCGGTGCACAGGAGGAAGTATGAAGTACAGTGTTGAAGTGATGAGAGTCCGGGAGCAGACGATCCAGTTAAATGGCTGGGCTGTTGAGAGCAACCCGGATTCCGTGATCACCTACCGGGTCGAGGATGAAGCGGGACAGCCGGTGAAGGCAAAGATCGTTCCGACGAGAAGAGATGACGTGAGCCAGATCTATTATAAGAAGATCATCGACCGTGATCTCGGCTTTGATATTCGTTTTCCGTATGAACATGGAAAGAATTATTATCTTGTGATCTGCGGTGGGAAGAAGACGACCCGTGTGAAATACAGCGATATGACGATCCGCAGAAAAACCGGCGCGGCAAACCGCAAGGTACAGAAGCTCATGAACCTTATGAACATGGAGACAGTCCATGTTGCCTGGGATTTCTTAAAGGAAAATGGTCTGAAAGCCCTGATCTTAAAATCCAAGCACAAGATCCAGGGGATCGACGACGATTACGACTACGCAGAGTGGTGGAATCTCACGAAACCGTCAGAGGAAGAGCTGGAAGAGCAGAAGAAAAAGACGTTCGGCTATATGCCGAAATTCTCGATTGTGATCCCGGTCTATAAGACTCCGGAGAAATTTCTGAAGGAAATGCTGGACTCCATCGTGGAGCAGACCTACGCGAACTGGGAACTCTGCATCGCGGACGGCAGCCCGGCGGGTGAGAGTGTCGAGACTGTTTTAAAGAAATACGCGGAGAAAGACGCGAGGATCCGCTATCAGGTACTGGGGGAAAACCGCGGTATCTCCGGAAATACGAATGCCGCCCTTGAGATGGCAGAAGGTGATTTCATTGTTCTTGCGGATCATGATGACCGTCTGACACCGAATGCGCTCTTTGAGTGCGCGAAAAAACTGAATGAGAATGAAAACTGCGATGTCCTCTATTCCGATGAGGACAAGCTTGACATGGATGGAGATGAACTGTTTGACCCGCATTTCAAGCCGGATTTCAATCCGGACCTGTTGACGAGCGTCAACTATATCTGCCATCTGTTTGTGGTGAAAAAAGAACTGCTCGATAAAGTCGGCGGTTTCCGGACGGAATATGACGGAGCCCAGGATTACGACTTTATTTTCCGCTGTACAGAGAATGCAAAGCAGATCTGCCACATCCCGAAGGTGCTCTATCACTGGCGCTGCCACCCGAATTCCACGGCAAGCAACCCGGAGAGCAAGCTTTATGCCTTCACAGCCGGTTCCCGTGCCATCAAGGACCACTATAAGAGAGTGGGCATTGAGGCAGAAAAGGTAGAAAAGGGTGTGGATTACGGGATCTATCACACGACGTTTAAGATCAAGGATGATCCGCTTGTGTCCGTAATTATCCCGAACAAGGACCACACCGTGGACCTCGACAACTGCATCCGCCCGATGCTGACGGAGGGAACCTATAAGAATCTGGAGTTCGTCATCGTGGAGAACAACAGTACGGAGCAGGCGACCTGGGATTACTACGAGAAGATCCAGAAGGAGTTCCCGAACGTGCACGTTGTCCGCTGGGAGAGAGAGTTCAACTACTCCGCGATCAACAATTTCGGCGTACAGCACGCAAAGGGCGAGTACCTTCTGTTCATGAACAACGATATCGAGCTGATTGCAAAGAATTTCGTGGAAGAGATGCTTGGCTTTGTCCAGAGAGAGGACGTGGGGATCGCCGGAGCGAGATTGCTCTATGAGGATGACACGATCCAGCATGCCGGTGTTGTTATCGGTTTCGGCGGTATCGCCGGTCATACGTTTATCGGACTTCATAAATCCGAGAACAGCTATTTCAACCGCGCGATGTGTGCCCAGGATTACAGCGCGGTCACAGCGGCCTGCATGATGAGCAAGCGTTCCGTATTTGACGCTGTGGGGGGATTTACAGAAGAGCTCGCGGTGGCTTTCAATGATATTGATTACTGCATGAAGGTGAGAAAGCTCGGAAAACTTGTAGTATACGCGCCTTATGCGGTGCTTCACCACTATGAATCCAAGTCCCGCGGACTTGAGGACACACCGGAGAAGGTGGAGCGATTTAACCGTGAGATCGCCACCTTCGCGAAGCGCTGGCCGGAGATCCTGAGAGACGGAGATCCGTACTACAATCCGAACCTGACACTGAGAAAATCAAATTTTGCGCTGCGTGACCTGAAAAAGGAAAAAATCGGGGAACCATATAAACTGGAGGTACCGTTAGACGAATGAAGACAACGATCATAATTCCGAATTACAACGGACTTTCGTTTATGGAACCGTGCTTTGAGGCTCTGGAAAAGCAGACGACAAAGGATTTCAAGATCCTGGTGGTGGACAACGGTTCCACGGACGGCAGCGTGGAGTGGCTGAAGGAGCGGGAGATCCCGTCGATCTTTCTTCCGGAAAACACTGGCTTTTCCGGTGCGGTAAACGTGGGGATCAGGGCGGCAGATACGCCTTATGTGATCTTATTAAATAATGATACAAAAGTGGCTCCCCACTACGTCGAAGCGTTGGAGAGGGCCATGGACCGGTCGGAGAAGATCTTTTCCGTCAGCAGCAAGATGATCCAGATGTACCATCCGGACCTCATGGACGATGCCGGAGACATGTACAGCGTCCTCGGCTGGGCGTTCCAGCGGGGCGTCGGGCGTCCGGAAAAGCTTTATAAAAAGAGCTGCCGCGTCTTTACGGCGTGTGCCGGTGCGGCAATCTACCGCCGGGAAGTGTTTGAGACCATCGGATACTTCGATGAGATGCATTTCGCCTACCTCGAGGATATCGATGTGGGATACCGGGCGAAGCTTTACGGATATGACAACGTATTCTGCCCGGAAGCTGTGGTGTACCATGTAGGCAGCGGGACAAGCGGATCGAAGTATAATTCCTTTAAGGTGAAGCTTGCCGCGAGGAATAATGTGTATCTGAATTACAAAAATATGCGCACCTGGCAGTTACTTTTAAATTCTCCGTGTCTTCTCGCGGGAACATTTGTAAAGTTCCTGTTCTTTAAAAAGATGGGATTCGGAAAAGACTATGTGTCCGGATTCCTTGAGGGGATCAGAACATTAAAGGACTGTAAACGCGTCCCTTCCTTTAAAGGAAGAATACAGCGGGAGATCGGGATCCAGCTTGAGCTGATCGCCGGAACCGCAGTCTATATTTATGAGTTTTCCAGGAGACAGGCGGCGAAGCTTGGAGCGAAAGCCTGAGATTCTTCGCCGGACGCTGTGGGGCCGGCTCAGTGCGGATAGACTGAACGGCTGCTTTTATGCAAAATAAACGAATAATTTACGGAAATCTCAGATTTTCTTAAGAAATCGTTTATATGCAAATGGGTAAATTTTATGTATACTATGTATGCATATTTTTTATGATGGCGGTACTATGTCCGGAGGAGTGACCTTAGAAAGGCAGTCTGCCGGGGCATGGTATAGTTGAAAATACCTGCCGTGGGGAATTGGCTGGCGCAGCTGTGCATGCGCTGACCACGGAAAGAATTCTGACCGGCATGTTCCTTGGAAAACAGGGTGAAAATTATATGATCAAAGATAATCAGAAGAGCCTCAACCGTTTTCACGTTGTGCTTGACGCCTTCGTGACCGCATTCTCTTATCTGCTTGCATGGTTTATCGTAATCGGAAGCGGATGGGCGAACCTGCTCGGAAAACGGACACTTGAGGTCGGTTTTTATTTTGGCGCGCTCCTTGTCATTATTCCGGCGTATCTGCTTTTGTACTCCTTTTTTGGACTGTACACGCCGAAGCGTGTACTCGGACGTAGAAATGAATTCGGAAAGATATTCAAGGCAAACACGATCGGACTCCTTATTTTTGGTCTGATCCTGTACTTTGGAAGAAAAGAGCCGCATCTCTACAACTTCTCCCAGAGACTGGTCGTATATTTCTATGTGCTGAACGTGGCGTTTATGACCATTGAGCGGAATGGAATCCGGATCGTGCTTCGTTCCATGCGCTCAAAAGGATACAATCAGAAACATATCCTGTTAGTTGGCTATTCCTCCGCAGCGGAAGGGTTTATCGACCGGGTAAACAAGAATCCGGAATGGGGGTACACGATCCGCGGGATCATTGATGATACGAAGGAACGCGGAAGTGAGTATAAGGGAGTAAAGGTCATCGGCTGCATCGAGGACCTCGACTATATTTTAGAGCAGAACAGTCTCGATGAGATCGCCGTCACACTGAGCCTGAGCGAGTATGAAAAACTCCGCCATATCGTTGCTCTCTGTGAAAAATCCGGCGTGCACACGAAGTTTATCCCGGATTACGGGAACATTATCCCGACGATCCCGTATATGGAAGATCTCCAGGGCCTGCCGGTGATCCATATCCGCCGCGTTCCGTTGAATGATCCGATGAACGCGATGGTAAAGAGAGCCGTCGATATCGTGGGTGCGATCGTGGGGATCGTACTTTTCTCCCCGATCATGCTGATCGTGGCAGTGCTCATCAAGCTGACATCTCCGGGACCGATCATTTTTTGTCAGGAACGAGTCGGCCTTCACAACCGGCCGTTTAAAATGTATAAATTCCGTTCCATGACGGTTCAGGATCCGGGCAAGGAGAAGAGCCGCTGGACAACAAAGGGAGATGCCCGTGTAACTCTCATCGGAAAAATTATCCGCCGTACAAGCATCGACGAGGTGCCGCAGTTCTTTAATATCCTGATTGGTGATATGAGTCTTGTGGGTCCGAGACCGGAACGGCCATTTTTCGTTGAAAAATTTAAGGAAGAAATCCCGCGATATATGATCAAGCATCAGGTCCGTCCGGGCCTTACCGGCTGGGCGCAGGTGAATGGTTACCGTGGAGACACTTCGATCATTAAACGGATCGAGCATGATCTCTATTATATCGAGAACTGGACACTTGGTCTTGATTTCAAGATCATGTTCCTGACGGTTTTCAAGGGATTCATCAATAAAAACGCTTACTAAGACGAGGACAAATGACATGAATTATGAAGACGAATTAGACCGTTCCCGCGCCAGAAAGAGCAGACGGCGTGAGAGCGAGAGTGAGACGTCCGCAAAACGCCGCACTCACAGGACGGAAGATCTGTATTCTATGAGTGCTGACCCGGGAAGCCGTGCAGGCCGTGCCGCAGCAAAGAGCCATGGGGCAGCTTCCCACAATCACAGAAGACGGAAAAACGGAAACAAGAAGAAAAAGATCATCATCGGTGTTCTGATCGCCCTGATCGTTCTGGTCCTGGGGTTTGCCGCAGCGGTATACGGCTATATCCGGCACAACTTCGGAAAGATGAACGGACAGAATAATTTTGATATTGCGGACGTTCGGAATGAGAACATCTCTCTGGAAATGAGAGATAAGATGGAAAAAGGCTACTGGACCATTGCGGTATTTGGCCTGGACTCCCGTGACAATTCCACAGGAAAAGGCAACCAGTCCGATGTTATCATGATCGTGAACTTAAATCGTGAGACCGGAGAGATCAAGCTGGCATCCGTATTCCGCGACACTTACCTGAATGTGAGCGACAAGAACACATACAATAAGATCAACGCGGCATATGCGATGGGTGGTCCGGAACAGGCCGTAAAAGCCCTGAATAAGAATCTGGATCTCAACATCACCCACTATGTAGCGTTCAACTGGAAGGCAGTCGCAACAGCGATCAACATCCTCGGCGGTGTCGACATCGATATCAGTAAGTCCGAGTTCTACTACATCAACGCGTTCATCACAGAGACGGTAAAAGGTACCGGAATTGGTTCTGTACAGTTAAAGAAAGCAGGTGTGAACCATCTGGATGGCGTACAGGCCGTTGCCTATGGACGTCTTCGTCTGATGGACAGTGACTATGCGCGTACAGAGCGCCAGAGACTTGTAATCCAGAAGGCATTCGAGAAGGCGAAAAAGGCAGACTTTGCGACATTAAACAGCCTGATCGGCAATATGTCCGCGATGTGCGCGACAAATATCAATATGAATGATATCCTTCCGATGGCGAAGAATGTCACGAAATACCATCTCGGTGAGACGACCGGATTCCCGGCAGCCCGCGGAGAGCAGAAGATGAAGATCGGCAAGCTGAAATTGTCCTGTGTTATCCCGCAGACACTCGTGAGCAATGTTACAAGCCTTCACAAGTTCCTCTATGGTGAAGAGGACTACAAGCCATCCAGCACGGTCCAGACGATCAGCAATAAGATCGCTGAACTTACTGGACTGAATAAGGCTGGCAAGGAAATCGATCATGTAGCGACGGATCAGGGATATATCCCGAAGGGCGAGACGGAGGCCACGACACTTTCCGCTGAAGAGGAGAGTAAGAAGGAGAGTCAGGAAGAATCCCAGATGGAGTCCATGCTCGAAGAATCCAAGAAGGAATCTGAGAGCACGGGTGAAACTGAGACAGGACCGGACGGCAAGCCGATCGAAACTTCTTCCGGAAGCCATGAGACCAGCGCCGCTTATGAGACGGATGAGCATGGAAATATCTATGTGAAGCCGACAGAGAGTCACGCAGTGAGCCCGACAGATGAGGCGGAGACTTCCACGGAGGAGTTCCGTCCGTCAAATCCGCAGGAGACCACAGCGGAGAATCCGGTGGGACCGGGATATGAAAAGTCCACCGCTGTTCCGGAGGCGACCACAAGCGCCGGCCCGGCAGCCCAGACAGAAGGACCGAGTTCTGTGACTGTTCCAGGCGGAACAGTTGCACCGGAAGGTCCGGGTGCTGGAGTTTAGGAACAAGGGCCAGGCAAAAAGGTTATAAAGGAAATATAGGATCTTAAGGATCAAGACGCATCGTCTGATTGATTTGGAAGAAATATTCCAGACTACCAGATGGTGCGTCTTTTTTTGCGTGCAGCGGGCCATATCCATACCTGTGCGATAACGGTACTACTGTGAAAAATCTCGACAAATGGCTGATTTTTTTGAATTCGCGGTAGTCCGGCACAGTGGAAAGGTTTTACCCGGCTATATTTTCAAACGAAAATCTGAATTTACAATTTACATAGATTATACAAAGTAGTTACCGAACCATGGTTTTTGGTTTCGGGGATTCGTGATAAAAATAATACTGTACAGAGAAAGAAAAAACGTAACTATTCAGTACCTTCATAGTTACGTGCAAAAATCCATTCCAGATCAGCTTCGCTGATGGGATTTTTGCCTTC
>ENA-USUA01001057-USUA01001057.1-human-gut-metagenome-genome-assembly--contig:-NODE-1057-length-13807-cov-428.072396_pt1 | contig 13807 bp, 10 predicted proteins | sample MGYA00250057_ERZ773390 | MGnify/ENA primary metagenome ERZ773390 (study PRJEB29103, sample SAMN06111941) | human gut metagenome | biome: human gut; feature: ankylosing spondylitis patient; material...
CATAACTGGAGCAGCAACTCGCATTGGTTTGTCTTCGTCAGCAAGCGTGGTAACGGAAACTATACCCGTCTCTACATCTCGAGTATCGATGATAAGGGTAAGGCAACCAAACCTTTCCTTCTACCGCAGCGCAATCCGTGGAAATATTATCATGGGCTGTTTGATGCCTATAATGTACCGGATTTCACAAAGACTAAGGTGGAACTGGATATAAAGGAAACCCGCAATCAGATCTTTTCGGATAATCGTCCGAAAGTGACTGTGAGAGAATAAACGAATAAAAATTTAGATTGGAGAATCATGAAGAATTTGATGATAAAAACTTGGAAACCGCTGCTGTCGCTGCTCTTCGGTGTGGCGGTCGTGATATTCTGGGCAGTGCCATTCGTAGGCGGACTCTGCTTTCAGGAACAGTATCAGATGTTTCTCTTTGATACCGGCTATTTCCTGGAGCGTATTGTACTGCCGGGAGGATTGGCTGACTATATCAGTGAGTTTCTGGTACAGTTCTATTATATGCCTGTATTGGGCGGTGCCATCATCGCTTTGCTCTTGATGGGCATTCAGGCTGCCGTATGGGGACTGATGAAACAATATGGAGCAAGGCATGATTTCCCGGGTTATCTCCTGAGTTTCCTTCCAGGTATCGCCTTATGGTGTGCCATGGGCGACCAGAATGTGTTGCTCTCTTATGTCGTTGCACTTTTCGGAGCCTTAGTAATAGGATGGATTCATAATCGATTCCACAACCGGCTGGTAAAGGTGGTGTTCGAACTGGTTAGCACGGCATTGGTTTATTGGTTCCTGGGACCGGTAGTATTCGTTTATGTAGTCCTGATGATAGGTGATACGTTGAAGAATGCCAAGCAGAAGGGCAATGTTTTTTCCGGAATAGGCTATTCTGCCGTCATTCTTATTCTTACTATCGCCTGGATATTATTGACCACGCAGACTTTGCAATATCCTTTGTATCGCATCTTTGCCGGACTTAATTATTATCGCTATCCGGGTGCCATATCTCCGTTGCCTTTTGTTGTGATGGTATGGGCAGTAGTGATTCCTTTTCTGGGGATGATTCCATGCCACCGGAAATCCTTGCAGAAGTTGCAGCAATCCAAAGTGGTCATGGTCTTGAGCTATGTATTGGTGATTGTGGCTTCATGGTTCGGTATCAAGGCATCTTTTGATGAGATGACCTACGACCTGATAGATTATGATTTCCTGGTTCGCACCGAACAGTGGGATAAGATTATAGAGAAGGCAGAGAAGAAGCCGGCAACCACACCGCTCAGTGTTTCGTGTGTGAATCTTGCCTTGAGCCAGAAGGGTATGCTTGCCGACCGTCTTTTCGAGTTCTATCAGAATGGAGGCGAGGGCTTGTTCCCTACCTTTACCCGCGATATGATTTCGCCGGTATCTACTGCAGAAATTTTCTTCCGTCTGGGAATGGTGAATGATGCCGAAAGATATATGTTCGAGGCGCAGGAAGCGATACCGAATTATCGCAAGAGTGCCCGCTTGACCCGCAGGATTATAGAGTGCGAAATCATCAACGGCAATTACAAGGTAGCAGCCAAGCTGCTTCGCCGCCTGCAGAAGACGCTCTTCTATAGCAACTGGGCGAACCAGATGATGGCGCTGCTGGGCAATGAGAAGGCTATCAACCGGCATCCCGTTTATGGAAAGTTGAGAAAGTATCGCGAGAAGAAGCAGGACTTCCTCTTCAGCGACCGGGAGATGGACCAGATGCTGGGCTTGCTTTTCCTGAACGATAACCATAACAGGATGGCATACGAATATCTGATGTGCTACGAACTCCTGCAGCGCGATATGGAGAAGTTCATGCAGTATTATCCGCTGGGCAGATTCGTGGGTTACGACCATATTCCACGTACCTTCCAGGAGATTCTCATCGGCAACTGGATGAAGACACATAGCGATCCACGTACCATCCCATATAGTGTGGATGCACAGAACGTGAACAATACGCTCAACTTCATTCAGTTCTATATGCAGAATCCGAAGGATTCTCAGCTCAGTCAGCAGCCGTATGTATCCAATGCCTGGCACTATATGGTGATACAAGACAAAGAGGAAGCTAAGAAGGAGGAGAAGAAAACTATATATTAATGTTGAATGTTAAGTGTTAAATGTTAAGTTGGCAATCTTGCTGATAATTAGTGCATAATACACGTTGATAATATTTGGTTAGAAAATGAAAACGATAAAATCTTTATTGTGCTCTCTGTTGGTTGGAGTGGTGATGGCTTCGCTTAGTTCATGTTGTTACCCTTCGCCGTGGAAAGATGCCAAGGAAATCAATCAATTCCCTAAGATATTCCCCGATTATGTTGGGGTTACAGTTCCTGCTAATATCGCACCGCTCGATTTTAACATGGCGGACGAGGATATTGAGGATATGTATGTATGTGTGCATGGTCCGAAAACCATAGAGGGGCTATATTCTTACGACAAGAAGTATGCGGAGTTTGAGGTAGATGAATGGCATGATTTCTTGAAAAAGAACAAGGGTGAAAAACTCACCGTCTCAGTGTATGTATTGAAAAATGGTGAAAGGTTCAAGTATCAGGACTTCGATATCCATGTCAGTCCATACGCTCTTGATGACTGGGGCTTGACTTATCGTCGTATTGCCCCTGGTTATGAGGTGTATGGCAAGTTGGGCATTTATCAGCGCAACTTGAGTAACTTTGAGGAAACAGCAATCCTTGAAAATACGGCAGCACCGGGTGCCTGTCTCAATTGTCATACGGCAAACAGAACCAATCCTGACCAGTTTACCTTCCATGTGCGTGGTGACCATGGTGCTACCTTGGTTTCGCAGGACGGCAAGCGGGAGTGGCTGAAGGCGAAGAATGATTCCCTGAAGGGTTCGATGGTTTATCCTTACTGGCATCCATCGGGCAAGTATTGCGCCTATAGCACCAATACCACCCATCAGAGTTTCCATGCCGTGAAGGATGAGCGAATTGAAGTTTTCGACCAGGCATCGGATGTCTTCGTTTATCAGCCATCAACCCATGAACTGATATTGGATTCTCTCCTGATGACGAAAGATCATTACGAGACATATCCGGTATTCTCGCCTGATGGCAAGACGCTCTACTTCTGCTCTTCTACCGCAGAGCCTATCCCAAGCGGTTACAAGGATATCAAGTATAATATCTGCAAGATAGGGTTTGATGCGGCTACAGGTAAGTTTGGCAACAAGGTGGATACCATCTTCAATGCACGTGAACTGGGCAAGAGTGCTACCCATCCTCGTCCTTCGTATGATGGCAGGTACATCATGTTTACAATGAGTGATTATGGCTGTTTCCCTATCTGGCATAAGGAAGCGGATAACTGGTTGCTGGATTTGAAGACAGGTCAGGCTAAGCCTCTGGCTGCAGCCAATAGTAAGAATACGGACAGTTGGCACAACTGGAGCAAGGATTCACATTGGTTTGTCTTTACATCCCGCCGTGGCGACGGACTCTATACCCGTCTTTATCTCGCTTGCATTGATGATAAGGGCAATGTTAGCAAGCCATTCCTGCTGCCACAGCGTAATCCTAAGAAGTATTACGATGAGTTGCTGGATTCCTATAATACCCCTGATTTCACATCGAAGCCAGTAGAGCTGGATGCCCGTGCGGCAGGAAATGAAATCATGAGTGATAAGAGGATTCCGACGAAAATTAAGTGAAGAGTGAAGAACGAAGAGTGAAGAATTCAAATGTATGTTTATAAAAAACGCTCCTGTTGCAATATGGTAACAGGAGCGTTTTTGTTTTTTTTATTTGAACATTTCAGCTTCTCGCTTCATCACATTCTCTATATCGATGGCATCGAATGGAACGGGGCCGCGGCTCAGCTCCGGTATGTTGAAACTCTTCAGGCAATCATCGTAGAAGGTTGGTTCCCTCTGTGGAAGAACAAAAGGCTTGTGAGCCTTGCCCTGGCGGTCTACATAGCAGAAGTAAGGCTTGCCGTAAAGACCATCATCGCGCTTGCTGGCAAAGACAAACCATCTGCCGGTATGCGACCAGCTGTGATAGGTATCGCTCTTGTCGCTGTTCACGATGCTGAGGCTATCCACTTTTCCTGTCTGCAAGTCCATCATATAGAGGTCAGCCTCGGGATGCCAGATAGGGAAGGTGCCGTAATCGGCTACCGTAAAGAGACAGTATCTGCCGTCAGGACTTATCTTAGGATGGCAGACTGAACGCTCCTTGTAAAGAGTATCTACCTCGGTTCCGAAACTCCCTGTCTTTTCATCGAACGGGATGCGGACCAGCGAATATTTCAATCCCTTCAGGTTCGTACTTTCAAGTCCCTTTCTGTTAGCTACGCAGTAATAAACGTATTTTCCATCCGGGGAGAAAGTTGGAAATGTCTCCAGATGTGTACTGTCGGAGGTAAGCGGTGAAGAGATGATGCGGTTGTTGTCTAGGTCGGCAACATATACATCGCTCTTCGAATCATATACTTCCAGTCGCTTGTCGGCATTGGCATGGAAGGCAGGAATGATGATGTTGGTAGAGAACGTTACGTATTTGCCCGATGGACTGAAACCGTAATATACACTTGAAGAAATCATGTTGGCATTCTTCAGGTTCAGCTTGCGCAGCTTGCCATTGCGGTTAAGAATGGCTCCTCCGCCTTCACCTCTTATATATACCATACTGAGATTGGGATCCTGGTTGCCAAAAGCATGACAGTTCATACAGCGGTTTTCCTGCAGATTGTGGTCGGTGAGAATCTTCTCCTGCCAATTCTCTATGCAGCGCTGCTTAATCTGTATCTTGTTCCATACTTCGTAATCGGGTTCTATCAGTCGGTAGGTGAGATAAGCATCCAGACTGTCGCCCACTACCTGCCATGTGAAGGGCCTGAACGCCGTCCATTCTCCCTCATTGCTCTTTGAATATATCTGAACCTTGATGTTCTTGCCCACAGCCTTTTGCAGGAAAGCCTTCCAGTCGTCCATATCAAATTTCAGATTCTGGCTGTTGCTGGTGGCAGTAAGAGTGTTGGCTGCATCGTTGGCATCTGCTCCCTCAATCGTGAGTGTGGTTTCGATGTTGGTAAGGTTCTTGTCGCGTATCTCGAAGTTGAGAGGAGCGATATTGACCGGAATCGTTACATCGGCATAATCGGGGTACATGTTGGGCAGATGGTCTACCTGCTCAGCATTCTCGTGAGTCTGGGCACATGAGGCGAACAGCAGTATGCCCGCCATGGCACTGTATAGGATATTCTTGTATTTCATTTTTCTTCTTTAATAAACAGTTAGCGTCAATTGTTTCCTTAGTTGATGTTCAACTTAGGCACCTCTGCCTTGTCGAAGTAATACCAGTAGGTATCGCTGAATGCCTGGTTGCCCCGTTCTTCATTATACTGATGGAAACGTTGCAGAATATCACGACGCTTGATATATTTTGCCCATTCTTCCGGCTTTGCCTTGGTTCCTGCCAGATAAATCATGAGAGCCTCCTGATACAGGCGTTCGTAGGAAACGTTTTTCTGTTTGAGATAATAAGTATCATAATCCCGCTTGAAGGTTTCCATGTCTTTCAGGAGGAGATCGCTGCAGAGCATGTAGTCGATGGCGATATTGTTGTTTGGATTACTTTCTGCCAGTTCGCACATGATGGTGTGGCAATTCTCGTTCAGTCGTAGCGTATCCTTCCGGTTGATGAACGGACGCTTTTCGATGTATTGTTGCAAGAGGGCTTTTTCATCAGTTGTTGCTTTTCTGCCAAGTGAGGAAAAGGCACGGTTTGCCCATCTGCTCCATACGAAGGTCTTTTGCAGGATACGGAGATATTTGCGGGTTGCAGCGTAGTCACCTTTTACCAGATTGATTTCGGCAAGTCGCTTTACCATTCTGATATTCCGGTTATTCGGAGAGCAGACATTGGCAAGCATTGTGGCACGTTCGCAGAATGTCATGTCGCCCAGAACCCAATACAGCTCGTTCAGGGTCTTGATGGTGAGGGTTGGGGTGTCTGGTCCCAGTTTATCGAATGTACCCAGGTTGTTGCTCTGGAATCTCAGCAGGTTGTCTGGAAGATATCCGTTTTGCGCCATCACGAGGTTATAGTAGAACTTCATGTATTGGTCTGGATTTTCCGTCTTTTCTACGATGTTGATAACCTTATTATAATTACCGAAGTAATATTCACAGTCTACTGCGAATGTTTTCTCTAAATCCATTTGTGGCTTTACCAGTTTTCCGATACCCGGATAGGTATAAAGGGTCTGGAAATCACAGAAGTAGAGTCGCTTGAGCAGCATCAGTAGGAAGAAAGGAATCACGAGGGCAGCCAGGCGATAGTAGGTTCCCACTTTCTTGATGTGGGAAAGACATCCTGTAAATACCAGCGTTCCGTAGATCCATACTCCATTTCCAAAGAACCAGTGGCATACGAATACGGAAACAATGATGCTGAAGGCGGTAATCCAATGCGCTGCTCCCAAACCTGCTGCGGCAGAAGGATTGTCGTCCATCTTCTCTATCTTCTTGAGAAACATTCGGGTGGAAGTGAGCAGCTTGGTGCTGACACGGAACACACTGGCACCACCTGCTATTGCCAGAATACTGCAAAGCCGGTAGTCGTAGTGAAAACTGAAACATACCAGTAGAATCATCATGATGAAGGCTACGATATGTGCCGTTTTTTTCCCTTGGATGTCTGCATCTCTTACTGCGCATTTTACATTATGTCCCGTAATAAGAATACAGAGGGTTAGGATGATAGGACCGGCATAGCGGAAATAATAAAACTGGGTCAGAAAATCGCCTGCCAGACAGGCCAGCCATCCCGGCTTGTCCAGATAAGTAGTCAGATAATCCCATGATGACAGAAACAGTTGGTTCTGCTCCTGATAAAACAGATGGTAGGGATAGAAGAATTGGAAGAACACAAAGCAGGCGATGGCTCCCAATACATATAACGAATATATGCCAAAATTAGATTGGCTTGTTTGCTGTTTACTCATTTTTGTCGGTTTATAAGTTTTTATATCTGCAAAGGTAGTAAAAATATATTAGAATGAATCATAAAAAATGCAGAAACTTACTCTTTGAAAGTAAATTTCTGCATTTATCAGCATTTATTTCTGTTCTTGTTTTTCTGCAATGCATTCCATTTCTATCAGCCAGCCTGGTCTGCATACTCTTGCCTCTACTATGATATGTGGTATCTGAGGGTAAAACTGATTCATCAGTTGCTCTATGGTATGATAGTCTGAGATGTCGCGCAGATAGATGATAAAGTATTGGATATCGTTCATCATCGCATCGCCATCCTTCAATAAAGCACCGATGTTCTCGAGCAATCTGCCGGTTTGTCTGACAATATCACCTTCGTATACAACCGCTCCATGTTTGTCTATGCTGGCTGTTCCTGATATGAAATATTGTTTCTTCTGGGGCAGAGAAAGGCTGGTTCCCCTTTCAAAGGCTACTCCGTATTCGTGAGTAGGATTCAGATGGTTGAGTGCCTGGAGATATTTCTTGTCTTCTTCCCTGATGCCGGGAACGGTCAGAAAGTCGATAGCTACAGATGCATGACGTACGGATGTTGCTCCGCCGATGCCCGTACTGGCTATATAATGGGTCTCTGCCGTCAGACCTTGCTGGTCGAAAACATCATTGCGCGCTTCTACTACTCCCTGGTAGTTTACATCAATATGAGTTACGTATATCCATGTTCTTACCAGGTTGCGCTCCATCGTCATATCTGTACCGGCGATAAGTTGCAGGTATTTGTCGAATAGCATTCGGGTCTGTTCGTATGAATCCTTTCCCTTCGCTTCTTCCTCAGTGAGTCGGAGACTGTGGAATAGGATAGGGGTCTTATCGTCTGTGGTCTTGATAAGAAGTGAAATCTTGCTCCCGTTGAGCGGAGGTTGCTCCACAACCGTAAGATGGGTATCCTTAAGATACTCCTGATAAAGGAGTGACTCTTCTAAATCCTGAGTCTGGTTCTGGGCGTCGCTGAGGAATACCTTACAATATTGCAAAGTACGATTTTCCAATTTCTCGGTGTCGAGATAGTTACCTAGTTTGAGATACAGAAAATTCAAGCGGTCGTTGAACGTCCCCTTGGCTTCTGGTGATAATATTATGTATTTGTCCATCTTGTTCTTCTTTTTTCGGTAGCAAAGGTACGGATAATATCTGAGATAAAAGAATATAAATCGGATGAAAAGATAAAAATACCGAGAAAAGGGGATAGGATGATGTTGAGTAGAGCGAAAAAAAGGGTGTGTCATGAACTTATGACACACCCTCTATCTCTTTCTTGTATCCTGCTTTAGAGAGATTCAAGCATGCGCTTGATGACAACCTCGGCAGAAATCTCACGGTTGGCTGCCTCTGGAATCACCAGACTGTTCTTGCTCTCGATGACATCATCGGTAACAATCAGACCACGGCGAACTGGCAGGCAGTGCATGAAGCAACCGTCATTGGTCCAGCTCATGTGCTCCTCGTCGATGGTCCAGCTCATATCCTTGCTCAATATCTCACCATACTGTGCTGGGTCTTTCACGCCCGGACAGCTCCAGTTCTTGGCGTAAACGAAGTCTGCACCTTCCAGTGCCTTCTTCTGGTCGTACTCTACCTTGGCATTGCCTACGAACTTAGGGTCGAGTTCATAGCCCTCTGGATGAGTAACCACGAAATCTACATCGGCTGCATTCATCCACTGGGCGAATGAGTTTGGTACAGCTTGAGGCAAGGCACGGCAATGAGGAGCCCAGGTCAGGACTACCTTAGGATGAGCCACCTTCTTATGCTCCTCGATGGTGATGAGGTCGGCAAATGCCTGAAGAGGGTGAACGGTAGCAGTCTCCATAGCGAAGACTGGGCGGCCGCTGTACTTCACGAACTGGTTGACGATGGTCTCGGCATAATCGTAGTCACGGTCTTTCAAGCCGGCAAAGCTGCGCACACCGATAAGGTCGCAGAAGCTACCCATCACTGGGATAGCCTCCAGCAGGTGCTCACTCTTGTCGCCATCCATGATAACGCCACGCTCTGTCTCCAGTTTCCATGCACCGGCATTAACATCGAGCACGATAACATTCATGCCCAGGTTCATCGCAGCCTTCTGTGTGCTCAAACGGGTACGGAGGCTGTTATTGAAGAATATCATCAGCAAGGTTTTGTTCTTGCCCAATTCCTGATAACCGAAACGGTTTGCTTTTACTTCCTGTGCCTCAGCGAGCGCTGCTTTCAGGTCGCCAAGGTCTTCAACATTAAAGAATGTCTTCATTGTTATTTCGTTTTTTTGTTTGTTATTTCTAATATAAAGCTATTGAATTCTTCAAAGAAGATTCTCTACTGCACTCGGCATAGCTCAAGCGAGCTTGGCTCTGCTCTCGTTTGCAAGAGAATTCTTCACTCTTCACTTTTCGTTCTTCACTTCCTTGCTCTTCACTTTTCGTTCTTCACTTCCTTGTTTGTCCATTTCCTGTAATCAGCCACTTGTAGGTGGTAATCTCTTCTAGCGCCATTGGTCCGCGTGCTCCGAGCTTTTGGGTACTGATGCCAATCTCTGCGCCCAATCCGAACTGTGCGCCATCGGTAAAGCTGGTAGGAGCATTCACATAAACGCAGGCTGCATCTACCATCGCCTGGAATTTCTTCTGGGCAGTTTCATCATTGGAAACAATGCTCTCGCTGTGACCACTGCCGTAGGTAGCGATATGGTCGAGTGCCTCATCTTCCGAAGCTACGGTCTTGATACCCATCTGCATGCTGAGCCATTCGGTGTTCCAAATGCTCTTCACGTTAGTATCTGTTTCCTTCATCTTCGCTTCGCTTTCCTCTGCCTTATATAATAAGGTGTCAGGATAGTGACCCTTTAAAGCTTCGTAAGCCTTGGCATCTGCATGAATCTTGGTTTGTTTTTCTGCGAGACCTTCGCAGAGAGTTGGGAGGTCGCTTAATCTGCTTTCGTGAATCAGCAGACAGTCGAGCGCATTGCATACGCTCACTCTTCGGCACTTGGCATTGGTGATGATGCGCTTGCCCATCTCCAGGTCTCCATCCTCGTCGAAGTAACAGTGTACCACACCGGCTCCAGTTTCGATAACCGGCACTTTGGCGGTATCGCGAACGAAGTTGATAAGCTTCTTACCACCACGAGGAATGCAGAGGTCGATATAGCCTACAGCATTCAGCATTTCGCCTGTAGCCTCGTGGGTAGCAGGGAGTAGAGTGACAACATTCGGATCAATACCAAAAGTTATCAACACCCTGTGGATAAGTTTGACACCCGCTGAGTTTGAGGCATTTGCGTCCTTTCCTCCTTTCAGTACGCACGCATTTCCACTCTTGAAACAGAGTGAGAAAACATCGTAAGTCACATTAGGACGGGCTTCATAAATCATACCGATAACTCCGAATGGAACTGCTATTCGCTGCAGATGCAAACCATTTTCGAGTGTTTTGTCTTTGAGAACTCTTCCGAGCGGTGAGGGCAGTGTACTTACGTGTCTCATATCCGAAGCAATATCCTGGAGTCGTTGCTCTGTGAGTTGCAATCGGTCGTAGAGCGGGTTCGCCTTGTCCATCTTCGCCAAGTCTTCTGCATTCGCTTTGAGAAGCGCAGGAGTCTCAGCGATGATGGCATCAGCCACCGCCTGCAGAATTTCATTACGTTGTTCATCAGTTAGCAAACCAAGTGTTTTGCTAGCTGCCTTTACTTTTTGGAAAGTCTCTTTCAGTTCCATTCGCTATTTCCTTTCTTATTTTTATGATAAGATATTTTGTAATGTGTTACGAGTTCCCTCTTAACAACGGCAAAGGTAAGCATAAATATCGGAAATTGCAAACTTTATGCAAGAAAAAGTGATGATTTTATAGAAAAATGTATAGTTATACGGAAAATGATATTAAAAAAGGTCAGGCAGTGCCTGACCTTTTTGGGGTAGCAAAGAAGATTCCGCAGACAGTGTCTGCTGTTTTTGCTTTTTGAATTCTTCAGACAGTGTCTGAGGAATTGTTAACTCTTTGAATTTCAGGTAGAACTTCTTGAAAGATACGATTTTATATCGAAAAAGCAATCTTTCTCTCCACTTTTTTCGATAAAAAGTTGCAGATAATAATTGTATTTCCAAAAGAAAGTAGTATCTTTGCATCAGAGTTTGTAGTTGTACAACTATAGTGTATAAGGTTGTACAACTATGGGGGGTAAAGTTGTACAACTATAAGGTGTAAGGTTGTACAACTATAAGGTGTGTTATTGTACAACTATAAGGTGTGTTATTGTACAACAATAAGGTGTTGTCACTATAGTCAGCAGATGTGCTGACTGCAGTCGGCAGACCTGCTGACTAGGCTCAGCAGAGCTGCTGAGCCTAGTGGCAAACTCCGAGAAGCAGTATTCTCTTACCCAAGAAACTGTCTCCGCTAACTCAAGAAACTATCTCCGTTAACCCGAGATTCAGTGTCCGTAAGCTTAAGCAACCACATTCTCTTACTTAAGCAACCATATTCTCTTACTTAAGCAACCATATTCTCTGGCTAGTTTAAGCAGTATGGTATCTACATATCCATCGTATAGTTGTGGAGATATTCCCAAGCATCGTTCAAATCACGTAAAGGACGACGCTCTTTTACGAGTTTTATCTTTAATGCCTTGCAGAATGCTTTCTGAACAGATTCTGTTGCCATCTCCTCCAACTTAATATAGTTAGGACGCTTAGAGAACAAACAAGTCGTCCATTGTTACTACCGACTGAACATCCCAGGCATAAGGATTGTCGGATAATCCCATGGTCGTAATCATTGTAAGATGTACGGCTTTTTCGGTGCCAGTTTCTTGGATGAAACGCTCTCGCTTGTTTTGTAAACTCGCATCTATCGTATTAGTTATCAGAAATGGAGCCTTGGAGTATTTGATTTCACAGAGATTGATGACATCATCGCTCCTGTCTATCAGCAAGTCAATCTGTGCTCCCGGCTTATCCTTGCTCCCAGCTACACTCCAAGAATAAACCGTGGTGATAACTCCTTGAATGCCTAGCTTTGTCTTGATTTGCTCCACATGCTGTAGGCATACTCGTTCTAAAGCCAAACCGCACCACGTGTTGTACTCGGGTTTGCCGGTAATCTTGGTCCAATATTGTGCGTCATTGATATAGCTGTCCTTGATAAACTTATAATAAAATAAGGTGTAATTGTCCATTAACTGGAACAAGGCATTCTTAGCTTTCATTCCGATGCAATTATATTTTCGGATAAATCCGCAGTATTCCAAGTTCTCTAAGTATTCCGTCAACTTGCCATTGTCGGTCAACTTGGTTGCTTGTAAGATTTCTGTTCGGGTCATTCCGACTTTCTTGGTTGCCAAAGCATCTACTATCGAGAGATAAGGCTTAGGCTGTTTGAACAAAGAGTCGTATAAGTCATCAAACTCGTGACGAAGATTGCCATCCTCAGAGAAAAACAACTGGTTGATGTTCTGTGCCAGACTCTTTCCTGGTTTCAGTTGAGACCAATAAAACGGAACACCTCCCATGATCATATAGCCTTCCAAAACCTGTCGGCGATTAAAGCGCAGTCCCATTTCTTCGGAATAGAGTTCGCATTCCCTTAAGCAAAACGGTTTCAGATGAATACGGACAGACACTCGGTTGTGCAATCCACCATGATTTTTAATCACCTTATTGATAATCCATGAGGTAGCACTGCCGCAAACGATGAGGAGAATATCCTTGCGGGCGGAAGCCCATCCATTCCAGAAATGTTCCAAAGCCGAAAGAAAATTGGAGCGTGGAGAATCCATCCATGGCATCTCGTCGATGAACACTACTTTCTTGGGGATAGTAGATTGTGCCAGCAGTTGCTCCAATCTGTCAAAAGCATCATACCAATCTTTTAACTTCGACTGTTTCTGTTTGCTATATGATGTGAGTGAACGGTTGAACTCTGCCAATTGTATGCGATTGGTCTCATTTGCCAATCCTGTATGATAAAAGGCAAAGTCATTGTTGAAGGCCTCCCTTACCAGGAAAGTCTTTCCCACTCGTCTGCGCCCATATATGGCAACAAACTTCGACTCATCTGCAATCAATGCTTGATGAAGTGTCTTCAGTTCTTCTTTTCTACCTATTAACATAGTTCAAATAGTTATATTTCTGGGGCAAATATACGAAAAAATAGTGAGATAACGTGCGGAATCTATCTTTTTTTAGATACATTCCGCACGTTTAAAGTATATTTTTAACGTTTGTTGCTATAAAAAGTACAGAAAAGAGTATGCGGAATAGCCCAAATATGAAGCGATATCTAAGAAAATGTGCTTTAAACGTGCGGAATGTGTCTTTTTTAAGCACATTCCGCACGTTTAAAGCACATTTTCACTGTCGCAGAAATACTCGGGACTTTCATAACCTTGGTAGATGAAAGGATTTGCTAATTTCCTGTTATTTAGTTTCATACGCCATTACATTTTTTGTGTTACAACTTTATTGTAATGGCAAAGATACAACTATTTATTGAATATGCAAAAGAAAAAGGCAGAAAGTTGAGGAACATTCTCAAATTTCTGCCATTTATTAGCCTATCACATTGCATAGTTGGTTGATGGCTGCATACTCATGAGAGAACGGATGATTTCGTTGTACCGATAACCGAACGATTTACACCTTAGACCGAGGGTTGAGTCGATTACAGATGACAATGTGGAGTCAAATGCTCCATGATTGAAAATATTCCTCCAAAAGGAGTGAGTTTCTCAGATTTAATTTGTATCTTTGCCATGTCATATCAGAGTTTTGCTTG
>ENA-USUA01001058-USUA01001058.1-human-gut-metagenome-genome-assembly--contig:-NODE-1058-length-13798-cov-5.734932_pt1 | contig 13798 bp, 10 predicted proteins | sample MGYA00250057_ERZ773390 | MGnify/ENA primary metagenome ERZ773390 (study PRJEB29103, sample SAMN06111941) | human gut metagenome | biome: human gut; feature: ankylosing spondylitis patient; material...
TTGGTGATAGAAGTTCGAAAAATCAGAATCTTATTTTCTTTTTCCATATTCTTTAGCGTTTTATTTTAGTGAGCGGAACTCCCGGATCGTCATACTGAAATGCAACCTGAAATTGCGACTTAAAAGTGAAAGGCTGCTAAAGCCGCAAAGACGGGCGATTTCGGTGGCGGAAAGTTCCTTGTTTCGTTTTAATAATAGGGCTGCTTTTTCAATCCGAGTGCGTTTGATATAATCCGTAGGCGTTTCGCCCGTCAGGATTGTAAATACGCGATGGAAGTGGAAAGGAGAAAAGCAGGCGATACCTGCCATTTTCTGTAATGATAACGGCTGGTCTATGTGATTGTGAATATAGTCGGTCACTTTATTGATCCGTAACTGATATTCCTGTTTATTGATATCTTTCGTCTCCATGTTTTCTGCAAAGTAAAGGATTATAAATGCCGGAGAGTTGTCCTATCTTGCTAACTTCTCCGGCAGATAATCAATCTTTTTTTTGTCCTATATAGAATACGTAGCCGTAGTATTCTTTATACTTATTATATAGGCTCTCTTCATACCGTTGCCCGGTGATGAGGTCTGCGGCTGCGTCATTTCCTGCATATTCCTTCAAAAAAGCTTCCTGAACAGGGAACTGGGGAGCGTAGAAATGCTCAAGCCAGCAATTTTCCGGTAAAATGAAATGGGCTGTCGGGATATATCCTGCTTTTTCCATTTGCATTATCTTTCTTGGAATCGTATCGATTTCCGGGTAATTGGCCATCCAGAAGTCTTCTATTTCGGAGGGACGTTCCGGGGTGAACCAGGAGGCTTCCGTTACAGCGATAAATCCGTTCTTTTTCAGGAATTTGTTCCATTCGTTCATGCCGCGTTCGAATCCTATGTTATAGATAGCGCCTTCGGACCAGATCAGATCGAGTTCTTCCTCTTGAAATGGCAGAGCGTCCATGGAACCGACGATACCCTTTACTCTGTCTTCACAATGGGCTTCTATTGCATTTTTGTTGAATAGCTCGATAAAGTCGGGGAAAAGGTCGATACCTGTAATTTGTCCTTTCGTATAGTTGGCTAATGCCATTGTCTGACCGCCTGTGCCACAGCCAATGTCGGCTATTCGTGCCTTGTCGGACAGTTCGTTGATGAAGCTTACGGCTTTTTGTGTGACTTCAGGACTTCCGGGACCTTGACGTTTTAATGCCTTGAAGTAATTACATATCAGTGTAAAATCGAATTCGTGGATTGATTTAAAATCGTTACTCATTGTTTTAATGTTTTGGTTGTACGGCGAATGGAGGCATATAATGATGCTTGCAACCATTTGACCATACAAATAGTTTAAAAATTTAGATATAGAAAATAACTCTGACAAGAGTATGTCAGAAAACATAAGGGATAATCTGTAATGAGAGGAAGGCTTACAGATTATTTACAGAACGGAATCCTTATGGAATGAAAATGAGTTAAACATCCAATTATTTCTTTTAGTTTGTGACAAAGATAGGGTTTTAGCTGCAAAACTCAATGATAACTTGATTGAAAAAAGACTGTAAACCTGTATTTTAGCAAGAATAGTCAAATAGGAATATGTTTATATATCCGGTTGCATGGATGAGATTGATCGTCCAAATTGATTGAAACTACATTTTTTTGAGTTATTTTTGTCGAATATTAAATACAAATCTCTCATTTAATGTATGATACCGATGAAAAGCAAATTATTACTCACATGTACCATCCTGTTTTTCTGTTCCTCTTTTCTGTGCGGACAGAATCAATCTTCTAAAGTGGCAAACTCTGTTGAAACGAATAATGGATGCATCCGGCACCCGTGGCAAGGAAAAAGAGTGGGATATTTGGGAGACTCTATTACAGATCCCAACTGTTATGGTGACAAGATAAAGAAATACTGGGATTTTCTGCAGGAATGGCTGGGAATCACTCCTTATGTATATGGTATCAGTGGCAGGCAATGGAATGATGTGCCCCGGCAAGCCGAGCAACTGAAGAAAGAACACGGTGGAGAAGTAGATGCTATCGTGATTTTGATGGGTACGAATGATTTTAATGACGGTGTACCTATTGGAGAATGGTTTACGGAAACAGAAGAACAAGTGATGGCAGCCCGTGGGCAAACCCAAAAGCTGGAAACCCGTAAGAAACGCACTCCTATAATGGATGGAAGCACGTATAAGGGACGTATAAACATAGGAATCAATAGACTGAAACAACTCTTCCCGGACAAGCAGATTGTGTTGCTGACCCCGTTGCACCGTTCACTGGCCAATTTTGGAGAAACGAATGTGCAACCGGATGAAAACTACCAGAACAGTTGTGGCGAATATGTGGATGCCTACGTGCAGGCTGTTAAAGAAGCCGGCAATGTGTGGGGAGTTCCCGTGATTGATTTTAATGCGGTAACCGGATTGAATCCGATGGTGGAAGAACAACTGATTTATTTCTACGATGCGGGATATGACCGTTTGCATCCCAGCACGAAAGGACAGATACGCATGGCACGAACGCTGATGTATCAGTTGTTTGCGTTGCCTGCTACATTTTAAATAGGTCGGACAGAATTCTATGAAATTGTACACTATTCTATAGCACATTTTCTACAAACTTGTAATTTTGTCTTCTATAAATAATAGAACCTATGAGACATAAACTTCTGTTTTCTTTTTTCATCTTTTTGATAGTTGCTTTACCGATTCGTAGTAAGGATTTTGTTTTGACTTCCGGTCAAACAGTTGTCATCGCTTGCAGCCCTTCTGAAGAACTGGTTGTACGAACCGCATTGGAAATGCTGGGGCGTGATATTCAGACAGTATTGTCGTCGACTACCCAAGCGAATGAGAAAACAGGTGAAATTGTGATAGGAACGGTGGGGCAGAGTGAGCTTATCAGCCGGACCGGCATAGATGTTTCTGCGCTAAAAGGCAAGAAGCAGGCTTTTCTATTATCTGTTTCTCCGGAGGGTAAATTGATCGTAGCCGGCAGTGACAAACATGGTACGGCTTATGGAATACTCGAAATATCCCGTTTGTTAGGTGTCTCTCCCTGGGAATGGTGGGCGGACGTAACTCCGGAAAAGAAGAAACTTTTTAAGCTATCTTCCAAATTCCAAAGTCTTCAGGCTCCTTCGGTGGAATATCGGGGTATATTTATTAATGATGAAGACTGGGGCTTGATGCCATGGAGCAGTCGGACCTATGAACCTTCAAAAGTGAAAGGTGAGATAGGCCCGCGTACCAACGAGCGTATTTTTGAACTCTTACTTCGTCTGCGTGCCAACACCTATTGGCCTGCAATGCACGAATGTACACTTCCTTTCTTCCTGACCAAAGGCAATCGGGAAGCTGCCAAGAAATATGGAATCTTCATCGGTGCTTCCCATTGCGAACCGATGGCTTGCAGCGCTGCCGGCGAGTGGAAACGAAGAGGAGAAGGGGCTTATGATTATGTGAATAATGCTCCGGCTGTTTACAAATTCTGGGAAGACCGTGTAAAAGAGGTGGCAGATCAGGAAATACTCTATACGTTGGGTATGCGTGGTGTACACGATGGCAAGATGCAGGGAGCGAAGACGGTGGAAGAACAGAAGGCCGTAATAGATCGTGTGTTTGCAGATCAACGCGGGTTGATTGAAAAATATGTTGATAAGGATGTAACTAAAGTCCCGCAGGTTTTTATCCCTTATAAAGAGGTACTCGACATTTATCATGCCGGATTACAGGTGCCCGATGATGTAACATTGATGTGGTGTGACGATAACTATGGCTATATCCGCCATTTTCCTACGGCCGAAGAATGCGCACGTAAAGGAGGGAATGGAGTCTATTATCATGTTTCTTATTGGGGACGTCCGCATGACCATCTCTGGTTGAGTACGATGAGCCCGTATCTGATTTTCCAACAAATGAAGCTGGCTTACGATCGAGGCATACAGAAGATGTGGATACTGAACGTCGGAGATATCAAGCCTGCCGAGTATCAGATAGAGTTGTTTATGGATATGGCCTGGAATATAGAAGCTGTGGCCTCGGAAGGAGTGACCTCTCATCTGAAACACTGGCTGGAACGGGAATTGGGAGCTTCGTGCGCAAAGGCAGTATTACCTGTGATGCAGGAACACTATCGTCTGGCCCATATTCGTAAACCTGAATTTATGGGAAATACGAGGGAAGAGGAGAAAGATCCTGTTTATCGTGTTGTCAAAGATCTCCCATGGAGTGAAAAAGAAATCAACGGACGTTTGCAGGCTTATGATAAATTGTCGGAGACAGTGGAACGGGCAGCTTTGAAAATCCCATCCGGCAGACAAAGTGCCTATTTTGAATTGGTGAAATACCCGGTGCAAGCTGCTACACAGATGAACCGGAAATTGCTATATGCCCAATTAGCCCGCCACGGAAAAGCGGACTGGGAGAAAAGTGATCTTGCCTATGACAGCATTGTAGTATTGACAAAACAGTATAACTCACTGGAAGATGGAAAGTGGAACCGCATGATGGATTTCCAACCCCGAAAACTCCCCGTATTCAATCGCGTGGAAAGAAAAACGGCTACTTCTCCGATGATGAAAGAGCGTGTAGCTATCTATAAATGGAACGGCTTGGATGGGAAGAATATCCCGAATAGTAAGACCTTGAATGCGCGGAAAGGAACTTCTGCTATTTGTGAGGGCCTGGGATATGAAAGCAAAGCGACAGGCATTGACAAGGGAGATGCACTGATGTTCTCTTTTGACAACTGGAAAACAGACTCGGTAGAGGTTGACATCCGCTTGTTGCCTAATCATCCTGTGGGAGGAGATCAATTACGTTTCTCAATATCGTTGGACGATGCAGCGCCTGAAGTGATCTCTTATGAAACGAAAGGACGGAGTGAAGAATGGAAAGAGAACGTGCTGCGCAATCAAGCCATCCGAACGGTTCGACTTCCGGTATCCGGAAAGAAGTCCCACAAATTGGTAATCAAGGCATTGGACGAAGGAGTGATATTAGACCAGGTGATGCTTTATATGCCTTCGCCTACTGGTGAGTAACTACACGGATCACGAACCATGCATGATGCGCCACGGTTCCAATCAGCCCGTAATGCTTTGCCATGATCCGAAATCTTTCTTTGAGGGATGCTTTCTGATTCCGGGTAGTCATTCCCTCCTCCAGATAGTCGATGATTGTCAGGTGGGTATTGTGCAAAGTACGTGCTTTCTTCATGATGCGGATGCACCAGTCGAAATCTGCAGAAAAGCGATATTGCAGATTGTATGGCCCTACGAGCGTGTGGCGGGGGAAGAATGCCTGGTGGCAGACTAACATTCCCTGTTTGAAGCTTTTCCAGGTGAGCGTTTCAGGGGCGGACAATCTGCGCATCCGCAGAAAATGCCTGTCCTTGTCTACGATAGCGGTTTCTCCGTAAAGTATATCGGGCAGTTCATTGCCGTTGATGGTGTGCACCATTTGTTGCAGCGTATCATCCTCATGAAAACAGTCGCCTGCATTCAGGAAACAGAGATAATCACCGCTGGCAAGGGCGATGCCCTTATTCATGGCGTCATACAGTCCTTTGTCGGGTTCGCTGACGACGGTGTGTATGCGTGACCGGTAGCGGTTGATAATAGAGAGGGTTCCATCCTTGGAAGCTCCATCCACGATAATATATTCTATATGATGATAGGTTTGTGAAATAACACTTTGAATCGTGTCTTCCAATACCTTTTCAGCATTGTATGTCACCGTAATGATAGAGAACTTGGGAGTAGGATGGACACTATGCATATTTCCCCGTTATTTTATTGTAGACATCTGTATATTTCTTTGCAACGATGCTCTCCGAATAATTGCCCAGAACCTTGCGGCAGGCCTGTGCAGAGAGTTCGTTGTATTCCGGTTCCGTCAATATCCAATGTATGCCGTTGGCAAAATCTTCCGAGGATTTGTATTGTGCCACGTAGCCGTTGTGCAGATGATCGATCATTTCGGGGATACCTCCCACATTAAAACCGACACAAGGCACTCCACAGGCCATTGCTTCCATAATCATATTGGGAAGATTCTCTTCCAGAGACGGGATGGCGAAGAGGTCTACGGCATTGTAGATATTCACTACTTCATGCTCATTTTTGATATAAGGGAGCGGGTATACATGGAAAGGAAGTTGTTCCTGTAACTGCTGCGACTGGTTGCCGAATACGACTACACCCAGTGAGTCTTTCCATTCCGGATGCTTTTCTGCCAACAGTTTGCATGCCCCAATCAGATAGTCGACCCCTTTTCGTTTATCGGTGATCTTTAATGAGCCGAACAAAACTAGTTTCTTACCTTCCGGCAACATGAATTTGGCACGCGCTTCCTTCTTGTTCATGGGTTTGAACAAGTTGGTATTAATAGCGTTCGGAATATTGGTCACGCTTTTCCCTTCAAATAATGCACTGGTCTGGGCTTGTTCCTTCAGCCAATGGCTGCACGTGACGAAATGAATGGGAGCGTAGCTGTATAACTTTTGTTTTTTGCGGAACGTGCGATAGGATAAATCCTTTCGTCCCCCGCCTTTGTAGATGTACGGACAGTCGTGACATTCCTGCTGATAGTTGTTGCACTCCCGTGCGTAATGGCAGATGCCGGTGCATGGCCACATATCGTGCATGGTCCAGACTACGGGTTTGCCGGAGGTCAGTATCTTTCGTATATCGTTCAGTGAGAGCATTCCCTGGTTGATCCAATGCAGATGGATCACGTCGGCCTGGCGGAATTCCGGGAGTGAGGTGATGTCTGTACCTGTGTTGGCGATGTCTACGTCAAACAAATGGTAACGCCGGAAACGGTTGGCACTCCAGATCACAATCCGTTCCCACATGAACTTCCACACTTGCAACCAGTTACTTTTTAAGCGGACAACACTGATTTGGTCGGTCTGTTTGTCACGTACCAGCATTTTGGCTTTGATGCCGTTGTTTTTCAGTGACTCCATCAACCGGCTTGCTGCGATGGCTGCTCCTCCTATTCGTTCAGATGTATTTATAATCAGGACTCTCATGGGCAAAAGTTTATGCAAATGTACGGTTTTTAGAGGAAATGTTTGATATTTCCAGCAAGCTTTCTGCTATTTCGCGTGAAAAGATTTCGAGGTTGAAACGTTCTTCCGCCAGTTTGCGGGCATTCTCTCCCATGCGCCGTGCCTCTTCGGGGTGGTCGGCGATGTAGCGGATAGCGTCTATCCAGCCTTGTACGTCGTTATATTCTACGGTGATGCCTATTCCTTCCTTATCGATGTCTATTTCGAAGTTGGGGTTGCGCGAACAGATGACGGGGATGCCGAGGGCGAATGCTTCCACGAGCGTGGTCAGTCCTACGGTATAGGGGAAGTCCAGGCAGCAGATCACGATACAACTTTTGCGTGCCACCAGTTTCCCCAGTTCGTAGGGAATCACTCCGTCGGTATAATGGATGCGAATGGAGTCGGGCAATGCATACGGGTCGATGATCTTTTTATAGTTGATGTTACCGCATGAGACGGCAATGTACAAATCCAGTTTCTCGTTCGTTGCGGCAAATGCCTGGAGCAAGGTGTCTACGTCCCGGTTTTCTTTACCGGTGGAGATAAATCCTTCGGGCTTCCGGTCGGGCATTTCTGCAAGCAGGTGGTCGTAGAAAGGAAGATCCGGTCCCCAATGGATGAGTTTCAGTTTGTGGGACGGTGCTTTCCGGGTTTTCTGCGAGTCCTGAATCAGTTTCCGACTGAACAGGAACATTTGGTCTATACCTTTGTAGAAAAGGCGGGAGATTTGTTCGCGCCACGGTTTGGGATTGGTCACGACTGCCGTATGATGCCAGATCACGATGGGTTTGCGATACAGTCCCAGGGCACGGAGGAAGATGACGGGCTCTATACCCCGGAAAGAGGTGGCGTAGAGGACGTCGTATTTCTCCTTGCAGAAGAGAATCTCTTTGGTGGCGTAAAGCATGAGTTTCAGACGGCCGGAGAAATATTTGCATTTGTGCATCACGGAGTGTATTCCGTAATTCTCCAGTAAAGGAAGTCCGTATAAAATGTGTCCGGGGAATTTATATTCTTTCCATTCCTCGTAGCTTTCCCGTGTGAGGCGGGTATGGTAAAAATAAATAGTAAGCAACTTATTTAGTGGTGCTTGTTTCTTTTCAGCCATTTGTTGATTCGGTTTTTGACAGCTTTCGTAATGATGGAGAAATTGCCGTATTTCAGGTTGAGGAACAGTTCTTCGAACGAACGTCCGATCTTGATCCACGGATGATCCCAGCCCATGATGCGGTAAACGCTCTCTTTATAGGCAACGTTTTCGATGACGTAGCGGGGATGTTTCAGTGGAAAATCCACCTCATAGCGCTTCATCGTGAAGATGCGGCGGTAACCTTTGGGCAGGGTATGAATCGAGCCGGCGAAATGGGTGGAATCTGCCGTTGCTCCCAAGTTATTAATCATGTTGCGGGTAGGCACGATGCTTAGCCCGGAGTTGAACAGTATGGAGGCGTGGAAGATCGTTTCATAAAAGGCTTTCTGCTGTTCCCGGTGACGCTGGCACATGTAGATAAAGTCGCTCCGGAATTTGCGTTCCTTGATAAGCTGTTCCAGTTGTTGCATATTGAAGGAGTCGTCCAGGAAGTTGTAGAACTCATCCCATTGGTCGACTACCCGTTTCCAGCTTGCCCATCCCCAGATAGAGAAGGTGGTGGTAAAGAAATAGTCGTAGGGCATATCTTGGGTGATTTCTTCGGGGTTAAATCCGGCAATCATGCTGATGCGGGTGTCATGTTCGTATTTATCCAGCATCTCCTTGCAGAATTGGAAAAAGGAGACGGCGGGCACATCGTCGTCTTCCAATACGATGCACTTGTCGACTTTCGAAAAGGCCCATTTCTGCGAAATGTACTCCGAAGGGTCGCAGCCGAAATTCTTTTCCTGATAAAGCCGTTCTACTTCACATTCCCAGTCTATCTGTGATACGATTTCACGGCAGGCTTTTATTCCGGGCAGGTCACGTTCGTTTCGTGCTCCGTCCTGATAGAGGAAGAGGCGGGACGGACGCGCTTTCTTCACTTGCTCGAACACTTGCGACAACTGTTGCGGGCGGTTGAAGAACAGGATAAGTACCGGGACGTCTACTAAAGCGGATTTCATATTCATAGTTCTTGTTTTGGGGTTGTACTGAATGACAGGGCGGCAGGATAGTGGTTGTTCACTTTTTCCTGCTCTTCTTCTGTAAATCGATGCAGGGTTGGATAGTTGTAACGCAAAAATCCTTCCAGGTCGTCGGGGGCGGTCACTGTGAGAGGGCCGAATTTCACGGGTTGCAGGTGGCGGATGCTTTCTACGGTTACGTGGTCGGCAGTGGCCATTACGTTGTTATAGTAACGAGTGTTTCGTGAGTTGAAACAGCTTTGAACTGACACCAGCATGCGGTAGATTGCTTTTTTAGAGAAAAGCAGGTCGACTACCCTGTTCAGGAAACAGGAGAAGGCTCCCCGGTTCGTGGGGTCCTCTATTTCACATGTACCGAAGTGTTTCCACATCCATATCTCTTTTCCCATCAGGCAGCATTTGAGGAAGCCGAGTGCTTCGGATTGTATTCTTCGCAGCAGCTTGTTGTCGGGAATCTTGTCGAATGGGAATATATCGACAAAAATGCCCGGATGCATCGGGACATTCTTGAACATTTCTTCTACAAAAAGGGTGTCGTTTTTCTTGACTTTGGCAAAATAATACGGGGTATGAGGGTCTGTCTCTATCCATGAAAGGAAGTAGGAAGGACCCAGTTCCCCGGGAGCTACTTTCAGAAATTTGTTGTAGTTCTCCCGCGTCATGCCTATGTCAATATCATCATCCCAGGGGAGAATCGCCTGGTCGTAGAGTGCACCGATTGCCGTGCCGCCAATCACAAAATAGGGAATGTTGTGCTTCTGACACACCCGGATGGTTTCTCCCAATATGTCGTAGAGTTCGGCATGTAATAAATCAAGCTCTTCGGCTGTATATTTCTTGTTCATCGGAAATGGTTAATGCACGTTGTGCTACAAAAGTAGTAATTATATTGCTAAGTTACTATAACTTTAAGTTTCCTTGCATAAATTCGGTGGCCACTTGTCCGCGTCCCGGTATGGGAAGGACGGATGCTTGCGGAAAGTCCTTGAGCAGACAGTCTGCCGGATTAATGTCCGGATAGAATTTCTTCAATAGGAACAGGCTGGGGCCGGTAGTGATGCTTCCTATAAAGACGGAGGCGTCCATCAATATCTGTATCGAGGAAAGGAAACGTGCCATTTGTTTCTGTTTCAGCTCTTTGGTGGTCTGCGTGAAAGCGCTGTTGACGTATCCTTTTTCGTCGGGGCTGCAAAGGGTGTACCAGTGTATGTCCGGGGCAAGGGTTTGCAATTGCTCGAAGAGGCGGTAGTCGTCGGTCAATACAAAGACGTCGCGGATGGCTGTTTTTTCTTTGATGAGGCGTATGTAATGTTCCGGTGGAAGCAGGTTGGTTTCGGTGATCTTGTCTCCTCCGCGTATTTGGCATCCTGCGTATTGAGGCGGAAGTTGCAGGCTGGCGGCAAATTGGAGACATTCCTGTGCGGTGGTGTCGTTGAGTTTCCAGGTGATTTCCGTCAGCTTTTGGAAGGTGTGGAGGTAGTCACCGTCTATTCCCAGTTCGGGGATATGGAAATGCTGGTTGGGGTTGAACGTCACTTGGAAGTTGAGTCGGACCGGTTTGCCATACGTGAAGAAAGCAAGGGCTTTTCCGATGATGTTCTTACAGGTTACTTTCAGTTTCCATTTCAGTAACTTCGTCTTAGGCAGCTTTTTGTCTTTCATCAATGCCTGCCAGGAGGGGAGGCGATGGGTGTTATAAGTGTGATGAAACGGTTCGTGCACTTGCTCGCAGAAGGGGGCGAAACAATCTTCCCAACCTTTTTCCCATCCGAAGTTGGCGTCGTCGGAGTAGAGCTTGAACTGTATTTTGTGTTGCAGGCAATAAAGCATTGCGTGAAGCATATAGGTATATTCGGTGAAGAAACCGGCATCTATACCTATGTGATAAATCATCGTCTTTTTGAAAGAACTATTCAGAAGATGGTATCGGGTGGCAAGGTCATTTGGGTTCATGTGTCTTCTTTTTGATGAAATATTGAATGCTTTCTTTAAAAGTAACCGATCGGCTGCCCCACATGGTTGCTACGTAGAGTGCTGCAGCAAGCACTATCTTGCTTGCCAGGCGGAGATAAATATTCTCGATGGAGCGGGTGGTGTAATAGGTGATTACCATAACCGTAGCCGCAATGGCAGCATAAGGAAGTATGTCCATCAGGGCATGGCGAAGCTTCAATCCTATTTCCTGCCATACAAAGTAGTGCCATGTCAGTAGCCACAGTATATTGGTGGATACATAGACGGCGAGCATGGCATAGATACCGTGTGAGTGGACTAACAGAACGCCTGACAGTAGAATTATGCCGAGCGCTATGGTGTTCCACATATAGATGCGGGATTTCCCTTTGCTGATGATGAGCTGCTGATAGAGGTATGCGATGGGAGCAAAGGCTCCGCTGATACACAGTATTTGCATGATTAATATGCTGGAATACCACTTGTCGGTGATGGTGATGATAATCAGCTCTTCCGATACGATTCCCAATCCCAACATGGCGGGAAACGAGACAAAAGCGGTGAAACGCAGCATTTTGCGAAATACCCGTTTTTGCCGTTCAAGGTCGTCGGACACTTTGGTGAGTACCGGTTGCGCTACTCCGTTTATCATGCCGGAGATGAAGAGTTGTCCCATGCCGCACCATTTATTGGCTTGGTTGTAATATCCTACTTCTTTTTCGCTGTAGAATTTACCCAGTATCACGGAAAACAGATTGTTATTGATGTGATTGAATACATTGGTAACCAGTAGTTTCCCACTGAATCCGAACATTTCCTTAATCGGGGTGAAGTTGAACTGCAAGCTCGGTCGCCAACGGGTGAAATGCCAGTAACAGGCTGTGTTGATGGTTACGTAAACGATGCTTTGCGTAGCAATTCCCCAATAAGAGAAACCAAAGTAGGCAAGAGTGACTCCGGTGATTCCGGACACGGTGAGTCCGATAACCGAAGACAATGCCCGCTGTTTGACCATCAGATTACGCAGGAGATAGGCACTGTGGGATATTCCCAGACTGGCAATGAAGAAGCCGATAAAAGAATAACGTGCCAGTGGTGTCAGTTCGGGAGTATCGTAAAAGTCAGCGATAAGCGGTGCACAGAGGAATAACAGCAGGTACAGCGACAGACTGATGGCCGCGTTGAACCAGAATACGGCATTGTAATCATTGTGCGTCACTTCTTTCTTATTAACAAGGGCAGCTGTGAAACCACTTTCCTGTATCGAACTGGCAATGAGGGAGAAGATGGCCAACATTCCCACCATTCCATAATCTGACGGAGTGAGCAACCGCGCGAGGAATATTCCGAAAAGCAGATTTAACAACTGCTGTATGCCGTTGCTGAATCCTCCCCAAAATAGTCCTTTGGCCGTCTTTTCTTTTAGTGACTGATTCTCGCTCATGTTATTTGCAAAGAATACATGAAAAGGCTATGCGTGATGATAGCTTTTCATGTATTCCCTATTCTAGTTTTATTATTTTACTTCGCTGCCCGGCTTCACTTCACGTCCCGGCATGATAACTGCCAGACTGCCGTCGTTGTTTTCGGCACTAAGAATCATGCCTTCGCTGACGATTCCTTTCAGTTTGCGCGGAGCGAGATTAGCGATGAAGCAAACTTGTTTGCCTACCAGCTCTTCCGGTTGATAATGCTTGGCAATACCTGATACGATGGTACGTGTCTCCAGTCCGTCATCGATTTTGAATTGCAGCAATTTATCCGCTTTCGGTACTTTCTGACATTCAAGAATGGTACCTACACGGATATCCAGTTTCGTGAAGTCGTCGAATTCGATGTTCGGGCGGATAGGATTAGCTTTGTAGTTGGCTTCTTCATTTGCCTTCTTTGTATCGAGCAGCTTTTGTACCTGTGCTTCGATAGTAGCGTCTTCGATCTTCTCGAACAATAACTCCGGTTTGTTTAACTGATGGCCTACAGGAAGCAGGTTATCTTTTCCCAGTTCAGACCATTCGAAAGTATCCATGTTCAGCATTTTGCGGAGTTTTTCCGAGCTGAACGGCAAGAATGGGTCGAAGGCGATGGCAAGGTTGGCAACCAGTTGCAGGGAAATGTTGAGGATGGTTCCTACACGTTCCATATCTGTCTTAGCCAGTTTCCACGGTTCGGTGTCGGCCAGGTATTTGTTTCCGATACGTGCCAGATTCATGGCCTCTTTCTGTGCATCGCGGAATTTGAATACGTCGAGCAGTTTTTCTACTTCTGCTTTCACGTCTGCGAATTCTTTCAGCGTTTCCTTGTCGTAGTCGGTTAAGCTGCCCTGTGCGGGTACGCGACCGTCGAAGTATTTTTGAGTCAGCACCATTGCACGGTTTACGAAGTTGCCGTATACGGCTACCAGTTCGTTGTTATTGCGTGCTTGGAAGTCTTTCCAAGTGAAGTCGTTGTCTTTCGTTTCCGGTGCGTTGGCGGTCAGTACGTAGCGGAGTACGTCTTGCTTTCCGGGGAAATCAGCCAGATATTCGTGCAACCATACGGCCCAATTGCGGGAAGTAGAGATCTTGTCTCCTTCGAGGTTGAGGAATTCGTTGCTCGGCACGTTGTCCGGCAGGATATAGCTGCCTTCTGCTTTCAGCATGGCAGGGAATACGATGCAGTGGAACACGATATT
>ENA-USUA01001086-USUA01001086.1-human-gut-metagenome-genome-assembly--contig:-NODE-1086-length-13591-cov-3.124464_pt1 | contig 13591 bp, 9 predicted proteins | sample MGYA00250057_ERZ773390 | MGnify/ENA primary metagenome ERZ773390 (study PRJEB29103, sample SAMN06111941) | human gut metagenome | biome: human gut; feature: ankylosing spondylitis patient; material...
GCTGTAATCGAAGGGCTCGATGGCGTCCATATGGGCATCCGGCATCTTGCTGGAGCCGTCCACCGGCACCAGAAGATTTACCACTTATGCTACGGGGAAACTTCCGTTTGCCCAAGTACGCTACGGAGTTGCTTCTCCTACATTAACTTATGTCGATATGTTTCAGATGAAGGACGGGACGGAATTCGACTGGAATAATCCCGATCATAATAAATTCCCTTTCTTTGATAAGGATGGAAATCCTAGAAGGGATATCCGCTTGTATGAAACGGTTGCTGTGAATGGAGATAAGTTTAAGGGTGCCCAGAAAGTACAGATTTTTGAAGGAACCACCCAGTCACCTTATAAAGATGGGCGAATGAGCTACAATGGTTTTGCGATGAGAAAATTCATACGAAACTTTAATGACGAAGTGAATGGTAAATTCTATTCTTGTCCGTTAATTCGTCTTCCCGAAGTTTATTTGAATATGGCTGAAGCGATGAATGAGTTGAATAAGGCGGAAGTTCGTGACGAGTTTGGCAATACGGCCTATGATTATCTGAACAAAACCAGGGAACGTGCAGGTATGCCTGCGATTTCGGCGGCAGATGTTCCGGCCGGAAAACCGTTGCGCGAAGCGATATTACGTGAAAGAGCCATTGAATTCGGTTATGAAGAAGTACGTTATTTCGATTTGATACGTTGGAAACGCGCAGATATATTTACCGGACAACTATCACGTCTGATTATTAAAAAAGCGGCCGGTGAGCCGAGCGGCTTTTCTTATAAAGTATCTCATGCAATGGCGGAAACACGCCAGTATGCGAAACCTGAGAAGTGGAATGACAAATATTTCCTGTTACCTCTACCGGTAGACGAGATAAACAAGAAATATGGATTGATTCAGAATCCGGGTTGGTAATAATCAAATCGTTGAATAATAAGAAGAATGATTATGAATAAATCACTTTATATCGTAGCTTTCTCGTTGGCGTTTGCCACTACAGGGATAGCTCAAAATAATGAAGGACAAGATAAGACAGTCGATCTGGGAACTCAGACGACAACCGAGTTACGGAAGACACAGGCGGTATCTACCATTTATTCGGACGAATTGGATAAAAATGCAACTACGAGTCCTTACAATGCAATATATGGCCTGTTGCCGGGACTGACTGTGATGCAAAATACGAGTTGGGGAACCGACAAATCACGTTTAAATGTACGTGGTCGTGGCTCCTTGAATGGAGATACGCCATTATTTGTGGTAGACGGTTTTGCCCGCCCGATCGAATATATCAATCTTTCGGAAATAGAATCAATATCCGTATTGAAAGACGGTGCTGCTACTGCTCTTTGGGGAGGTAGAGGCGCCAACGGCGTGGTGCTGATAACTACCAAACGCGGTATGTACAGTAAAAAAGAGATCAAGGTAGATTACAAGTTTGGTTTAGGTCTGCCCGTAAACCAACCGGAATTTGCCGATGCTTATACATATGCAAAAGCCCGGAATGAAGCATTGAGATATGATGGCCTGCAACCGGATATGGATGAAGCTTCTTTTTTGGCCGGAGGTAATAGAGATCTTTATCCGAATGTTGATTGGCAGAAGGAAGCGTTGCGTAATCATACGACCAGTCATCAACTGGATATTACTTTCCGCGGGGGAGGTAAGAGGCTGCGCTATTTCAGTGTCTTGAACTATAAGAATGATATGGGACTGTTGAATTCCAAGTACACTGACTACACTGATCGTTATAATTCCCAGATGAAAAAGTATTTTCTCAATCTTCGCATGAATCTGGATGTAGATATCACAGATGCAACGAAATTGAAACTGAATATGCTTGGTATGCTGCGTGAAACGAAACGCCCTACCACATCGGAGGCTACTTTGTTTGAACAGATATTCAATACTCCATCTGCCGCATTCCCTGTACAGACTCAGAATGGACTCTGGGGTAGTAATAATGTGCTGAAAACAAACCCGATAGCCAATCTGGCGGACGTAGGCTATTATAAGCTGAATCAGCGAATGCTGCAAGCAGATCTGCGATTGATACAAGACCTGTCTGTATTGACTCGCGGACTGAGCGCTGAACTTGCTATTGCCTATGATAATAATGCAACTTATCAGGAAACAGCCAAGAAAAGCTTTATGTATCAGACCATTGAGAAAGGTACCGACGGAGAACCGGTTTATACGAATTACGGAAATCCTAACGATGAATTGGAAATCAGCAACAAAGGATTGGCTAATCAATATATACATGCCAACTTTGAAGCGAAAGTCAATTATCACCGGACATGGGATAAACATGATTTTACTGCCAGTGCCATGTTCCGCCAGGAATCAATGACTCTGACGGGAGCTAATAATAGCCGTTACCGTCAGTACATCATCGGAACCGTAGGTTATAATTTTGATAATCGTTATATGGTGGATGTTGTTGCTAACTGTTTCGGCAGTAGCGTATTGGGAAAGAACGATAAGTATCGTGCATATCCTGCCATATCCGCAGCCTGGATACTCTCGAACGAGAATTTCATGAAAGGAATCTCCGCTTTTGATTATTTGAAACTCCGCGCTTCTTACGGGCGTTCCGGATATGATATCTATGATTATGATATGGATAAGCAATATTGGATAGGAAGCGGTTCCTATTATTTTCAGGCTGGGAATACCTCTGCCGGAAGCAGTTTGAAGGAGGGAATGCTGGCAATGGAGCAACTCGACTTGGAAGTGGCAGATAAATATAATATCGGTTTGGATATGAGTTTGCTCAAAGGGTTGACTTTTTCTATTGATGGTTTCTATGACAAGCGCTCTAATATTTTAATTGAAGGAAGCGGGTTGATATCTTCTGCAATCGGAGTTACCATTCCCCAGATGAATGCGGGAAAAGTGGAAACAAAAGGAACAGAACTCTCTACTATGTGGAAAAAAGAGTATAAAAACTTCAGCTACTACATCGGTGCTAATTTCTCTTATGCCAAAAGTAAAGTCATAGAGAATGGTGAGGGGTATCAACCGTATGGCTATCTGTCTAAGAAAGGTTATCCTATCGGACAATGTTTCGGTTGGGAAGCGATCGGTTATTTTAGAGATGAGGAGGACATTAAGAACAGCCCTGTACAGAAATTCTCGGAGGTACGTCCGGGGGATGTCAAATATAGGGATTTAAATGGTGATAAAGTAATTGACAGTAATGATCAGAAAGCGATAGGATATTCTACTGCCATACCGGAGATTTACTATGGTATCAACCTAGGATTTGAGTATAAAGGTTTTGGGGTAGACGCTCTCTTCCAAGGGGTAGGGCATTATAGCGTGATGTTGAATACTGCAAGCGTGTACTGGCCGTTGAGAAACAACACAAATATTTCAAACTGGTATCTGAACGACAAAATCCGTTGGACGGAAGATACGAAAGATATTGCCAATGTTCCTCGTTTGACCACGCTGGATAATGCCAATAATTTCAGAAATAGTACACAATGGTTGGAGAACGGAAGTTACTTTAAACTTCGTAACCTGAATGTTTATTATAATTTTCCTTCTTCTTGGGCGAAGAAGGTGAAGATGGAGAAGATTCAGGTATATGCGAGAGCTAATAATCTTTTCTCGCTGGATCATGTGAAATATATGAACTGTGAGGATCTGAAAATCAATTATCCGGATATGACTTCCGTTTATTTCGGATTGAATATTAACTTCTAAAATGTGAGATAACCATGAGAAAATGTATCATATTATATACAGGTTTGCTACTATCCGTTTCTGGGTGTAGCTTGCTCGAACTGGACGAATCGACTGGTTTGAACAGAGAAGAGGCTTATTCCTACTTTAGCAATGTCAAGGGCTTGGCTACTTATGTTTATAGCCAGTTGCCCGGAGATCTCGGAGTACTCGACGGGGCTTTGAGAGAGTCTGCAACGGATAATTCTGTTTATATTTGGAGTGATAATAGTGTTCACGACTTTTATAATAATGCCTGGAGTCCCAATAATGCAGTCGACAATATGTGGTCGAAGTGTTATGGAGCTATCCGTTCCGTTAATTCATTTCTCGAAAACTATTCCCAAGAGAGGCTGGAGCGTTTCCGTTGGAATGATACGTATGAAGAAGATATTGCCAAAGCTACTATGTATCGTGAAGAATTGCGGGTGTTGCGGGCTTTCTACTTGTTCGAACTGGCCAAACGATACGGAGATATTCCATTATTGACACGTACGTATGCGTTGGATGAGATCAATAGCGTGGAAAAGAGTTCTTTCAGCGAAGTGATAAAATATATATGCGATGAATGTAGTGATGCAGCTAAAACACTTCCCGTCAGTCATCAAGATTTTTGGGCGGAGACGGGACGCGTAACTAAAGGTACTGCGTTGGCATTGAAATCTCGTGCCCTTCTTTATGCGGCGAGTATGTTACATAATCCCAGTCAGGATGCTGATAAGTGGAAAGCTGCTGCCGATGCGGCTTATGCTATCATAAAAGAGAACTGGTACAGTCTGCCGAAAACGAATGCCGATCCTCTGTATGATAAGAACGGTGGAAACGATGTTTTGAAATCTCCGCAATTAATCTTTGAGCGTAGAAATGGAGAAAGTTTTGACTTTGAAGCAAACAATCTGCCTATCAGTTATGAAAAGGGAGAAACCGGCAATGTACCTACCCAAAATCTGGTGGATGCTTTTCAGCTGACTAATGGAAAAGACTTTGACTGGGAACAGCTTGCGCCAGGGCAGAACCCGTATGAGGGCAGAGACCCACGGTTTTACAAAACAGTACTTTGCAACGGAGATACATGGATGAATTCAACTATTCAGTCTTATGAAGGCGGTAAAGATGGTGCCGGAACAGCCGGAGCGACTACCACTGGCTATTATTTGAAGAAGTATATGAACGAGACCGTTTCTCTTACTCCTTCTAACGAGAAAAAGAAACCTCATCATTTCATTATATTCCGTTATGCAGAGATTCTTCTGAACTATGCAGAAGCGATGGATGCCTGGAAGGGTGCCGATTATACGGATAATGATCATCCATTGTCTGCACGTGCAGCACTGAATCAAGTACGTAGTGCAGCTGATATGCCTGCTGTTACAACGGATGGCGATGCATTTACTGAAAGTATCCGTCGTGAAAGACGCGTGGAACTGGCGTTTGAAGACCATCGGTTCTGGGACATCCGTCGTTGGAAGATAGGTGATAAAACCAAAGCCATTTATTGCATCAAGATTACTCTGGAAAATGGTTCACCTGTTTATAAGAAGGAGTTGCTTGAAACACGTAACTGGGATGATAAGATGTATCTGTATCCTATACCACAGACAGAATATTATAAGAATCCTAATTTAGGCCAAAATACAGGCTGGTAAATAAAATACGTGAGATACTGTTTGCAGGAAAAGCAGAAACAGTATCTCACGTTAAATTATTCAGTTTATTATCCAACTTCTGTTTTCTGCATATCAACTACCGGTTTACCTGCTCTTTACTCCTTCTTCTTGATATCATCTCGTAAAAATCAGAGAAAAAGACTAGCTAACAAAGCTAGTCGCTTTAGGTAAGAAAACTAATTATATCAGCGATAAAAAGAAATAAAAAACGCGTTGGAATTGTTTATTACCTTAAGCTACCCTTTCGTTTTTTAATAAATTAGCTAGAAAGTGTGGTGTTTATTGGATAAGAACACTTATTTTTGCAGCATGTTACAATTTGAGAATCAAAAGATAAAGCAAATCGTTCGCAAGGCATTTCCGGTAGTAACGCTGGTTGTCATGCTATATTCTTGCGCCAGTATCGGACGTCCGGACGGTGGCCCTTATGATGAAACGCCACCTCGTTTCATCGGTAGTACACCTGCTGCCGGCGCTTTAAATAATCAGAGGACAAAAGTTTCTCTCTTGTTCGACGAATTTATAAAGTTGGAAAAAGCAACAGAAAAAGTTGTTGTTTCTCCACCGCAGGTACAACAGCCCGAAATTAAAGCTTCAGGAAAGCGGATACAGGTAAACCTGCTTGATTCATTGAAAGCGAATACCACTTATACAATTGACTTTTCGGATGCGATAGTCGATAATAACGAAGGTAACCCGTTGGGTAACTTTACCTTCACCTTTTCTACCGGTACGCAAATAGATACAATGGAGGTATCCGGAACGGTGCTTGACGCTTCCAATCTGGAGCCGATAAAAGGAATCCTGGTAGGATTACATTCCAACCTGAACGATTCGGCTTTTACAAAATTGCCATTTGACCGTGTGGCACGTACCGATAGCCGGGGACGCTTCTCTATCCGTGGCGTAGCTCCTGGCAAATATCGTATTTATGGGTTAATGGATGCAGACCAGACATTTACTTTCAACCAAAAAAGTGAAGTCATTGCTTTTAATGATTCACTGATCATTCCTCGTATGGAGGAAAGAATCCGTATGGACACGGCTTGGGTGGACTCGCTGACTTACGATACGATTGTTGAGAGGAAATATATGCATTATCTGCCGGATGATCTTATACTCCGTGCCTTTAAGGAGTTCAACTACTCACAATATTTGATTAAATCAGAACGGCTTGTTCCACAGAAATTTACGTTCTATTTTGCCGGTCAGGCAGATACTTTACCTACATTGAAGGGGTTGAATTTCGATGAAAGGGATGCTTTTGTTATCGAAAAGAATCCGCGGAACGATACGATCCATTATTGGGTGAAAGACTCTTTGCTTTTTAAGCAGGATACACTTGCTATCAGCCTAACTTATCTTTATACGGATACATTAAATCAATTGGTATCACGTACGGATACGTTGAATCTGGTTTCGAAGCAAAAATATAAGAAGGAAGAACCGGAGAAAAAGAAAAAAAAGAAAAAGAAAGATGAAGAAGATGAGCCGGAACCAACCAAATTCTTGCCGGTGAATGTCGGTGCACCTTCATCAATGGATGTGTACGGTTCTATATCTCTGACTTTTGATGAACCGATTGCCCGTTTTGATAGTGCGGCGATTCATCTGAAAGAAAAGGTGGATACGCTTTGGAAAGATATACCATTTGAGTTTGAACAAGATTCTTTGAATCTGAAAAGATTCAACTTGTATTATGACTGGGAACCGGGTAATGAATATGAGTTCTCGGTAGACTCGACTGCATTCCATGGTATATATGGCTTGTTCACCGATAAAATAAAGCAGGGCTTCAAAGTACGTAAACTGGAAGAATATGCCAGTATCACCTTTCTGGTGACAGGAGTAGACTCTACTGCTTTTGTAGAATTGTTGGATGCTCAAGATAAAGTGGTGCGCCGGAGAAGGTTAACGGACGGAGGGTATGCAGACTTTTATTTTTTGAATCCTGGTAAATATTGTGCCCGACTGGTGAACGACCGGAATGGAAATGGAATCTGGGATACTGGTAACTTTGAAAAAGGAGAACAACCTGAGGAAGTGTATTATTACAATATGATCTTGGAGCCGAAGGCAAACTGGGACTTAGATAAGCAATCATGGGATATTCACGCAATTCCGCTAGATAAGCAGAAACTGGACGAACTTAAAAAACAAAAACCGGATGAAGACAAGAAAAAGAAAGATAGAGATAGGAATAGTCAGCGACGTCGCTAATTTTCGACGAAAAATTATAATTGGATTAGCGACATTGCTAATGGGAATCTTTGTTCTTCCTGCCAGTGCCCAGTGCGAAGCTAAGAACGATGCATTCAAATCCGGTGAGCACGTGATGTACGACTTGTACTTTAACTGGAAGTTTGTATGGGTGAAAGCCGGATTGGCCAGTTTGACAACGAACGCAACTACTTACCACTCGGAGCCTGCCTATCGTATCAATCTGCTGGCTTTGGGCAGTAAGCGGGCGGATTTCTTCTTTAAAATGCGGGATACGCTGACTTGTGTAATAGGTGAAAAACTCGAACCGCATTATTTCCGCAAAGGTGCCGAGGAAGGAAAACGTTATACGGTTGATGAGGCTTGGTTTTCTTATAAGGATGGTCTTTGTTTTGCCAATCAGAAGCGTACATACCGGGACGGATCCGTCACCGAGTCGGAAGAAAGTGACAGCCGTTGTATCTACGATATGTTGAGCATCTTGGCACAGGCACGTTCTTATGATCCTAGTGATTATAAAGTAGGGGATAAAATTAAATTTCCTATGGCTACCGGACGTAAAGTGGAGGAGCAAACGCTTATCTATCGTGGAAAAGAAAATGTGAAAGCTGAGAACGGGGTTACTTATCGTTGCCTGATCTTTTCGTTAGTCGAGTATGACAAGAAAGGAAAAGAAAAAGAGGTGATTACTTTTTTTGTGACTGATGATTTAAATCACCTTCCTGTCCGCTTGGATTTATTCCTGAATTTTGGTTCGGCAAAAGCATTCTTGAATAGTGTAACCGGCAATCGTCACCCGTTGACCTCTATTGTTAAATAAATCAAGAGAAAAGTCGGAGAGCCGGAAGTTGCCTGTAAAGGTTCTTCCGGCTCTCCGATTTTTTATTTTTGAATTTCGAAAGGTACTTTCTGTTCTTTTCTGAATACGCTTGATTCAAAAGTAGCAATTAAGTCCCCGTTCTGGTTTGTCACGTCGACTTGGTAACAGCCTGTACTTCGTCCGATATAGCGTTCGTGCGCTTCGGCATAAAGTGTATCGCCCGGTCCGCTTGCCCGTAGAAAAGTGATGTTGGAGGAGAGAGAGAAGGCTAGTGTACCGTGTGAGTTGGCTGCTGCGGCAAGCGCAAGGTCTGCTAGTGTAAAGATAGCTCCTCCCTGAGTCCGTGCGCCTGCATTAAGATGCTCCGGCTTTATTTCTAATTTGGCTTTACTATACCCTTCACGTACTTCCAGCAGCACTACACCTGCGTTTTCGGCGAAAAGATCATTTTTGAAGAATTCTTGTGGAGTCATGGTCTTTATAATTTTGATATTTCCTTGCAAATGTACCAAATTTGTCCCTCATTTGGATTATTTAGGTCGGTCTATTCTTGTTGAATGCATTATTTTTGCAATCAGATAATTAATCACTTAACAAAATAATCCGTGTATTATGAAAACAATTCTTAGCGCATTAGGACTATCCCTTCTGATCTTTACGAGTTGCGGTGGACAGAAAAAAGTTGAAGTAGACTTTATCCAGGACAACATCGACAACGCAGTGGCACAAAACACGATTCAAACGGATATTATCGAGAAATCAGGTAAAATCCTAAATCCGAGAACTATCAATAAAGACGGTAGTATATCTTATATACCTATTGACGACTGGTGTTCCGGTTTCTTTCCCGGCAGTATGTGGCTGACTTATAACTTGACCGGAGATCAAAAATGGTTACCGTTGGCTGAAAAGTATACAGAGGCCCTTGATTCTGTGAAGCATCTGAAATGGCACCATGATGTAGGCTTCATGATTGGCTGCAGCTATCTGAACGGATACCGTATGGCAGACAAGAAAGAATATAAAGATGTAATCATTGAAACGGCAAAATCTCTTTCTACCCGTTTCCGCCCGAATGCAGGTGTTATTCAGTCATGGGATGCCGATAGAGGCTGGCAAGGAACGCGCGGTTGGAAATGTCCGGTGATTATCGACAATATGATGAATCTCGAATTACTGTTCGAGGCAACCGCTTTTTCCGGTGACTCTACTTTCTATAATATTGCAGTGAAACATGCGGATACGACCATGGCTCATCACTTCCGTCCGGACAACAGTTGTTATCATGTTGTGGATTATGATCCCGAAACAGGCGAAGTGCGTAAGAGACAAACAGCGCAGGGATATGCGGACGAATCCGCCTGGGCTCGCGGACAGGCCTGGGCCTTGTACGGATATACTACTTGTTACCGCTACACTAAAGATAAGAAGTATCTCGACCAGGCGCAAAAAGTATATAACTTCATCTTTACGAATAAGAACCTGCCGGAAGATCTCGTTCCTTACTGGGATTATGATGCTCCGAACATCCCGAATGAACCGCGTGATGCTTCTGCCGCTGCTTGTACGGCTTCCGCCCTTTACGAACTGGACGGTTATCTGCCGGGCAATCATTACAAGGAAACTGCTGATAAGATCATGGAAAGCTTGGGCTCACCCGCTTATCGTGCTAAAGTTGGAACAAATGGAAACTTTATCCTGATGCACTCGGTAGGCAGTATCCCTCACGGACAGGAGATTGATGTTCCTTTGAATTATGCCGACTATTACTTCTTGGAAGGACTGATGCGCAAAAGAGACTTGGAAAAGAAATAATAAGGTTATCGTTTATTATTTATCATCTTATAACTTAAATATATATGAAACCTATAAATCTTTTGGTGGGAGGCCTGACACTGTTTACGGCACAGGGTTGCAAGGCTCCGAAGCAAGTAGTCGAACAATCGGAACATCCCAATATTATTTATGTATTTCCGGACCAGTACCGTAATCAGGCAATGGGCTTCTGGAGTCAGGATGGATTCCGGGATAAAGTAAATTTTGAGGGAGATCCCGTACATACCCCCAATCTGGATGCATTTGCACGGGAGTCTATGGTTCTGACCTCCGCGCAAAGCAACTGTCCGTTGAGTAGCCCTCATCGGGGAATGTTGCTGACCGGTATGTATCCGAACCGTAGCGGAGTGCCTTTAAATTGCAACTCTACACGTCCGATCAGTTCTTTGCGTGAGGATGCGGAGTGCATCGGTGATGTATTTAGCAAAGCTGGTTATGATTGTGCTTATTTCGGTAAACTTCATGCAGATTTTCCCACTCCGAATGATCCCGAACATCCGGGACAATATGTAGAATCCAAACGTCCTGTGTGGGATGCCTATACACCGAAAGAGCGTCGTCATGGTTTCAACTACTGGTATTCTTATGGCACGTTTGATGAACATAAGAATCCGCATTACTGGGATACGGACGGTAAAAGGCACGATCCGAAAGAATGGTCACCTCTGCATGAATCCGGAAAAGTTGTATCTTATTTGAAAAACGAAGGTAATGTGCGTGATACAAAGAAGCCTTTCTTTATCATGGTAGGGATGAATCCTCCTCATAGTCCGTATCGTTCATTGGATGATTGCGAAGAGCAGGACTTTGATCTTTATAAAAACCAACCTTTAGACAGTCTGTTGATTCGTCCTAATGTTGACCTGAAAATGAAGAAAGCCGAATCAGCCCGTTATTATTTCGCTTCCGTGACCGGGGTAGACCGTGCTTTCGGACAGATTTTGGAAACACTGAAAGAGATGGGGCTGGATAAGAATACAGTCGTTATTTTTGCCTCCGATCATGGTGAAACGATGTGTAGCCAACGTACGGATGATCCGAAGAATTCGCCTTACTCAGAGTCAATGAATATCCCGTTTCTGGTTCGCTTCCCGGATAAAATTCAGCCGCGGGTAGATGACTTGCTGCTTTCCGCTCCTGACATAATGCCTACTGTGCTCGGACTGTGCGGATTGGGTGATTCAATTCCGGCAGAAGTGCAGGGACGTAACTTTGCCCCTCTTTTCTTCGAAAGATACGTTAGAGGATAATAAGACAGAAGTCAGTTATGTCTTTGACAAAGAAGAAATAGAAGCACTGGCAAGAAACAAGGATAATTTCACAGGAAAGATATATGCGTATAATTACAGTACCGGACAAAGAGACAGGATTTTATCATTGACAGAATCTTATATAACAGGAGAAAGCCTGAACAGTTACTTGTCAGGAGATGGAGAAATGCGGATTACTTATAAGATGGATGCGTCGGATGAGTATGGACCGGCACCGGTGCTGTCACTGATTTATAAGAAGCAGTAAAGGGGGAGAAGAATGCTGGATTTTCAAAATATTTCTATTCAGAGAAAAGGGAAAAAAGTATTAGATGATTTCAGTCTGAAAGCCCCGGATGGAGTGATACTCGCCTTACTGGGTGAGGATAAAGAGGGAAAGTCCACGCTGCTTAAGGCTGCTTCTGGTGGGGAAAAGCCGGAAACAGGAGACATTTATATAGATGGTATCTCTATTTATGAAAAAGGAGGAAATGCGTACTGTAATTTTGGCTATATGTCTAAAGAATATGGCTTTTACAGTCTGTTAAAGGTAGAAGAATATTACGAATTGTTCCTGGCACTGTATAAGGTAGGAGGACGATATCGGAGCCGGAGGATTGAGGAAGTTCTGGAACTTCTTGATATGAAAGAATATGAGGGAGCATTCATCGGTGAACTGCCGGCAGAAACCTTACCGTTTTTATATTTGGGAAAGGCCATTTTACAGGAACCAGAATGGCTGTTGATGGACGAACCGTTTGATAATATGAGTGTGACAGCAAGGAGAAAGATGATAGGAATTTTGCTCACGCTCCATGAAAAAGGGACTTCCATCATTTTAAATACTCCGATGTATCCAGAAATGATGGGATTCATTACGGATGTTCTTGTTATGGAGTCTGGGAAGAATCTGACCTTTGGTCCGGTAGAAGAAGTGTACGCAGAGGCATTATGTAAAAGTCCTGTACGAATGCATATTTTAGCTCAGATGGAGAAGGCACTGGAAGTTTTGAAAGAGAATCCTCTTGTTGACCGGGTTACGGTAGATGGGGATGATGTGATTTTCCGATTTAACGGAGGAGAAAAGGAAGAAGCAGAACTTCTTCCCGACTTAGTTGCATCTGGTGCACTGATTCATAATTATATGCGGGACCAGGCGGACATAGAAGAAATTTTCCGGAGGTAGTAGTTATGTGGAATCCCTTTTTAAAAGTAGAATGGCTGAAAGAAGGAAGAAATATACGGCTTCCCATGATGCTCATTTTTTATAATGCGATACTGGCATTTATCACAATTTTATTTATGTTTTTTAATGCAGAGTCCTTTCAGGAAGGCTATTCCTACGATACTTCTGCATATCTGTATCAGTTTTTAATTGTGTCTATTAAAAAAACTTGCTTTATAAATCTGCCTATCTATTCAATCTATAGGCTATTCCTACGATACTTCTGCATATCTGTATCAGTTTTTAATTATAAGCACGATTCAGATTGGAATGATATTTGTACTCATGCCTTTTTCGGTATGGGGATTTTATTCAACAGACAGAGAAAAACATATGTTAGAAGAATTTGCAATGATTCCAGGTTCTTCTAAGCAATTTATTATTGCCAGAGTTTCGGTGATTATTGCCGTATATATGATGTTATTTATATCTAGCCTGCCTATCATTTCCCTGTCTTGTATATACAGCGGCCTGCCGTGGAGAAAGATTATCCGTCTTGGGATTATGCTGTTTATCTGTACATTCTGGAGTGCTTCCGTTTCCATTTTTTCCTTTAGTTATTGTAAAAAAGGAATCTGGGCATTTGCACAAAATACAGTCATTGAGGCAGTGTTCATTCTGGGAACGATTTTAGGAACAGAAATTATGCGAACGATATCTATCTCTGTATCAGGAATGGATAATCTGGCACCAATCACGACAAGTCTGTGCCTGCTCTTAAGCCTGATAAATCCGCTGGCAGCATATATGGGATATTACGGGAATATTACGGGAGATAGCGGACTGATGAATCTTTATTGCGGGCGAATCGGCATTGACAGTTCAACCCAGGCTTTCTCCTTCCTTTTTTAT
>ENA-USUA01001094-USUA01001094.1-human-gut-metagenome-genome-assembly--contig:-NODE-1094-length-13507-cov-4.203500_pt1 | contig 13507 bp, 3 predicted proteins | sample MGYA00250057_ERZ773390 | MGnify/ENA primary metagenome ERZ773390 (study PRJEB29103, sample SAMN06111941) | human gut metagenome | biome: human gut; feature: ankylosing spondylitis patient; material...
TGCCATCAGCAAGGAGATAGGTTTCCTTCACAAACTTTACCCAATAGTGTGGGCGAAAAGTGATGTGCATGAACACTTGGGCTTCCTCAGCGGCCTTCCGTGCGGACTGCTGGGCGGCGGCCAGCGCCTTGGCCGCATCGGAAGCGTCCTGTGCGGCCTGCTTGCTCTTGGACAATGCGGTCTGGTATGCGGCGTCGGCTCCGGTCAGGGAATCACGGTAGGCAGTCAAATCAGCCAGGTATGCGTCAACGTCCATGATGCGGCCCGCGTCGGAGCCGATTCCGTTAGCGTTTTCGGTGAACAGCTGACTATGGGTGTTCCCGTTGGTACCCGTGATGTTGCCGTTCTGGCTGACGCCGAAACCGGTGAGGGTCAAATCGGGGTTGACCAGCGTGGTGTAATGGCCATAATCGCAGGGGTTGAAGGGCTTGCCGTCCGAGGCCTTGCAATCCAGGACACCGTCGGACATGTCCTTCTCATACATGGACTTCTCCGTGTCGTACCAGCCCTTAAAGGGATCAGTGTAACCCCAGGCGAGGTTTTCGCTGGCGGGGAATTGAAGTGGATGGTTCACGTTGTTGTTGGCATAATCCGCATCCGCCATGGCCTGTGCCATCAGGGTGTCACTGACCTTGAGGGGCTGCAGGCCTTCCTTCGCGCGAAGCTGATTGGCTTCCTGGATGAACTTCAGGGCCTCGATCATGTTGTCCAACGTGGTCGCATCACCCTTGGCACCATTATGAATGGCGTCAAGATACTCGGTGACGGTCGGATCGGTGAGAACCTTGACTGCCTGAGAGGCACCCTTGTCGCCGAAGTAGGCCACTGCGCCCTGAGACAGCTTGTCCTGAGCCTCGTCTGCCGCTTCCTTCTTGGCGTCGGCCTCGCTCTTGGCATCGGCGGCGGCCTGCTGCTTCGCCTCGGCGTTGGAAGAGGAGTCGGACACCGCCTTATCGGCATCCTTCTGCGCCTGTTCCGCCTTCTGCTGGGCGGTGGCGGCGTCGGCTGCGGCCTTCTTCGCCGCTTCGAGCTTCGCGGCCAGGTCGGAAAGACCTCCATCATCCTTGGACAATTGCTCGACCTTGGCATCGGCCTTCCGCTTGGCTTCAAGCGCCTTGGCCTCGGCCTGCCTGGCCGCATCCAGCTTGGCCTGCGCGACGTTCACCGCCTCGTCGGCCTTCGTCTTGTCGCCGGTCGCCGAAGCCTGCTGCCTCCTGGCTTCCGTCAGCTCCTTCTCGGCGGCGGCCTTGTCGGCCGCGGCCTGCTTCGCGTCCGCGTCGGCCCGGCCGGCCTTCTTCTGCGCATCACTGATGGCGGTATCCGCCGCATCGGCCTTCTTCTGCGCGTCCGTGGCCTGCCTGTCGGCCGCATCAATATCGGTCTGGGCCTTGTCGGCGGCCTGCTGATGGGAGGCGGATTCGGCCGTGGCCTCATCCTTCGCGGTCTGTGCGATCCGCTTGTCGGCTTCTGCCTTCGACTGGTCATCGGATGCCTGCCGCATGGCCTTGCTGGCGTCATTGATGGCGTTGGACGCGTCGTTCGCGGCCTGCTGCGCGGCCGCGATCTTGTCGGCCGTGCCGGTCGCATCCTGTGCGGCCTGCTGTTGGGCCTTGTTGGCGTCGTCATAATTCTTCTGGGCCTGCTGCTGGCCGTTCGCGGCTGTCTGCTGCTGGGCGGCGGCGTCGTCGAGGTTCTGCTTGGCGGTGTCCAGTGCGGCTGCGGCGGCGTCGGCCTTGGCCTGTGCTTCGGTCACGCCGGTCGGGGATGCCTGTGCGATGGCCTGGTTGGCTTCGGTGGTGCTCTGCTGTGCCTGCTGGATGCTGTCTTGGGCCTGTGTGATTGCCTGATTGGTTTGGTCGCCGGTGGTTGTGGTTTCGTCGGCCATTGCGACTGCCGGAGCGGCAAGGGTTGCCATCACGGCGGTGGTTGCCACTGTGATCTTGGTGATGCCGTGTGTCATGGGGAGTTTCTTCTTTCTCGTGTATGTGTCTTCCTTTTCGGGTTTACCCCGATGTCGGGAGATTACGTGTTTTTTGTAACACAAACATATAGTAACACCTTTTTTTACTAACGCAAATTGTCACTATCATGTGTCTGTGGCAAACCTATATGATGACCCACGGCACGCCGACTGCGACAAAGCGAAAATCCGACAGCCAATATCCCCGTCACGGTGACGCCCGAAACAAAAGCCGCCTTTTTTACGTCCCCCGTGGCATCTCCGGGCAAGGGGGCCTGATCGGGCATGCTGTTGCGCTCCCCCGTGACAAGCAGTCGCAGCGTATTGCCCTGCCCCGTACAGGTGAGGAGCGTGACCTCGTCCTTCCCCTTATGGACACGCAACGATTTCGTGTCGGTAGGAGAGACGATGCGTTTGCTGGTGACTCGATAGGCGAGCGTGTTACCCATGACCTTGATATAGAACGGGTCGCCGTCTTCGAGTTCACCGAGCCGGGTGAACAGGGTCGCGCCTTTCAGATTCGAATGACCGGTGATTACGGCGCGCGTATTCTTGCCACCGATAGGCAGACTGGTGCCCGCCAGATGGCCGGCCGCATGTTCGAGCACATCTTGACCAGCTCCGTGGAGGATGGGCATGTCGACGCTGATCTTCGGAATCAGAATCTCACCCATGGCATCCAACCCATTCACGGACAGTTGACGCCGGTATTCGGCATCGCCCTCGAAATTGCCCTCGGTCTTCCCATCGAACACAGGTTCGCCTATCTGTGGCTGACCGCCTTCATAAAGACGCTGATTATATGCGATGGCAGATTGGATGACGCTTTGACGGGAGGATTCCGGAAACAGCGCGGCCGTCTGGCTGACGGATCGCGCCTGCTCGTCAACGGCGCGGTCGCCGAGCGTCTGCTGGATGCGGGGCATGGCGACAAGCACCATGCCCGCGATCAGGCAGATGACTGCGGCGACCGCGTAGATCCGGGAATGGCGGACGAGCCGGCGGGCGCGATTGTCGCGCGCCCGCTTGTCGCGGACCGCATCCGCGACGCTCTCCCACACGTCGGTTTCGGCCGCTGCCGTCACTTCGCGTGCTTTCCGCCGGTGATCGGCATGTGCTTACCGGTGCGCTTGGTTGCGGCCATGCGCATGCGTAGCATCGGCATCATCACGCCGAGCGCGATCAGCATGAGCGCGAATCCGGCGTACAGCCAGATGGTCGGCACCTGGGCCTGTCCGCCCGTGAACGGCAGGGTGGTCAGGCTCGGCTCCCACTGGGCGTACACGGTGGTGCTGCCTTCGGCGGGCAGTGTGACCTTGCCTTCGCCCGGCTGCAGGAAAGTGCTCCCTGCGGGCGGGTTCTTCTCCGTGCTCCATCCGACGAACCGGTAGCCGGGTCGGGTGATCTTCGGCTCCTTCGCGTCACCGGGGATGGTGACGGTGGAGAAGGCGTCGCCGGTCACGTCATCGACATGGCCGATGCCGCCGTTCGGGTTGAACTTCAGGCTGGCACCGTTGATTTTCCACTGCGCGTAGAGCACGGAGGTGTTCTTCGGCGTGGACTTGTCGTTGGCCGTCAGCACGTAGTCGGCTCCCGTGGCGTATGCCTTGCCCTTGCCGTCGGCCTGCGTGTTCCAGCCGGAGAATGTGTAACCAGGACGGTCGAACGGGTTCGTGATGGTCTTCACGGTCTGGTCGACAACACCGTCCACCGTCTTGGTTTCCGAGCCGACGGTTCCGATGTTGCTGTTGTACACCAGGTGTGCGGGGTCGGCCTTCCATTGGGCCCACACGGTGGTGGTTCTCGGTTCAAGCGTGTGTTTGTCGCCCGGTTGCAGGCTTGGGTCGCCGCGTTTGCTGGTGCTCCAGCCGGTGAACGTGTAGCCTGGACGGTCGAAGCTGTTCTGGCTGATGGTCACCGTGTCGCCGGTGTTGCCGGTGGTGTCGGGTGTGCTGCCTGTGGTGTTCGGCCAGTCGTTGCGGTACTGGATGGTTGCCGGGTTTGCCTTCCAGATGGCGTACAGGTCGTTGCCTGCTGGCTTCATCACGTACTGGCTGACGCCGTTCTTGCCTTCGCCGTATGCGGTGCCGGAACCGTCCTTGGCGGTGTCCCAACGAACGAACGTGTATCCGTCGCGGGTGAAACCATTGGCGTTTGTGGTCAGTTCGTCACCGGTCTTGCCGGATTGTGCCGCCGTGTTGCCTCCGGTTGCGCCGTTGCCGTGATAGGTGAGGGTTTGTGCGTTACCGGCCCAGCAGGCATATAGGGTGCTGGAACCACGCAACGTCCACTCGCTGTTAGGTTTCACTGCATTGCCCTTGCAGTCGGCCTGAGTGTTCCACGTGACGAACGTGTAGCCGTCGCGGGTGAATCCGTTGTCGCGCACGTTGATCTTCTCGTCGGTCTTGCCCGGCTGAGGGTCGGTCTTACCGCCGGTCGCGCCGTTGCCGTCGTAGGTGAGGCCGGCCTGGCCGGGCGTCCATTGCGCGTACAGGGTCAGAGTGCCGTTCGCGATCCACGTGGTGCCGGGCGCGTACGCCGTGCCTTTGCCGTCGGCGCTGGTGTTCCAGCCGATGAACGTGTAGCCGTCCACCGTCCAGCCGTTCGCTCCGATGGCCTGAGTGTCGCCGGTGTGGCCGGTCCAGTTAGCGGTGCCCTGCCCGCCCGGGGTTCTGCCGGTAGGCGGGTTCGGATCGTAGTTGATGGAGGCTGGGTTCGGCGTCCATTGGGCGATCATGGTGACGATGCCGTTGGGTGTGCTGGTCAGGTTGGCGACCTGCTGGCCATCCTGATATGCGTCGCCGGTGTCGGCGCGCTTCCAACCCGTGAACGTGTACCCGTCGCGCGTGAAAGCGTTCGGGCTCAGGTTCTGAGGCACGTCGAACGTGAACTTCTGGTCGCCCATGGTGCCCTTGCCGCCGCCCGCGTCGTACTTCACCGTGTAGCCGTTCGCGGTCCAATGCGCGTACATGGTCACATCATTGGTGAGCTTCGTGGACCAGTCGTACTTGTCGCCGCCCGTCGGACTGGTGTACCAGCCGTCGAACGAGTAGCCGGTGATCTTGCCGGTGTCGCCCACGGTCCAGCCTGACTTGTCGTCGGCCGCCGTGTTATAGGGCACGGTTATGCTGGCCGGAGCGTCCGGGGCCTTCGTGGTGGCCGGCGCGTTCACGTTATACGTGAGCGTCGGGTTGATGGCCCACAACGCGTATACGGTCTTCGCTCTGGCCGGCATGGTGATCTGGGTTTCCGCGTTCGCATCCAGGGTGGCGCGGTCCATGGTGTCGGCGACGGGCACGTCCTTGTCGTTGGCGTCCGTGTTCGCGCTCCACCCGTAGAACGTGCGGTTGGTCTTGCTGATCTGGCTGGAATCCCAGCAGTCGGAGTCGGCTTTCGCGGTCGCCAGGGTGATCTTGGCGCCGGCCGGATAGTACACCTGGCAGCCGGATACGGCGCCCGTGTCGGCGATGGTCTGCACCTGCACGCTGCCGTCGGATCGGGTGATCGTCCGCTGACTGGTCCCATCATCCTGTCTGGCGATCGTGTCGGTCAGCACCTTGCGATCGTCGGTGGTGGTTCCGGACTCCGGTTCGGTGTCCCTGTCGGCCGCAAGCCTGACCGTGCCGTTCATCCTGGAGGCGGCGGTTTCGGTTTTGCCGGCCTCGGTGCGCGAGGGCACCTGGCCGGTTCCGCCGTTCGCCTTGTAGGTGAGGACCTGGGTGCGGGTGACCGGCATGCCGAACGTCATGCGCACGCCGTCCGTGCGTTCCGTCGGGTTCTCAAGGTCGTACGAGTAGGTGAACGTGGGGCCGGTCCAAGTGGCGGCCAGACGGTGTCTGACCTGCTGCGCGCCGTTCAGGTTCGACTCGTCGCCCGCATCGTGCTTGATGCCCGCGTACCCGTTGGTCCCGTAGGATGCGAGTTCCGCGTCCCGCGTCCGGTAGGCTCCGTCGAATCCGGAGAGCAGCTGCACGCCCTCGAATTTCAGGTCCGGCCGCGCGTCGAATCCGTCCAGGTCGTTGAATCCGGTGACGCCTTTGAACGTGGAGGGCACGGGCATGCCGTCCTCGTACGTGAAGCTGACGGTCCACTGGCAGCCGACGCGTTTCGACGTGTCGATGCCGCCCAGATCCTTGCGCACGCTGGCGGGCACCTTGGTGTTGTCGTAGACGACGTTGATCCAGAACAGGCCGTCGCCGACGATCTTCCCGTTCCCGTCGAACCTGTTCAACTGTCCGATGTTGCCGCCATTCCACTGTTTCAGCGCAATGGTCGCGTTGATCCGGTGTTCGACACCGTCCGGATCCGTCCACGTGCCCGTATTCGGCAGGGTGGCGGATGCGCCGAGTCTGGTCGGCCAGTGGATGCTGCCGCCGGCCTCGTCCCGGGTGGTGGTCCAGTTCCCGTCGAACCGGGCGTCGGCCAGTCTGGTTCTGGTGGTGTCGAACGTGAAGCTCCGGTAGTCGGCGGGCACGTCCGTGTCCTCCAGGGCATGGGATGGGACGGACGTCCTGGTCGCGGCGAGTCGGACCGTGCCGTTCGAGGATGCGCTGATCTTGCTGGCGTTCGTCTTGGCCCCGCCGTTCGCGTCGTAGCCGAGCCTGTAGGCCTTGGTGAAGCTCAGATCGTCGAGGATGTTGCCGTTGACGTTGTTGCTGGAGCTTACCGATTTGAAGGTGAAGCGGGTGACCGTCCCGGTGGCGATGTACGTGCCGGTGTAGGTCTCCCACTGCCCGTCATGGTTACGGCTGGAATGATTCGAGCTGCCGCCCAGTTCGGCTTTGTTGCGCACCTTCGTGGAGATGACCTTGCCGACGTCGCCCGGCTGGTCGCCGTTGCCGTTGACGGTGGTTCGCGTCGCGTCTTGGGCGGATTCCTTGCCGGGTTCGCCAATCATGACGCTCATCCCGTCGAGGTGGGTCCTGTCGAGGCTGGCGTGCTTCAACGTCCAGCGGTAGGACACGCCCGGGACGGTGGCGATGTCCTGGTAGAGGGCGGTGCCCGCCTGTCCCGCGACGAGTTCCGCGTACTGGTTGCCGGTCTTGGAGTCCTTCTGCAGTTCGACTCCCTGTGCGATCTGCTGCCAGTCGGTTCCCTTGGTCTGGGTCGACTTCCATGCGAATTTGGAGGCGTCCCATCCCGTGATTGGAGCCCAGAGGTCCTTATCGACGCCGATGTGCCGCGCGTATCTGCCGTTGATCGGGTCGACGACGGTCCAGTCGTCCCACGGGTATTTGGTGGAGACACCGGCGATCAGGCCGGCCGGATAGTCGAACGAGCCGTTGACCAGTTCGGCCGGCAGACTGTCGGTCTTGCCGGCGATGGTCTTCACCTTGCCATCGGTGGAGGCCTTGATCTGCGACGTGCTCTTCTTGGCCCCGCCGTTCGCGTCGTAGCTGAGCTTGTAGGCGAGGCGGAAGCTCAGGTCGTCGATGATGCTGTCATTGGCGGAGGCAGTAAGAGTACCGTCCTTGGCGACGCCCCTGTAGGCGATCATCGTGCGGGATTGTCCGGCTGGGATAATGACCGTGCCCTCGTAGGATTCCCAGTCGTCGGAATGGTCCCACGGTTCGTGGCTGCCTTCCGTGGCGTCCATGGAATCGGAGTGCGTGTAGGCGACGGTTCCCACATCGCCGGTCTTGTCCCCGTACTTCTGGCCGGTCTTGGAGACCGTGGTGCGGGTCAGCCTGACTGGGGTGAGATGATCCTTGTCGGGGCCGGTGAGCAATGTCACGCCGCCCGCGTTGCCTTTGGAGCGGCCGGAGTGGCGGATACTGAACGTGTAGCTGGCGCCGGGCGTCGTGTTCACGGTCTGGGCGACGGTACGCCCCGCATGCACGTCGGCGGCCGTGTTCCCGTCCTTCTCGCGATGCAGTTCGAAGTTCTGGATGCTGCCGATGGCATCGAGATCCTGCCAAGCGAACGTGGCGGCGGTCAGGCCGCCGGCCTTCACGCCCGTCTGTCCGGCCATGGCCTGCGCGTAGGAGCGGATCATGCCCGCATTGGGCTTCACATACACCCAGGGCAGGCCCTGCCCCTCCTTGGCGATCGTCCACTTCGGGGTGTCGAACCCGCCGTTCACGGCCAGCTCGTCGCCCGCGGCCCTGGAGGCGATGGTCTCCACCTTGGCGTCCGGAGCCTTGAACGCGGCCGGCTGCGTGGAATCCGCCTTCGAACTGGAGGGCACCTTGCCCTTGTCGTTCTTCTTCAGATCATGCACCGTCAGGCCGGAAGCGGTTTTGCCAGCCGCGAGTCCGACACTGCCCGCGGTCTTGGCTTTGGCGGGCTGCACGGTGTTCTCCTTGCCACGCTGGTTCGACGGAACCTGACCGGCGGCATCCGAAGAATTCTTGTCATAGGTCAACTTGTAAGAGCGGGAGAACTCGATGTCGTCCACGAGATTGCCGACGTTGTTGCCGGGCAGGGTCTCATCATCTTTGAACCCTTCGAGGCTCTTGAACATGAATACCGTGTTCTTCTGTCCTTCGGGCACCTGGTAATAGCCTTCGTACGTCTCCCACTGGCTGCCATGGTCTCGGGGATCGGTGTTGGATACCTTTGTGGTGATGATCGTGGACTTCCCGCCCACCTTGTCGCCATGGCCGTTAGAGGTGACGCGGGTCATCTCCACAGGCGTCGCGTGGGCCGTGTCGGAGCCCACGAGGACCTGCATCTTGTCGGCATGGGAGGATTGGCGGCTGGCGTGCTTGAGCCGGATCTTGTACAGTACTCCGCCGTTGCCGGTGGACACGTTCTGGTAGATGCTGGTGTTGTCCTGTTGGGCGACGATCTCCGCATACGTGTTCTTGGTGTTGCGATCCTGCTGCAATTCGACCCTTGAACCGTTCTCGGTACTGGACCATGCGAACCTGGAAGAGTCGAAACCGGGGATCTGCCCGATCTTTCCGTACTTGGAAAGATCGGTGACGGACATGTTGTACCAAAGCGTGCCGTCATCCGATTTGAGGAACGTGCGCAGATCGGCATAGGTTCCCTGCTCGTTCTCCTGAATGTCGGAGAACGAGGGGTAGGAGAAATCGCCATTAGCGAGGGAACCGTACCGGACGTTCTCGTCCGCGACTGTCTTCACGGTTCCCGTGGTCCTGGCCTTGGTCTGCCTGACGGTGTCGGCGGTCTCGTCGGACGGGACCTTGCCGGTCGCATCCGACGCGTTCTTGTCGTAGGACAGCTTGTAGGCGCGGGCGAAGGTCACATCATCCAGAAGATTGCCCTTGGTGGGGTCGAGATAGTTGACGGCCTTGAAACCGAACCGGGTAGTGGTCTGCCCGTCCGGGATGACGTAGTAGCCCTCATAGGTCTCCCACTGGTCGGAATGATGCCAGCGGTTCTCGTTCGTGACCCTCGTGCCGATGGTCTTGGACTTCTCGCCGACCTTGTCGCCGGCCTTGCCGTTCGCGGCCACTCGGGTCATCTCGATGGGTGTGCCGTTGATGACGACCTGCATCTGGTCGACGTTGTCCTTGCACAGGCTGGTGTGCTTCAACCGGATCTTGTACAGTGTGCCGGGGATGGTGGCGAGGTTCTGGTAGATGGTGCGTCCGGGTTCGGAGGCGACCATTTCCGCGTAGGTGTTGCCGTCCATGCTGTCCTGTTGGAGTTCGACCGCTTCCGCGCGGTCCTTCAATCCGCCTTGGTCGTGGCCGCCTTTCTGGTCGGTCTTCCATGCAAATTTGGACTGGTCGAAACCGGGCCAGTCCACCCAGGAGGCGAGATCGGCGTCGGAGTGTTTCGCGTTCCTCATGTACTGGCCGTTGTTCGGGTCGACGCTTGTGTATGCGTTCGTCATGTAGCTTGGCGCGTCAACGGTCTTCCATCCGCCGTCGGGCAGGTAGTCGAGTCCGCCGTTGACGAGCTCCCTTGGATACGTCGTGGCGGCCGATGCCGTCAGGCTCGTGATGGTCTTGCCGATGTCGGGCATGCGGATCTCGTCCGCGTTCGCGGTGCCCGCCGTCAGGAGCCCGCCGCCCATCAGGGTGCCCGCCGACACGATGCCGGCGACCATCCGTTTCAGCCATGTGCGCATTATCGGTTTTCCTTCCCCCATCCCTCGCAATGTCTTCCGACGGATGGGCCAAGACCCGTACGAACCCCTCGTGGCGGGCCGGATAAAAAAGAATCATTCGGTGATGAGAGGCCGATAGGGGACGCGACCCCGCCCCCTATCGGCGGAACCCCGGCCTGGAGGGCCGGGACATGTGTCAGGCGGCCGGATTGCCGCCGTCATGCGTGAGCGTCAGCGCGTCGCGGCGGTTGCGCGCGCCGCGCACGGCCATCATGCCGCCGGTCGCGAGCAGGGGCATGGCGCAGGCCAGCCAGAACGCGAACGCGAGCACGCCGCCCGTCTGCGGCAGTTGGGTCAGGTTCGCGACGTTCTTCACCTGCACCGTGTTGTTGTCCAGTCTGCTGGTCAGGTTCGGCACGGTGCCCGTCCCCCTGTACTGGATGCTCGTGCCCGCGTCGTCGATGGTGACGGTGAATGTCGGTTTCGCGTAGCTGGCGTAGCCGGCCGGCTCCCGGGTCTCGGTGACCGTGTACGTGCCGTAGCCGAGCCCCTTGAACGCGATCAGGCCCCTCTGCCTCGCGTCGTCCCTGTTGTCGACCGTCCCGTCATGGTTTGAGTCGCCGGTGATGAACACGCTGGCGGAATCCTGGTCGGCCGCGTCCGACCATTTGCCGGTGTTCTGGTCGAGCTTCATCCATTTGCCGTTGCGCTGGATCTGGAACCGGGCGCCGTCGAGCAGCGTGTTCACGTTGCCCGCGTCCACCTTCTTCAACGTGAAGTCGTAGGCCTTGATGTCGACCTTGTCCTGGTCGGTGATCGTGGTGAACCGGATGCCGTCGGTGAACGTGCCGTACGTGTGGACGGTGTTGTTCGCCGGATCGGTGACGCTGGCCTTGTCGACGGTCATACGGTAGGTGATGACGATCGTCCTGTTGGAGTATTTGTCGAGAAGGTTCCTGCCGTCGATGCCCCAGCCGCCGGCCGGAATCGCGAGATCCGGGTCGGCCGGCCTGTTGTCCGCGGTCTTCAGGGTCGGGTCGCCGGGGATGCTTTTCGCGTTGTTCTGCGTGGTCCCGTCGTAGACGATCGCGTCGGCCGTGATGTCGGTCTGCGGCGCGTTCTTCAACCGGACGCTCAGCGAGCCCTTCACGTACGTCTGGCCCTTCGGCTGGTCGATGAGCTTGAACTTGACGGCGGAGGCGGCCTGCTTGTTCGGCACGGTCACCTCGACCGTGTTGGTGACGGTGTCGCCGACGGTCACGCCGACCGGATCGGAGGCGGTGCCGTCCTTGCCGACCGTGGTGCCGTTGCGCTGCACCTGGACCTTCTTGTCGACCCTCATGCTCTTCGACTTGACGACCGCGGTGCCGAGGGTCCGCCACTGCGGGTCCTTCGCGTCGTTCTTCATGATGTTCGCGTTGCCGGATTTCGTGCCGATCATGATCGGGTTGCCCGCCGAATCGATGATGTAGTAGAGGCCTTCGGCGGGCACGTTGATGGTCAGCGTGGACTGGGTGGTCGTCAGGTTCGCGCCGCCCTGGATGGCGGCCGGCTTCTTCGAGGACTGGGACAGGGCCTTGCTGATGTTGCGCAATTGCCTGGTCTGGGAGTCCATCTTGATGTTGGCGATGTTGCCCGCGTCATCGTAGCCGTACACCTTGGCGATGTCGTCGGCCGTGTCCGGATCGTAAGCGTTGGCGATGCCGATCGCGTCGGCCGCCCACGCGTTGGATGCCGTGTCGCCGCGCACGCCGAGGCTGGAAATCTGCGTGCCGTCCAGGATCTGGTCCGTGTACGTGCCGATCCGGTACACGTCGAACGTGTGGCCGGCCAGGCTTGCTCCGTCTGCGCCTTGCAGTGTGATGGTCGTGCCGGCCGTCGTGCTCGCGGCCGCGGCGTCCGTGGCCGGCGCGGCCAGCGCCGCCGCGGGCATCATGGCGGCCGGTCCGGCCGCCAGGGCGACGCCCAACGCGATCGCGACGAACCGGTTCCGGCGGTCCGTGCCGGCGCCGATGCGGATGATGTTCCTCATATCGTGTCCTTCTCCTATGGGCGCGGCCGCATGCCGCGCCCGCCCCCTCCCCGACAGGGAGGGGAGCGATCGATGTCGTTGTATGGATGAGGGGCCGGCGTCCCGGTCGGGATGCCGGCCCCGGGAAGGGGCCCTTCCACGCGGCGACGCGCATGGGACGGGCCCCGTCGGGTCAGGCGGCGTGGCGCGGCATGAGGGCCGCGTCCTTGTCGTCATGCGCCGACTTGCGGCGGCGGACCATCACGACGGCGGCGCCGATGCCGGCCATGAGCAGCGCGCCCACGCCGACGGGCAGGATCGCGGAACCGGTCTCGCCCAGCAGCGACCGGCGGCCGTTCCAGTCGTCGGTGTTGGACTCGACGGGCGTGTCCTCGCACAGCGTGCGATCGCCGACGGTCACCTGCCTGGGACCGTCGCCGGCCTCGCCGCCTGTGGACGGCTTGCCGGAGGCGTCGCCGAACGGGTCCTTGTCCACCACGGGGCATTCGACCAACGGGGTGCCGGTGACCTTGGCGCGGTCGGTGTGCCTGTCCTTGGTGAATCCGGTGAGCGTGCCGGTCACCTCGACGCTCTGGCCGGGCTTGAGGACCAGCGTGGACCAGTTGTCCGGGTACTTGAGGTCCTTCACCTCGCCGTCGCCGACGATGGTGTGGTCCTCGAGCTTCAGGTCGCTGGCCTTGAACCATGCGCCGTGCCCGTCCTCGTCCTTGCTTGTATTGGTGATCGTGAACACGATCACGTCGCCGTCCTTCGCGCCGTCGAGCGCGTCCTTGGAGTCGTCGCGGTCGCCCTTCGGCCAGCCGCTCCTCCTGTCCCACTTCTCGAGCTTGATGCCCGGGGTCAGGTCAGGGGTGCGGGTCCACACGATGTTGCTGGTCAGGTCCTTGCCGTTCACGTGCTCGGTGAACACGTTCTCGTGGCGGTCGGTGACCTTCACTCGCGTGACCTGCACGTAGGCGCGCCAGCCCTGCTCGTGCGCGTCGTCCGCGGACACGAGGTCCAGGTACGCCTGGGTGGCCTGGATGTCCACGAGGCCGGTGGAGGGGTCGATGTTCGCGGTGAACATGTCGCCGCCGAGCCTCGAGCTGTCGAAGCCGCTGCCGGCGATTCTCTCGCCCTTCCTGGCGATGGCCTCGCCGCCCCGGTACAGGTCGCGGGCCGCGTACACGGCCCACTGGCCGGTCGCCTTGTCGTACGCCGGGTCGAGCTGGTCGGTGATGCCCCAGTTCGCGATCTTCTGGTAGGCGCGGTCCGCGGGCAGGATCGAGCTGTCGAGCTGGTAGAGGAACGTGGAGTCCAGGTAGACGCTCTTGCCGTCGACGCTGTCGCCGCCGACCTTCACGGTCACGTCCTTCTTCGGGTTGATCTCCTTCAACGGGTTGGTGACGGTGTTGGTCTTGTCACGCTTGTCGTTGGTGACCTGCGTGGCGGTGTTCTCCACCGTGTGGCCGTCCTTGACCTTGGTGACGGTCATCGGCATGACCACCTGGTA
>ENA-USUA01001099-USUA01001099.1-human-gut-metagenome-genome-assembly--contig:-NODE-1099-length-13493-cov-224.731067_pt1 | contig 13493 bp, 11 predicted proteins | sample MGYA00250057_ERZ773390 | MGnify/ENA primary metagenome ERZ773390 (study PRJEB29103, sample SAMN06111941) | human gut metagenome | biome: human gut; feature: ankylosing spondylitis patient; material...
ATGGTCATATAGGGAGCCTAACTTTCTTAATAAATCTTTATGTGAACTTGAACAGAATCAATTTTGTGCAGCTTTTATGTTTAGATTGATTTATTCTTTTCATATGCCATTGCTTTTCTTTGTGTCTGGTTTTTTGTTCTATAAAGCTATTGATTATAATAGGGTTACTATTGTGAAGATCTTTGCAAAAAGAATTCAGAGAATACTCATACCATATGTTTTTACAGGTATATTTGTTTATATACTTAGAGGATATTTTGGATATTGGTTTTTGCAAATCCTTTTTATAGTTAATTGTATAGTTCTTCTAGAGAATTTGATTTTACAATCCCTTAAAAAGGGAATATATGTAGAACTAGCGATGCATTTCTTCGTATATTTTGTTTTGACCATTTTCTCTAGATTTATTGGACATTATGATTTGCCCCGAGAATTTATGAATATGGGGGGGTAAATAGTTATTATTTGGCATTTGTCTTTGGATGTATGATAAGGCATTATCAATTATTAGAAGTCAAACTGTTGAATATGAAGACTAATTTGTTTTGTTTAGCTTTATTTGTTCTTTTATTTATACTCGATAATAGTTCTTATAAGCTTTCTATTTTGGGAATATTGATACCTATTTTGGCAATAGGATTTCTATATGGTGCTTTTAAGGCTTCTGATTATTCTTGGTTGGAAATCGTAGGAAAAAATTCTTTAGAGATATACATTTTACATATATTCTTTGTCATGCCATTTAAAGAAGTCGGTGATTATATATTAGGACAAAATGACTTTCCTTTTAGTTTAACATTGCAAATTTGTTACTCTTTAGTTATTTCAGTAATTTCGATAAAGCTATCGGTAAAAATTGCTGATTTTTTGAAACAAAATAAATGTTTATCGAAATTGTTATTCGGTATTTAGTAAAAATGAAATTTCAAACTGTTAATACAAAACTGCATTTTTGGCAAAAAGGAGTGGTCTTGTTTTTAATGCTCTATTTTACGAACTTTATGAGTTATAGAGAATTTACAGGCTTTCCTCGTGGATTTGTTTTTATAGTAGTCTATTCTGTAATGGCACTATTGTTAGCCAAGCAGACATATATGAATGGAATGACCATGTCAAAAACAGTAAATTTGGTCGTACTGAGTTTCTTGCTTAGTTGTATTCCTTCTATTTTGATCTTCGGTCAATCTGTATATGATTCTTTGGGCGGAATTTTAATGTTTGTTTTTCCGATGTCTCTTTATTATATTCTTCATAGATGGAATGTAGAAGAACGGCTAGTCTTCAAATATCTTATGATATTTACTGCTGTTTTTGGCTTCTTTGAAGTAATACAGCAATTTACGTATCCGACATATTGGTTTAATGGAAGAGCTGCAGATGAATATTCTGGATTATTAGAAAAAAGAATGGGATTTTGGCGTTTCTATTTATTCGGTATTGGATATTGTTTGTTGGCTATAATGCTTTGTTTTGGTAAAATACTGAAAAAGGAAGGAAAAACAATCTACAATTATGCTATGTTCATAATCTGTGCTATAGCCATTTATTTTTTCTTAGCAAGAAAAGATATATATGCAGTGGTAAGTTGTATAGCCATAGGAACATTGTTTTATTCTAAACGAGGAGGTAATACAGGTAGCAAGATTTTTATCGGAATTTTACTTGTAGGTATATACTTTTTCTTGAGTAATGCAATGGTTGACCTTAATGCTCAAACTCAAACAGAAATAGGGGAAGGTAATGAAGATTTTATCCGTTTTGTTGCTGCTGATTATTTTATAAATAGTTTCAGTGACTCTCCTTTATATTATGTTTTTGGATCAGGTGTTCCTGGAGGTAAAAACTATTTGGCTAGTCAAATATCATATTTGATTGATAACATGCATATTTATCAAGATGATTGTGGTTTTGTGGGCTATTTCTCAAGATTTGGTTTGTTCGGAGTTTTAATGCAGATAATGATATTATCCAAAATATGCGTAAATTATAAATATTTAGATATGTCTTTATTGATGTTTGCTCTATTGCAGGTGGAAATTTCATTTTTTGATTTTTGGGGTAACAATGCTCGAAATCTTGCTGCTTGGGCTATTTTTTTATATTTGGTAGATAAAAATATTCAAAAGAATAAGCAGATTAAAATTAACAATGGAAAAAATTTCAGATAATAATAAGAGAGTTGCTAAGAATACTATTATGTTATATTGTAGAATGTTCATAATGGTATTGGTGACTCTTTATACAAGTAGAGTCGTTTTACAAACATTAGGAGTTGATGACTATGGTATCTACAATGTTGTTGGTGGCATTGTTTCTATGATGGGTATCGTAAATTCAGCTTTAGTTATAGCTACACAAAGATTCATTATGTATGAATTAGGAAAAGGTAATCAAGAACAACTAGGAAAAATATTTAGCTCTAGTTTTATCTGCTTTTCCCTATTATCTGTCATCATCTTCATTTTGGCTGAAACTGTAGGTTTATGGTTCCTCAATTCAAAAATGGTTATTCCAGCCGATCGTCTAATCGCAGCTAATTGGGTATATCAATTTTCTATTTTGGCTTGTTTGAATACTTTGTTAGTCAATCCATATAATGCTTGTATTATTGCTCACGAGAAAATGGATGTATATGCTTATGTTAGCATCTTAGAAGTTGTATTGAAGCTAATAGTTGTTTATTTGTTGTTAATTATACCTTATGATAGGTTGATTGTTTATGGTGCTTTAATATTATTTTGTCAAGCACTTATAACAATGGTTTACCGTATATATTGTATTAAACATTTTAATGAATGTAGAGTCAAATTTCATAAGGATATGTCACTCTATAAAAAAATGTTTTCTTTTACAGGATGGAATTTATTAGGATCTTTAGCAAATTTACTTCAAACACAAGGTCTCAATATATTATTGAACTTATTTTTTAGTCCTGCCGTAAATGCTTCTAGAGGAATTGCAAATCAGGTAAATGGCACAGTTAGCAATTTCTTTAATAATTTTTTAACAGCAGTACGTCCTCAAATTATAAAATATTATTCAATCGGTGATACGGAAAAACTATATAAATTAATAAATCGTAGTTCTCGTTTTTCGTATTATTTGATATTGCTTGTTTCTATGCCTATAATAATGGAAGCTCCATTCTTATTAGATTTATGGTTGGGAATTGTTCCTGATTATGCTGTTCCATTTACTAGACTGATTGTTGTTATCACGGCTGTTGATGCTATATCTAATCCTCTTATGACTTTAGCTCAAGCAAATGGTAATATAAAAATGTATAGTATTGTTACTGGAAGTATCTTGTTGACAATAGTACCAATATCCTATGTCGTTCTTAGGCTTGGCGGCTCGCCTTCTTCGGTGTTCGTTGTTGCCCTGTTTGTAGCGGTCTCTTGTTTGATTTCAAGAATGTTGATTTTAAAACGGATGGTTAATTTTGATGTTTTAGGATTTGCGAAAAATGCTTTAGCACCAATTGTATTTGTGACCATTATATCTACATTGTTGCCACTCTACATAAAGATTTATTTTGATAATGAATCTTTTAAAATGTTTATTGTCATTTCTGCAATTTGCTTGTTTTCTACAATGATTTCCTCATTTTTATTAGGTATGTCTAAGTATGAGCGAGGCAAGGTTCTGGGAATGATACATATTGACCGAATATTGAGAAAAAAGAAATAGTATGGGGATATTAAGAAAAATAAAACAACATGTTTATGGTTGTAAGAATGGACTCATTTGGTGGATTTCTAATAGTTTTCTACCATATTTGCCAAGTCAACATTTGAAAAATTGGGGGCTTCGTAAGCTTGGATCTTCGATTACTAAGAATGTGAAATTGTATTCCGGTTTTTCTGTTCGTTATCCTAAAGGTTTAGTCATTGAGGATGGTGTAAGTATTGGACCAAAAGTTTTATTAGATGCCAGGTGTGGTTTAACAATTCACAAGAATGCTGTTATTGCTTATGAAGCTATAATATGGAGTTTGAACCATGATTATAATGATCTTCATTTTTGTGGTAAAGGTGCGCCTGTAGAGATTGGTGCTTTTGCTTGGATTTGTAGCAGATCTATTATTCTTCCTGGTGTAAAAATTGGTGAGGGAGCTGTAGTTGCGTCTGGGGCAATAGTAACTAAAGATGTTGAACCATGGACTGTTGTGGCAGGAATTCCTGCAAGAATTATTGGAAAGCGTGAGAAAAAATCATATCAATATGGATATTGTCATAACGATGATTTTAGCCATTTTATGTAACCTTTTTTTACGGTAAAATATAATACTCAAAAATATTGAATTATGTCAAAGAGTGTATTGTTAATAGGAGGTACAGGAACTCTAAGTTCGGCAGTTTTACAATGTGCATTGGATGAAAACTATGACTTGACTATCATGAATAGAGGTACCAACAATTCTAAGATTCCTCGGAATGTTAAAATAGTCATTGGAAATTTCTACAATCTGAATGAACTAAATGAAAAATTTGAAAACAAGCAATATGACGTAATAGTAGACTTCCTTTCTCGTATTCCATCTGATATAGAAAGATCTTATGGCTTATTTAAAGATAAATGCAAGCAATATATTTTTATATCATCTGCATGCGTCTATAAAAGGGACAAAAACGATTTTCCTATTAAAGAAAACTCTCCAAAGCCAAATGAACTTTGGTCATATAATAAAGATAAGTATCAGTGTGAAAAACGATTAATGGAAATGTCGGTAGGATCAAAATCCTATTATACAATTGTTCGTCCTTATATTACTTATAATGACGAGCGTATTCCTTTAGGAATTTCTCCATCTTATAAATATCATAGAACGATTATTGAAAGAGTAAAAAGTGGGAAACCATGGTTCGTTTGGGATGATGGAAAAGCTATAACAACACTTACTTATGCGGAAGACTTCGCTGTAGGAGTTGTAGGGCTTTTTTTAAATGATAAAGCAAAAAATAATGATTTTCATATAACAAGTGATTTTCGTTATACTCAGCGAGAAGTAGTTGAATTACTTTTTAAGAAATTGGGTATGCCTTTAAAAATTATATCTGTTTCCTGTTATGATTTGTGTAAAGGTTTGCCAGAATTTAAGCAGATGCTTATTGGAGATCGCGCATTGGATGCAGTTTTTGATAATTCAAAGATCAAAAATGCTGTACCTCAATTAAATTTTTCAGTGTCTCTAGATAAAGGACTTGATAAAATTATTGATTACTGGACAAAATCTTCTGCATTGTATGACTATCAGTTTGAGGGTCGTTTAGATTCTTTGTTGTCTAAATATGATGATCAGATTAAATACATTAAGTATCCTAATGCTTTAAATAATTCCTATCTGCTATATCTAATGTATAGGTATTTACCAATAAAGGTTGCAAATAAACTTAGAAAATGGATATAAAGAAATATAAAAGTTATATATTTACAGGTAATAAAACGACATGTTCTGGATGTGGGGCGTGTGTTCAGGTTTGCAAGAGAAAAGCATTGTCTATGCAAGCAGATGAGGAAGGCTTTTTGTATCCTGTTATGGATGTAGGCAAATGTGTACACTGTGGTCTTTGTGATAGCCGTTGTCCTGAGATTAAGGATAAAAGTAACTCGGTTAGTAGCTTTCAGCATTGTTACATTGCAACAACTAAGGATGATAAATATTATAAAGAAAGTGCCTCAATCGGCATTTGTACGATGTTGGCTGAGTATTTTCTACAAAAAGGTGGTGTTGTCTATGGATGCTTTTTAGATGAGGTTAGTTGGACTTCTTATCATATAAGACTTGATGATATCAAGGACATCTCAAAAATAAGAAATTCTAAGTATCTTCAAAGCAATACGCAATTAACTTTTAAACAGGTACAGAGTGATCTGTTAAATGGTACACTGGTTTTGTATACTGGTACGCCATGTCAGATAGCAGGTCTAAAGACTTTCCTCAATAAAGATTTTGATGACCTATACACTGTTGATATAATATGTCATGGTGTTTTTAGCCCAATGTTAATGCCTTTGGAAGTAAAGTATTGGACTAAGCTTTTTGGAGCAGAAATTAGAAATTTTAGGTTCCGAAGCAAACGGGTCTATAAGCATTCTAATGGAGGTATGGTAAATTTTGACTTGTATAAAAATGGTAAATTCAAGAGACATGTTGAACGTTATGCTGCAAGTTCTCCATCTTATTTTTGTTACGCTTATAGTGGAAATGGAATAAATTACAACTTAAGGTTATCTTGTTATTCTTGTAAATTTAAAGAGCGAACAAGGTATGGTGATATTACTGTTGGAGATCCTTGGGGAATTGATGACAATGATAAAAATGGGGTTAAGCTTACAGAAAATTTGACTTCACGAAATTCTATAAGGTCTTTGTATTCGTCTAATACCCAGAAGGGAAATATGCTTCTCAAAGAAATTAATCAAAAGCTTGTATTTCAAGAAATTCCTGTTGAAAAAGCATTTGTGCAAGCTGCTGTTAATTATGGGGAAAGAGAAATTCCGCAACTTAGAGAAATACTTTTTTCTTCACTGAAAGAAAAAGAATATGGGAAATTAGTAGAGTATTTATTTAAATGTGACTTGGAAAAGAATCATAAAAAATTTAAAATTAGATATTGGAAAAGCGAAGTAAAAAAAATAATCAAACGTGTTTTGTTTTTCAAATAAATGAATAGTATGAAAAAGATAGGAGTTATAACATATTATAAAGTGATGAACTTTGGTGCGACACTGCAAGCAGTATCAACTTATTCTTTTCTAAAGAATCATGGGTATTCACCAATTTTTATCAATTATATTCCTAAGGAAGCGCAAGAAGCTATTAATAAAGGAAAGAATGATCCACAATGGAAAGCTCAACTTGATTTTGTGAATGGTATTATTCGAAATCAAACCTCTCTTTGTACAACAGCAGAACAAGTACTAAAAGTGATTGATGAAGAGCAAATTGAGAGTGTGATAATTGGTTCTGATGCTTTGTTACAGCATCACCCGTTTTTGTCTCGATTACATAAGGGGCGTATTAAACCTTTTTATATTTCTCATGTAACTTCTGATAGATTATTTCCCAATATATTTTGGGGATGTGGAGTGGCTGATAAAATTCCAATGGCTTTGATGTCTGTTTCGTCTCAAAATAGTGCATATCATTATTTTATGCCTTGGACAAAAAAAGCAATGAAGCAGAGTCTATCTAACATGAAGTATATTTCCGTAAGAGATTCCTGGAGTCAAGATATGCTTAAAGTGTTACTGCATAAGGAAGTTCCTGTTACACCAGATCCTGTTTTTGCATTCAATCAAAATGTTGGAGATTTGGTGCCAAGTAAAGAAAGTATTCTAAAAAAATTTGGTCTTCCTGAAAAGTATGCGTTATTGAGTTTGTTCTCACAAGTGATTAGTAAAGAAGAAATATCTGAATTGGAAGCTGCTTTTTCAGAAGATGGTGTTGCTCTAGCTGTATTGCCTATGCCAAATGGCCGTCCATATAATCATGGGGTTAGGCATGATATAAAGTTTCCTTTATCTCCAATGGATTGGTATGCATTAATTAAATATTCACAAGGATATGTTGGCAGTAATATGCATCCAATTGTTGTAAGTCTTCATAATGCAGTTCCATGTTTTAGTTTGGATATTTGGGGAAAGGAAGATTTTTGGGGAAATAAGAAAAATGATGGTTCTAGTAAAGTTAAACATATAATGAACGTTTTTGGTGTTTCTCACAATCATCGTTTTATTGAGCATGGAAAATGTAATGTTAGCGTGGTAGAAATTATGAAAGGTCTTCATGAATTTCCTATAAATCATGTGAAAAATATAGCAAACAATTATTTAGTGCAATATAATTTAATGATGAATGATATGTTGAAACATTTAGAAATATGTAAGTAATGAAAATTATCTATTATAGTCAGCCCTTTTTTGCGGATTGTGATTTTCCTCTTATAAGAGAACTACAACGAAAAGGTCATGATGTACGTTATTATATGACGATAACTTCCTTTAATAAACGTTCATCACTAGTAGACATTAAGAATTTATATCCGCATACAGGTATATATCCTGCATCTATTTATCCTGAGTTGGAAATTTATAAAAATGATATAGATCTTAAGAAACTTTTTATTGTCAATCAGAGATGCAAACAGAAGTTTCATCCATTAAATATTTTGTTGTATATAAGATTAGCATTTCATTTTTGGATACAAAGAGCGGATGTTGTTCATTTTGTTGTTCCGCCAACTCTTTCTATGAAGACGATTTATCTTTTATTAAGAAAAAAAATGGTTCTGACATTGCATGATCCATTTACTCATTCTAGTAGATGTAATAAACGAACAGAGAAAGATAGATTGGATGCCTTCAAATACATACCGAAATTAATGCTGTTAAATAAAAATCAAGTTAATGATTTCATAGATTTTTATAACGTACCAAAGTCGCATATTTTTCATTCGCATTTGGGAATGTATGATAGTATTACTAATGTAAAATCTGTCAGTCCGCAATTAAAAGGACCATTTGTTCTTTTTTTCGGATTAATTTCTGCATATAAGGGTATAGAGTTTTTGATGGAGGCAATGGTAGAAGTTCATAAAAAACATCCAAATGTAAATCTTGTCATAGCAGGTGGAGGTAAAATCTATTTTGATATTAGTCCATTTCAAAATCTTGACTATATTACAATCATTAATCATTATATCCCTACAGAACAACTTGCAGGTTTGTTAAAGGAGTGTATGTTTGCAGTTTGTCCTTATAAGGATGCAACACAGAGCGGAGTTGTTCAGACAGCATTTTCCTTAGCTGTACCGATGGTTGTAACAGATGTTGGTGATTTGGCTCATTCTGTTTGTGACGGAGAGACAGGATTAGTTGTTCCCCCTTGTGATGAGGATTCCCTTGTGAAATCGATGAATAGACTTATAGAAAATCCGCAACTTTTAGCAAATATGCGTAAAAACATAGAATATAATTGGAAAACTAAAATGTCGTGGGGGCCTATTGCTGATAAATATATAGAATGTTATAAAGCAAGTATATCGTAATGGAAGAATTGAGAAAGACAGAGCGTTTACCATTTGTTGATGTGGCCAAAGGGATATTGACTATTTTGGTTATAATTTACCATATACCACCTTCGATGACGTTGAATACAGTGAATTGTAATTCGATTATAGGTGATATTAGTTATAATACTCGCATTTGGTTTGATGCTTTTTTTATGCCAGCCTTTTTTATCATCAATGGATATTGTTCTCATTTTAATGAAACCGCAAAGCTTTTTGCAATAAAGACAATTAAAACTATAGTGATTCCTGTAATTACAATTGTCATGTTGTGTAAAATAATATTTACTTTTGGTGCAAATCCATTAGGTGCTTTGGGACTATTTAAGCCTTCTGGAAATTGGTTTATACTTTCATTTGTTATTGCTAGATGTTTTGTATATATATTGAAGAGGAATATTCCAAGTAGAAATGTAATTTTTGGTATATTTCTAGTTTTGACTTCATTGGCATTGTGCTTTTCGGATAATCAACTATATCCAAATCCTTATTATTGGAAACAAGCTTTTGCAGGTTCTTTGTTTATATGGATTGGGTATTGTTTGAAAACTGTTGTATTGAACAATAGAAGATTGATAATATTATCTTTGTTTTATCTGTTTTCTATGTTGTTTTTAATAACAAATTCACTGCATCATCCAGTTATGGTTATAAAATTATCTGCGATTGGTGTCTGGGAAATAGTTCCATTTGTGTTATTAGCTGTATCTGGAACTGCTTTTGTGATATTAGTTGCAAAAAATGTCAAAGACAATTTCATATCTCGCCATTTGAAATTTATAGGCAAATATTCTTTGATATATTACATGACACAATGGTTTGTTATGGAATTCACTATGTCAAAAATGGGGGGGCATATCAATGTTACTGAAAAGCAAGGGGCATTAGTTATGTTTGTCCTTGTTTTCGTATTGACATTATTTATTTGTTATTTAATGGTTAGATTATTTTCTACCAAATATGGTCGTTATTTATTAGGAAAATTTTAATATATTATGGATATTATGAATAAAAAGAAAGCTCGTGTTATCGCATTTTATTTGCCACAATTTCATCCTATTCCTGAGAATGATAAATATTGGGGCAAAGGATTTACTGAATGGACCAATGTTGCTAAGGCAAAGCCTTTATTTAAAGGTCATTATCAGCCACGTATTCCTGCAGATTTAGGATTTTATGATCTTCGATTGCCTGAGGTTCGTGAAGCTCAGGCAGAGATGGCTCGTGATGCAGGTGTAGAAGGCTTTATGTATTGGCATTATTGGTTTGGTAATGGAAAAATGCTTTTGGAGAAACCTTTTGAAGAAGTTTTAAAACTAGGAAAGCCTGATTTTCCTTTCTGCCTTGGTTGGGCTAATCATGACTGGACTACAAAAACTTGGGATAAAGATGCTTCTAGTTTCCATGATGCAATGATTGCAAAAGTGCAATATCTTGGTGAAAGTGATAACCGAAAGCATTTTGAATACGTTTTGCCCGCTTTTAAGGACAAAAGATATATTACTGTTGATGGGAAACCATTCTTTATGATATTGAATGCTTTTGATTTTGTTGGTATCGAAGATTTCATGAATCAATGGAGAACCTGGGCAAAAGAAGAAGGTTTAGAGGGCGTGTTCTTTGTCGCACATAATACTGGTCGTAAAGCTTCTTATCAAAAACTGATAGAATTAGGTTTTGATGCTGTATATGATAATACAAAATATCAAGCAGAAACTGCTGCTACAGGTTCTTTGTGGAAGAGGCGACTGAAATCCTTATTTGGTCATTACTTAGGCATTACATTGAATAAATATGACTATGAGACTGTTACTAAGTATATGATTACGGATGAGAGTAAGTTGGAAAATTGTTATCCAATTATTACTCCTGGTTTTGATAGAACAGCTAGAGCAGGTAGAAAAGCTTCTATTTATAGTAATCCTACCCCTGAGAAATTTAAGAAATTGGTCCATCGTGCCATTGAGCAAGTACAACATAAGCAAGATGAACATAGAATTGTTATACTTAATTCTTGGAATGAATGGGCTGAGGGTAACTATATGGAGCCTGATCTAAAATTTGGACATGGTTATCTTGATGCATTAAAAGATGAAGTTTTTAATAAATAGTAATTTATGAAATTTGCATATATTGATCAGTTTGATACAGTTCCTCATAAAGGTAAAAATCTTGGTGACTATGTTCAGACTTTAGCTGCAATGCAGTTTTTACCATCCAATGCGTTCCCTATCAACAGGGAGCGTTTGGATGAATATGAGGGTGATAAGGTAAAGATGATTATGGCAAGTTGGTTTATGTCAGAACCTAATCATTTTCCATATTCAAAAGATATTTTACCTTTATTCATCTCTTCTCATTATACGAAGAGAAGTTTGGAAGAAGCGTTTAAGCGCCAAGAATGTATTGATTATTTTAAAAAATATCAGCCTATTGGATGTAGAGATTCTTATACCGTTAAGGTTTTTAAAAAATATGGTATTGATGCCTATTTTTCCGGTTGTTTAACACTAACATTAGGGAAAAGTTTTCATAGAACAGAAGATTCTGGTGAAATTTTGATGGTAGATGTAATGTATGAATATAAAACCATCAGCCAAATTTTTAAAGATTTATTTTTTTCTCCTAAAGAGTTAATAAGTAGATGTTTAAAAGAAAAGGGATTTTTTGTTAATTTAATTTCTAATACCTCTAAGAAGAAGAGAATGTTGAACAAATTATTTTCAAAGAATCTTCTGAACGAGGCGAAATTTATAACACAGTTGCATGTCCATACAAAACAAGATGATTATCTAGGTATCACAAGAGATTATCTGCAGAGGCTTTGTAATGCGAGATTAGTGATAACTTCTCGTATACATTGTGCGCTTCCTTGTCTGGCAATGGAAACACCTGTTATTTTTATAGATTGTGATTTAAATCAATCTAGGTTGGAAGGCTTGAAAGATTTATTTAACACCATCACAATCAAAGGAAATGTGGTTGCAGCAAATTTCGATATGCCTGGTAAAATAGATAAAGAAATAGAAAATCCAACTAGATATGTTCAATATCGTGATTTGCTATTGAAAAAAGTAAGTGATTTTGTAGGACAATAGTCCACTGAAATATTTACCATAATCTTCTTTTTGGTATAACGAAATTAGAGCACAATGAAAATATTGAAACTTAATCCGATATCGTATTTGGATGATAGTAACTTTATTCCTAATGTTTAAACTATTAAGGATACTATGATTTATTAAATTTGTGAATAGAGGCATTTTGTTTTTGAGCAAAATTCCTTATGAGGTATATTTGCTTCAATGTTAGCAATTTCATTAGTTTGTCATTTTACAGAAATTACGTATATTGCCATTCTTCTGATATTTGTTTTTAACATCGTCACAGCCTATTTTATCCAAACTTTGTCTTGTTTTATTGTTAAAAAGATATAACTCAGAATGAAAATATTGATACTTAATCCGATATTATATTCGGGTAATAACAACTTTATTCCAAAAGTTGAAACAATTAAGGATACAATGATTTATTCAATGTGTCTCGGTTTTAAGAGTCTTGGGCATCAGGTCACACTTTTGGCTTTGGAATGTAATAAACCAACCAAAGAAGAATCGTATGATTTTGAAATACTCTTTTTTAAGAAAGATTTAAACAAACTTCTTAATGCTGCTCTTCCTTTATCGTTTTCGATGAATCGGTATATAAAAGAAAATGCCAAGAAATTTGACATTGTTATATCGAGTGAGGTATTTGCCTTCCATTCTTTGGTAGCTGCCAGATGGGTACCTGAGAAAACGGTAATATGGCATGAATTAGCATTGCATCAAAAAAAGTTTTTCCATATTCCATCAAAAATATGGTATAATGTAATTGCGAGATTTTTTATGAAGAAGGCATTAGTAGTACCAAGGTCTGAAAATTCAAAGTACTTTATCCGTCAGTACTTAACTCGTGTATCTGATGTAACTGTTGAGCATGGTATGGACATATCTAAATTCAGATATTCTAAAGTGAAGAATAATCAATTTATGGTTATTGCTCAACTGGTAAGGCGAAAGAACATACCTTCAATTATAGATAAGTTTCAACGATACTTAAAAAAATATGATAATTCTTGCAAACTAATGATAGCCGGAAGAGGTGAATTGGAGAGTGAACTCAAACTTTTGATAAAGTCTAGAGGATTGCAAAATAATGTCTCTTTTTTAGGTTTCATGTCACATGAGGAAATGAATGAAATACTTCCATTTTCTAAAGCGATATTGATAGATACAAAGCAAGATAACAATATGGTGTCTATACCTGAGTCTATCGTAAGTGGAACACCTGTTATAACTAATTCTGTTCCAACTAATTCTTATCTAATCAAATTGAATCACGTTGGAGTTGTTAAGGATTGGAATGAGGATGATATGT
>ENA-USUA01001112-USUA01001112.1-human-gut-metagenome-genome-assembly--contig:-NODE-1112-length-13354-cov-4.001582_pt1 | contig 13354 bp, 10 predicted proteins | sample MGYA00250057_ERZ773390 | MGnify/ENA primary metagenome ERZ773390 (study PRJEB29103, sample SAMN06111941) | human gut metagenome | biome: human gut; feature: ankylosing spondylitis patient; material...
TTCTTTGTATTTCCCTTTGTAATTACTGTTACATTTTTTCCTGAGCTATCGTACCAGCCAACAAAAGTATAACCTTTTTTTCGCGGACTTCGCAATGTAACTGCTCTCTTTCCAGATAACATCTCTCTATTCTTGGAAGAATTAATTCCTACGTTCTTATAAGTAATCGTGTAGCCAGAAACTTTTACACGAAAAGCTCTTTTTCTTCCATTAATTCTGGTAGAAATATATGTCTTTCCGCTCCTCTTTGCTTTCATATATCCATTATTATCAATACTTACAATTGATGGATTTGCACTTGTCCAGCCTGCTGTCCTAAGCCCTCTGTCATGCATATGAATCGTTGCAAGCTGCTTTATTTGTCCTGCCTGCAGCTGTATGATCTTGCGGCCACTCTTTGTAAGCTGACCAGATTGCTGTGCCCTTCCGAGAAAAATCTTTACATTTCCTCTCCTGACACCATGAAAGTCTGTCGTATAATAGGAAAGCCAGCCATTCTTATTCACAATGAATCTTCCAATATAAATAAGACTCCATAATGCTCCCTTTGTCTCCGCATTTTTATCCCGATTATCTACCTTTTTCAGTAAAACAGGATATTTATTTAAAAAGCTCATTCGATAGATGCCAGAATTCAATGACAGAATAATCCGATTGTTATACTGCCGAATCCACCCTATATAATTACCCGACCTTGGCGCATAAAATACAACCGCTTTATTTCCTCTCAAATTCGACTTTTTCAGATAATTATCCTGAGAAATCCAGTACCAGTATCCCTTATGATAGAATGTACATGTTTTATTCTCAAGCGCCTGCTTCATCTCTTTTGAATTCTTTATATAATCAGAAGATGCCAGTTTAATCTTCCGCATCTTCAGATTATTTGAATTGCCCTGTCCGTATAGATCCTGCTTCTTGTATCCAGGATGGGTTTTTAGAAAAGTATTCTTCCCCACAAGGAAACTATCATAAGTCACTACCATTCCCTCATGCTTGCCGACTCCCACACCATTGGTCAAATCAACAAAATACCAGATTCCATTAAGCTTTACTATATTCCAGGAATGGTTTTTTGAATAATTACTGATAACCGCACATGGAATTCCAAGCGTATTCATCGCAAGAGCATAAGCATTAGCCAAACCGTCACACACACCCACATGACTTACTAACACATCATATCCTGTGTGTGCATCTTTTGACTCTTTATACGTCGTGTTCTCCGCAAAATAAATATACACTGCCATCGCTTTATCTGCCTGGCTCATAGAAGAATCTACGGTTGACAATGCCTCATCCAGCCCTCGTATAATCTTCTTATACCTTCTGCGAAACTTACTGCGGCTTATGAGCTTCGTACTGTTAAATGTTGTCGCTCCATCTCTCGTTTCTACTGCATAATACTGTGACCAGTTAGAATCAAGAAAATCTATTCCCTCAGCCATAAGAGCTGCTCTGTTTGAAATAGCTGCCGCTTCCATACACTTCTTACCAGATTTCCCCTGGCTCACCGTTCGGTAAACATCAAGATTTTCCGAAACCGTTCCCTCTATCATAAACTTTGACAGCACATTAATATATTCTTTTTGCGTATCTGAAAATGTCGCTGCATCCACATCTTTTGTGAAAAAAAAGCTTCCCGCCAAAATAAAACAAAGCAAAAGTAAAATACTTCCTGCCCTTTTCAATTCTCTACTTAACCATCTTCTCTCCTTCAATATTTCCCTCCATGAAGAACTCGGTACCTGAATTATCGAGATTCCTGCTTAATTTCTAAAAAATGTTATGTACTCCCAAAATCTTTTTATGTTTGATTTTATAAGAAATTTTTGTTAATTGCGCCCAAATTTTATTTATCCCTTAATTTTCTTTCTATAGTCCATGACAATCCCCAAAATACATTTTTCAAGAATGCCCACTGATACTGATTTGTTGCTCGCCACCTACAGATGTGGGAGTCATCTCACATCTGATATAACTATTAGAATATATTTTATACTCTGTCTTAATCTTATCATTATACAGAAAAAATAGCAATTATTGTCGAAACATGATAAACTATATCCATGTAATTTACTATTAAATACTGGAGCGTGCAGATCCTTTTTGATTTCTCAAACACGCTCTGGACTGGAGGATTATTTTATGACAAAAACATCTGAATTCCATACCTTACTCCGCAACTATCGCGGCATTATGGGAAATATACGAATCAACAAAATCTGGATTTCTTTTGACTCCTGCTTCTTTAATTATTATGCAGATGATGATGAAATCCAGTTCAACCTTGCAGGACAGGAAGGTGTTATTACCATTCCTGCTGTCATTTCCTACGACAAAATCGATGAAGAAGATTTATTCGAAGACTCTGTAGCAGGGTATACTGCAACATTAGAATCTGGGGACACCGTGACTTTCTACTGTTTTAATGCAAAAAATAAAAGCTGATTTGTGGGATGAGAGAAACAAACAGATAGTATTCATCTGTTTGTTTTTCTCCTTTTATTATATTGTAATCCTCTGCAGTTCTTTAAGGACAGTCTGCACCCTCTCTTCGTCTACATCATAACTGACCACACATAATGCCTTATACAATAAGCTTATGTTTTCTTCTGTGCTGTTTATTGTATAAGATACCATTCCAGAAGCGATTTCATGACTTACATTCAAAAGCTGAAACTTTAAATCCCGTACAGTCTCACTTATACCAGACGCTTGCAGCTCATCCAGGTTATACTCGTCTGTATTGCCGCAAGGCGCAAAACAGGTGGCACAATCTGGGGCTACCGCAAGCTTTTCTTCACGGACACGTTGTAATAATTCTTCGCCATTCTCCTCTAAAGGAAATATTGACGCAAGACTCTTTATAATAATACTATCTGTATTCTCTGTTTTTAAGTGAACATTACATGCTTTCGCAAGTCCGATCAATGCTCCGATAAGTTCCTTTTCTTTTTTATTCATCTATAACATCCCCTTACCCGCTTCCTGCAAAATTATTATAAAAATATGCACGCCACATTATACCAGCCTGGCAAAATATGACGTGCATTATATATTTTATCTGTCTGTATTCTTTGTAAAATATCGTAAAAGCACTTTAAATCGTGTTTGAAAAATATTTTAGTGAATTGCTGTTCCTTCTGGTACGCAGTCATCAACAAAGATAATCTTACATCCAAAATCATCTCCGCTGGCTGCAATAAGCATACCGTTGCTCTTCACTCCAGCAAACTTCGCTGGTTTTAAGTTAGCGATCACGATAATCTTTCTTCCGATAAGTTCTTCTGGTGTGTAGTCATCACGGATAGATGATACAATAACTCTCTCATCTAATCCATCAAACAATGTGAGTTTTAAGAGTTTCTTAGCATTCTTTACAATCTCACAGTTGATAACTTTACAAACACGCATGTCTACTTTATCAAACTCATCAATTGTAATCTCTTCTTTGATTGGTGCGATTGCATTCTTACGAGCTTCCTCTTCCTCGGCAGCCTTTCTTCTTGCTTCTTCTTCAGCAGCTTTTCTCTCTGCCTCAGCCTTTGCTTCTGCTGCAAGAGTCTTCTCTTCCTCTGTCTGTGGAGTGGAGAAATCAAGAAGTCCAAGATATCTCTGTGGCTCTACAGCAAACAGGAATAAGTAAAGTCTTGGGCCTGCTGCCTTACCAATCATAAGGTTATATGCATTCTTGAAGAACTGTGCCTGTGCAGTCTTCTTATTCTCTTCCTGGAAGTCTGGGTCTGCTTCTCTTGGAATCGTGTAAATAAAGCTGTTAAGAGCATCTAAATCATACTCTCCCTTAGCAATAAAGTCATGAAGTAACTGAATCTCCTTCTTCTCTACCTCATTCAAAGTGTTATAGAAATCCCAGTTTCTATATCCAAGAAGAGTATTCATGTTCTCAGGGGAACACTTCTCTAACCAGTATTTTGCAAGTTCAAGACGCTCTGCAAACTCCTCTTTCTTATATGGAGTACCAATCTTCTCGAATACTGTCTCAAGCATATCTGCATTAAAGTCTACAACAGAACCAAAGTTTACAATCTGCTGCATTGGTACCGGATAAAGCTCACGCCCTTCAATCATACAGTTATGCATGATACCTTCGATGTAATCGTAGTTCTTACCCTTACCTGCCTGATATACCTTGAGCATCTTATCAAACTCAAAATACTGACGTAAAATCTCATCATCAAAACAGAAATCAAATGCCTTGTTCGGTTCTGACTTAGAGTAAAGCCATAAAATCATTTCTGGCTGATAAATCTTAAGTAATGTATCTGGTGTAAGGTTAAGACCTGTAGAACCAGACATCTTACCTGTTGTTCCCTTAATACCTACAAACTCGTATCCCTTGAACATAGGAGCCTGTGCTCCGAAAATCTTCTTAGCAATAATCTTACTTGTATCATAACTTCCTCCTGGGCTGGCATGATCCTTTCCGCCCGGCTCAAAGTCAACGCCTTCAATCATCCAACGCATAGGCCAGTCAATCTTCCATGCAAGCTTACAGTTAAAGTCCTTGCTGAAATCCCATGTTCCCTTATGTCCGCACTTACATGTGTACTCACAAGTTACTCCATCTTCAGAAGAAGATGTGATAGTAGTCTCATCCTTACCACATACCGGGCAGTAAATACTTACTGGATAATATGCTTCTCTCTCTTCTGGTGTTGCAACCTGCTGACGGAACTTATCAAGAATATCAAAAATCTCACGTCTCTTCTGTACAGCCTGAATAATATACTTCGCATACTTACCGCTACGGTAGTTCTCGCTCTGTCTGCGGAAGTCAACCTTTACTCCAAAACGTGAAAGAGATGCTTCGAACTCTTTCTCAAAATGTTCTGCATAAGAAGAACAGCATCCATATGGGTCCTTAACGTCTACATATGGCTTACCAATCTCGTTCTCTAACTCTGGTGCTACTTCTTTAACATTAACAGGTACTTTTCTGAAACGGTCAAACTCATCCCATGAAAACAACAGACGAGCCTTCTTGCCCTGTTTAATTAAAGCCTTATATACAAAATAACTTGTTGCTATATCTCTAAAATTACCGATGTGAATGGATCCGGATGGGCTAATACCCGCTGCACAAACGTACTCTTCCTTGTCCGGAGATCTCTTAATAATATCCTTTGCAATCTTCTCAGACCAATGCATTCTTCTTCCTCCTACTTTCCCTGTGCCGTACTTACCGGCATTCAAACAGTGTATCTATCTTCATTTATCATGGGACTTAAAATTTTTCCTCAGCCCATAGTCAATAAAACATTATATCAAACCCTATACCTCTTTTCAAGGAAAATCTCATATATTCAATCTTTTTCGACTCTTTATCCTTATGTAAAGTCCCCGGTAGTTGAATTGCCAGGGATTCCCGCTTAATCTCTTAATCCAGTTTCTATTATTGTCCCCATCTCTGTTCATCTTAGAAAAATATTATATACGCAATCTTCCTCCAAATATAATTTAAATTCTAATAGCCTGGCAATTCATCTCCCACCTTAGAGGTCGGAGTCTTCTTGCTGTAAGAGGATAAAATGTCCAAATACCACATTACTTGCTTCTTGTCCCCTCAATATATTTCAAAAAACGGATACAATCTGCTATTCCACAAAAATAACTCTCTGTCGCATACTCTGCCTCCGCTGCACTCTGAGCCTCAAAAGCCTCTTCAATAACCTCCCTCTGCTCCTCTGTCAGATTCAGCGATCATTACTGTGCCCACATGCAGATAACATCAACATCATAATAGATAGGGCAATAAAATACTTTTTCATATACTTACCTCCTAAGAATTCCTTAATATACATCATGTGCAATTTCCAAGATATTGCCAGAAATTGCATCTATATCAACATAATAGTTCAATTCATAAACAACTCCATCGACATTTACTTTGACGGGATAAACCAGTTTCCAAAATATCTTTCCCTTAAAAGTTTTTAAATCCTCCATACTAGTATGATTCACGCAAATTAGAAGCCTATTTCAAACTATCGTTTTATGCTAATTCTGGATAGACTTTCTCTTTCGTGAAATTGGTTTTGGTGCTTTTTTGTTTTTGTTTTCTGCTGAAGCAGCTCATACACTATGAAATCAATCTCTTCTTTAGAAAGGTCATAAAGTCAGAACTTTTATGAGTTTCACTTACTAATGGAATTGCTTCTCCTGAGAGCAAATCAATCGCTGCAAGCAGAGAGAGGGTCTCCAACCTGACATACTCATAATCTCGCTGATAGCCACTGCTTTTATCTGTATTCGGAATCGGTGGACGGTCTTCACCTGTGGTAGCAATTGCCTGAATTCCTGGCTTTTCATCATAAGACAGGGTATGTACGGCATCTTTCTCAAAGGGAATCAGTTTTCCATCCTTGTCAAACTGCATTTCAATCTGCTTGTGGATAACAAGGACATCATGCATTTTTGCATCAAACTCAGGATCCCGTCTTTCGCAGTAATAAGACACCTGAAATGGTTTGATCCTTGCATTGCTCAGAATTTTCCGAAGCGTTGTTTCAGCTACTGTTGCCCTACGAAGATGTCCTTCCGCTTCTGCTATAGAGTTGATGAATTTCCTGAAACTCATGGGATATCAGAATTCAGCAGAATAGCCGTAATCCTTCGGTTTTTGGCAAGCTTTACTGATTACCCAGGTGATATCGTCATCGGTGATTTCCGCTTTTCTTCCACGGCCGTTGTTATCATGTAAAGAAGCTTCAACACTGTTCTCTTTAAATTTATTAAGACAACGTTTTACCACACCGATTCCAATATCCAGTTTGTCAGCAATTGCTTCGTTAGATGCACCCTCAGATTTGAGCAGAAGGATTCTGGCACATTGATAAACGCGAATTTCCAAAGTGCTCTGAGTCAGCAGTTTATTTAAGTAAGATTTATCATCATCTGTTAAAGAAATAGTTTTAATTGTATTAGGCATAATTGACACCTCCGATGGTTCAATTGTACCATAAATAGGAATGTGAATTAAAATAGTTTGTTATTTAAAGTGGATTGTACTAGATAAAGCGTCATCATAATAGTACCCCAAAATTGATTCGATATTCTAAAAAGACCTCTTTTCAAAACCTTATCATTCGATCCTGAAAAGCGGTCTTCATCATTTTCCTTATTCAATATTCTGAGCAAGACGATAAGCCGGGTTATGTCGTTGGATGGTCATCTATCTAGACCGTCCGTCACCGGACGGCTCAAGCGGCCTACCCGGAAGCAGACGGGCCGCCTTATGCTTCCTGTTTGGCCTTGCTTCGAGTGAGGTTTGCATGTGCCCTCCCTGTTACCAGTGAGGCGGTAGTCTCTTACACTGCCTTTCCACCCTTACATGTTTCCATGCGGTTTATTTCTGTTGCACTGTCTCTGAAGTCGCCTTCGCCGGACGTTATCCGGCACCCTGCCCTTTGAAGCCCGGACTTTCCTCTCCTGCATCCCTTAGGATTGCAGCAGCGACCATCTGTCTTACTCAGAACCCATTCATTCTAGCATATTTTTTTTGGGCTGTCCAGACATGTACTTATATTTTCTTACACATTCAAACAGCTTCCACCGATAAACTCCCGGATAATCGATGTCTTCGGAATCGACTCACTGTCGATGGCAAGGAAATAGTCCAGGAATTTGAGGAGCCGTTTTGCCTCATCATACTCTTCCCGGTCTCTCGGGATATTGAAGAGCAGCGGTTCCGCATAAAGCTTCAATACCGCAAGCTCATACACAAGCGCGGAGTTAAACATCACATCGGCGCTCTCCTGGTACGGGAAGATATTCTTGTCCTCGCCGCGGCGCACCGACGGCCAGCGCTCGATCGTCTCTAACGCGGAGGTTCCTCTTGTTCTCGCGTCCCGCACCATCCGGCGGATCAGTCGTCCGTCAGTTGTCGGGATCCGGTTGTGCTCATCCACATTCAACTGGGTCAGGGCGCTGATGTAGATCTTAAATTTACTGTCCTTCGGAAGTTCTGAGGACATCGCGTCATTCAGGCAGTGGATGCCCTCGATGACGAGAATATCCTTCTTTCCAAGCTTCAGCATTTCGCCTTTGTATTCCCTCTTACCGGTTTTAAAGTTAAACCGTGGAAGTTCGATGGTCTTACCGGAGAGCAGAGCGTTCATATCCTCATTAAACTGCGGAATATCCACGCACCCAAGCGCCTCAAAATCCGGCTGCCCGTTCTCATCAAGCGGATACTCTTCCCGGTTGCGGAAATAGTTGTCCACGGAGATCGGATGCGGATTGTATCCCAGCGCCGCAAACTGGGTTGAAAGCCTGTGGCTGAAGGTTGTCTTACCGGACGAAGACGGTCCCGCGATCATCACGATCCTGCGGTCCGGATCCTTCACTGCCTTCTCAGCAACCTGACCGATATTTTTCTCCTGCAGCGCCTCCTGCATCAGGATCAGGTCCTGCCCTCTGCCGTCCACGATCATCTTATTTAATGCGCCGACGTTCGGTACCTCCAGGCTGTCACTCCAGCGGTAGGAAGAATGCAGGATCGAAAACAGCTTCTCCCGGATCGCCGGATGCTCCACATGTTTCGGATCCGTTTTCACCGGAAGCAGGAGCAAAAATCCCGCATGACACGGAACAAGGTCAAAATACTTCACATAACTGGTGTCCGGAACCATATATCCATAAAAATAGTCCTCAAACTCCCCAATGCTGTAAATATTCACCCGTGACGCCCGACGATACTGGAACAGCTGCTCCTTATCATGCATCCCATGCTTTCCAAAGAGCTCCACCGCGTCATCTGTATTGACACTCCGCTTTTTCACCGGGATCGCTGCGTCCCTAAGTTTCTCCATATGTACTTTCACTGAAGTCAGCAGCTTCTCGTCCACCGGAATATCCCCGACAAGTTCTCCATAAATACCGTTTCCCAGCGCAAAGTCGATCTGGATCTTCCTGATCTTCTCTCGCGGAATTACCTCATAAAACGCCTTCAGCATCAGAAAGATCGCACTGCGCTCATACGTCTTATAACCTGCATTTTCCTTCGCTGTGATAAAAGAAATCTCAGAATCTCCCGCCAGAGTCTTTTCAAGCTCCCTGAGCTTTCCATTGACCCGCACAAGCAGGATATCATTCTCATACTGATCCTGAAAATCTCTCGCGATCTCCAGATAGGTTGTTCCCTCCGGATACGATCTTTCGATTCCATTCACCTTAACAACTGCCATAAAACCACCTCACACAACCTCTCCGCTGATGACATTCACAACATCAGCAACAGCCATTTCACTTCGATCTATAGCACCGGTCAGCCTCCGATCCCGGGCGCCTGTTTTTCGGGGATTGGTTTCCTCTTAGCTCGCAGGTGAATGCGTTGGAGGAAAGGTGACACTTGTCTGAGCGAAGCGAGTTGTGTCACCTTTTCTCCGCCCTTAGCATTCGCATGCAAGCTTAGAGAAACCTCCCCGAAAATCATCTCAGCCCGGGGGCGGAGGCTGACCGATGCGTCCCCGAAGCCAATTACCTACACCACGACCGCAGGAAACTTCACCGCCATCTTCACGACCTCAATATCAGCAGGCAGCTTCTCCTTCAAAAATCCTTCCATGAAATCCATGAAAATATGCTCCAGCCCATAATGACCCGCATCAATGATCATCATCCCCTGAGCCGCCGCATCGATCCCCTCATGGTGGCTGATATCTCCGGTAATAAACGCCTGAGCGCCTGCCTTCAGTGCCTCCTTAAGCTCACTTCCGCCGGCCCCCGGGCAGGTAGCTGCCTTCACAATTGGAGTATCCTCATAGAGTTCACTTCCATAAACGGTCACAAACGGAAGTCCAAACCGGTTCTTAACCTCTCTCGCGAGCTCCAAGCCCTTCATAGGCACTTTCAACGATCCTGTCTTACCGATTCCGTACTCCGTCCCGGAAATCTCTCCCATGGCCTCCAGCGGCTTCTGATCGGTAAAATTCAACCGGTCCGCTGCAATATCTGCCATACACCCCGGCGCCGAATCAAAATTTGTATGCATCGCATAGTATGACACATCCGACTGGATCAGGGACACAAGCCGTCTTCCAATAAAATCCTCGTCCGAAACATGCTTCACCGGCTTAAAGATCAGCGGATGATGGCTTAACAGCATATCTGCCCCGATCTCCTTCGCCCGATCCACCGCCGCGTCATCCGCGTCCAGCGTCAGAAGGATCTTCTTCACGTCCTTGTCGATCCGCCCCGCTAAAAGTCCCGGATTATCCCAGTCACAGGCACATGACTTCGGCGCAAGCGTCTCTAAGATTTCAATGATCTCCCTGCATTTCATGCTGTACCTCCTGATTTTCTTTTAACTGTAATTTTAACTCGGAAAGCCGCTCTGCCGCCCGTTCGGAATCCCCCGCTTTCGCGGAAAGATCCTCGATGAACCGCAGAAGCTTCGCCTCTTCTTCCTTCAGATATGTAAGAAGAACCGGGTTCTTCGTCCGGATCAGATAATCGCCGTAGAGCATGCGGCTGTCCTCAGAAAGGCTTAAAACATCCGGATCCACTGTTTTCCCCTCAGAATCTGCGTCTTTCTCTCTCCGCACATCCATCACCGTATAAAACTTCCCGTCTTCAAGGACCATATCTTCCTTCCGGATCACAAAACCGTTCTCAAAAAGCCATCTTCTGACCTTAAAGATCTCCGACTGCGGCGATAAGACCCACTGTTTCACTGAATCCCACATATGTCTTCCGTTCTCCAGGATCTTAATGATCAGCTCGCCGCCCATCCCGGCGATCACGACAGAATCTGCCTCACCGGGCTGAAGTTTTGCGACACCGTCAGAAAGTCTCGTCTCGATCTTATCCGCAAGTCCAGCCAGGGCAATATTCTCCGTCGCCCTGGATAACGGGCCTTTCCGCACATCCATAGCCACGGCCTTCTTCACGATCGTTCTCCTGACAAGCTCCACCGGAACATGTCCGTGGTCCGTCCCAACGTCTGCCGCGGACTCCCCAGGTTCCACAAACGAGAGCACCAGCTCCAGGCGTTCTGATAATTTCATATTGATTTCTCCATTTCTCTTTTACATGACTGCTTTTCGATTTCGCAGCCGTCTTTTTGTATTTCCCGGCAGTTTAACTTCGCCCCGGAGTACACAGACAGGCCATCCCTGGCTGCCTTTTCCTACACAGGTCTTTTCCTGCTTCCCATATCTTTTTACTCATCCAGATAATCTTTCAAGATCTTACTCCTGCTCGGATGGCGCAGTTTTCTAAGGGCCTTCGCCTCGATCTGGCGGATCCGCTCCCTCGTCACGTTGAACTGTCTTCCGACCTCCTCCAGAGTCCTCGGTCTTCCGTCATCCAGGCCAAATCTCAGGCGCAGCACTTTCTGTTCCCTCTCAGTGAGCGTTGACAGCACATCCATCAGCTGTTCGTGGAGCAGCGTGTAGGTCGCAGCATCCGCCGGGACTTCCACATTATTATCCTGGATAAAGTCCCCGAGGTGGCTGTCCTCCTCCTCGCCGATCGGAGTCTCTAAGGACACCGGATCCTGAGAGATCTTCATGATCTCACGGACACGTTCCACCGGCATATCGAGCTCCTTCGCGAGCTCCTCCGGCGTTGCCTCACGGCCAAGCTTCTGGACTAACTGTCTCTGGGTCCGCACAAGACGGTTGATGGTCTCCACCATGTGTACCGGAATCCGGATCGTTCTCGCCTGATCCGCAATGGCGCGGGTGATCGCCTGACGGATCCACCAGGTCGCGTAGGTGCTGAATTTATAGCCTTTCCTGTAATCAAACTTCTCGACTGCCTTAATGAGTCCAAGATTTCCCTCCTGGATCAGGTCGAGCAGCTGCATGCCCCGTCCGGCATACCGTTTTGCGATACTCACCACAAGACGCAGGTTCGACTCCGCAAGCTTCTTCTTTGCCTCCTCGTCACCGAGCTCGATCTTCTTTGCCAGTTCGATCTCCTCATCCGGGGAAAGCAGCGGCACTTTTCCGATCTCTTTTAAGTACATCCGGACCGGATCATCTACACCGATCCCCTCCGGTACGGAGAGATCGATATGCTCCACATCAATAGCATCCTCCGGATCTGCATCTTCATCCTCTGAAAACAGATCCGGATCCATATCATCATCGTTCGACATTTTTAAGATGTCGACATGTTTTTTATCCAGGAAGTCGTATATGCGGTCCAGCTTCTCGGGTGTCAGTTCATCCCCCGCAAAGGCATCCAGAACTTCCGTTTCATCAAGGACGTTCTTTTTACTTTTTGCGAGTTCCAGAAGTTTTGATAACTTCTCTTCAAATGTAAGTGTCTTTTCCTCCATAATTCCATCCTTCCCGGCACCTGACGTTCCTCGTGTCTGCCTTTTTGCTTCTGCTTCTCTCAGTCAAGTGTGATATTCAGAGCAGCCAGTGCTGACTGCTGCCTGATGATTTCCTGCAACTCTCTGATATCTGCTGTTTTTCCCTTTACCTCCAGACTGTGTTTCTTTATCTTTTTGACGGTTTCCGAGAGCGCTCTCCTCTGTTCCTCATTATTTAAGGACTCGCTGAGACTCGCGTGGAATAAGGCCGCCACTTCCCTGTATTGTTCCTCGCCCTCGATAAAATGATTCAGGATCTGCGCAGGGTTCACGCTTCCTGTTTTTTCATATTCATTGAAGACCATGGATGCCGCTTCTCTGTAAAGCTCGTCGTCAAAATCCTCCGGTGTGATAATGCCGCGGATCTTTTCAAAAAGCTGCGGACGCTCGATGAGCCAGGTGAGAAGCAGTCTCTGGGACTTCCGGATCCCGTCCTCCTTCTCCTTTTTCTGGCGGGTCCGCTCCTTATCGTACTCCCGCTCCCTTGTGGTCACTCCGATGAGTCCGCCCATGGAGTTCACGAGGTTTTTGAGATCCGTCTCCGGGATCATATACTCCCTTGCAACAGCTTCCGTGTAATTATCACGCTCCAGCTTTTCCGGAAATTCCAGAAGCTTCTTCGCGATGGCGTTATAAAACCCTGTCTTCGACTCCGGGTCCTGCATGTTGTACTGGCTCCGGATCACGGAGATTTCGAACATAAAGCTTCCGACGGCATTGTCGATCCGCTTCTGGAATTCCTCTTTCCCAAGATTCTTGATAAACTCGTCCGGGTCCTTATAGGGCTTCATATTTAAAACCTTGATGGACATTCCAACCTCTTTTAAGATCGGAATCGCGCGGAGCGCCGCCTTCACTCCCGCCCCATCGCTGTCGTAGGTCAGGACTACCTGATCCGTGTAGCGCTTTAAAAGCATCGCGTGCTGGGACGTAAACGCGGTCCCCAGAGATGCCACAGCGTTCGTAAATCCGGCCTGATGCATGGCGATCACGTCCACATAGCCT
>ENA-USUA01001122-USUA01001122.1-human-gut-metagenome-genome-assembly--contig:-NODE-1122-length-13261-cov-4.627806_pt1 | contig 13261 bp, 10 predicted proteins | sample MGYA00250057_ERZ773390 | MGnify/ENA primary metagenome ERZ773390 (study PRJEB29103, sample SAMN06111941) | human gut metagenome | biome: human gut; feature: ankylosing spondylitis patient; material...
AAATACACAGAAGACAGCTCCGGACAACAGTTCCGGGCTGCATCGCTCATTTTGCTGGCTGGTCTGTTGATTTATCATCGCAAAGTTTAATGACCGGATCGCCCACACGCTGGAGAGTCTGGATTCCTTTGCAGTGAGGGAAGAACTGATCTATCTGAAGACGAAAATGCTGGCTGAAAAGGAGATCAGCGGTCATGAGATCCTTCAGATGACGAAGGAGATCTGCAACCAGTACCTGTTTTTTATGAAAAAGTACCGCCTTCCGGTGGAAGAGAACTTTATGGAGAACTTCAGCGTCAGTGCCGACAACTGTGCAGATGCGGCGGAGCTTTTCGATTATCTGACGAGACGGATCACGACCTCCTACGAGAAGGCGGCGAGATTAAAGAGACAGGACGAAAACCGGCCGATCCGCGTGGTGAAAAAGTATGTGGAAGAGCATTTTGGAGAGCCGCTGACGCTGGAAGAACTCAGTCAGGTTGTGGATCTCTCCCCGACGTACCTTAGCACGATCTTTAAAAAGGATACGGGGATGACGTTTCTGGAATACCTCTCGAAGGTTCGCATGGACATGGCAAAAAAGCTCTTAAAGGAGACAAATGACACGGTGGCCGATATCTGCGGGAAGGTCGGTTACAGCGATGTGCGGTATTTCACGAAGACCTTTACAAAATATGCGGGCTTAAAGCCCAAGGAATACAGAAAGCTGTACTCATGATGGAGAAGAAATATACCGATGAGAAAAATTACCTGTCCGTCCGGATCAAATGGTGTGCACTTCTCGCAGCCGGGCTGATTGGGGCATTCCTCGTGAGAATGTGGGTGGTGTGCATCCGGGAAATGCAGTCCCTGATGGTCCCGGCTGTATTTACGGCGCTTTCCGCTGCTCTGGCGGTGATCGTCTACCGGACGGTGCTGATCCCATACCGGGAGACTCGGAAGATCTATGAGCAGTTTGTCATGGGCTATGTCATGGAGGACCTTTTTAAGGTCCGCTATCCGTTTTCACCGGAGAGTGAGCAGGCAGTCCTGCGCCTGAACGAGATCATCGACCGGAACAACCTGATCGCGATCTCGAAGAAACAGGCGGAGTATCTGGCGCTTCAGAACCAGATCAATCCCCATTTCCTCTACAACACGCTGGAGGGGATCCGGAGTGAGGCGCTGATCGCGGGGCTGGACAGCATCGCGGAGATGACGGAGGCGCTGGCGACCTTCTTCCGCTACACGATCTCAAACCTGGAAAATCTCGTGACGCTGGAGGACGAACTTGCCAATATCGAGAATTATTACTATATTCAACAGTTCCGATTCGGTTCCAAACTGGACCTGAAGATCCAGTATGACCGGGATCCGGACGACGATTTCACGGAGATGGATTTTCTGCAGTGCAAACTTCCGAAGCTGACACTGCAGCCGATCGTGGAAAATTCCATCTACCACGGGATCGAGCGAAAGATCGGAAAAGGCCATCTTGTGATCCGGATCAGTGCGAGTGAGGAACGGCTCTACATCAGGATTTCCGATGATGGGCGCGGAATGACGGACGAAAAACTGAAGGAACTGAATGAAAAACTGCGCCGTCTTGATGTGGAGACAGATGTCCCGGAAAAAGAGGAGGAGAAGAAGCCGGCCCGCGGCGGGATCGCGGTGGTGAACGTGAACAGGCGGATCAGGCTCCTCTTCGGCGAGGAGTACGGAATCCATGTCTACAGCAAAGAGGGGATCGGAACTGATGTCATAGTGGAGCTTCCGCTGGTGCGCGACGGGGATCGTCAGGGAGGATGGCGATGAGAAAAGAACTTCTTCGGATATCGCATGTCGATCTTGAACGGGACGGAGAGCTGCTCTTGGATGATCTGGAATTCCAGATGTTTGCCGGGGAGATCGTTGGCCTGGTGGCTCGGAACCGGAAAGGCCAGAAAGAGATGGTGGATCTGATCTGCCGGAACGATCCGATCAGCCTGGGATCCGTGTGGTATGACGGAAACGTTGTAAATAGCTACGCCTACAGCAGCGGCGAGTCCAACAAGGTGGCGCTGATCGAGCAGAAGAGCCATCTCGTGCAGGGACTCAGCGTTGTGGACAACCTTTTTATCCTGCGGGAAGGTTTCCGGAAATATTTTATCAATGAGCAGGTGATCTTCAGCCAGGCGGTCCGCTTTTTTGAGGAAAAAGGGCTGAAAGTGGACCTGGAAAAGAGAGTGGAGAACCTGACAGAGCTTGAGAGATGCTTTGTGGAGCTCGGAAAGGCGCTGCTTTCGGGCTGTCATCTCATTATCGTGGATAACCCGGCGAACTATCTGAGCCAGTATGAGCTCTTCGAGTTCCAGCAGATGTTAAAGAAGATCCGGAAAGAGGGGATCTCCGTGCTCTATGTGGGAAACCACCACCAGGAGCTCTTTAAGATCGCGGACCGGACCGCACTTTTTTCGGACGGTCACATCTACAAGGTCTTTGAGCGGGATGAGATGACGGACGAAAAGATGGCACCGTACATCTCAGAATGGAAGATCATGTCCACGGAGAATGATCAGGATGCCGAGGATGACGGGATCCTGCACTTTCACACCGTGGGAGTCGGAAATTTAAATGGTCTTCGCTTCATCCTGCACCGCGGTGAGTGTATGACGATCCTCGACAAGGAGAATAAGATCGCAGGGGACATGATGGATCTGATGACCGGGAAGAAGCGGTGCAGATCAGGATGGATCACAGTGGAACATGTGACCTACACGCAGAAAAAAGCGGCGGATTATCTCGATGAGGGGATCGCCGTGATCCCGGCGGACGGGGTAAACCGGCTGCTGTTTCTGGATGGGAGCTACATGGAGAACCTGACATTTCTCCTGGACCGGAAACTCAAAAAAAGCCTGATTCCGGGGAAGATCTATAGGAGCATCCATTCAGAATATCTGCCGCTCGTGGGGCCGGTGATCGACGCGCCCTGTGTGCGCGATATTCCGCAGGAAGACCAGTTTGCCCTGCTCTATCATAAGATGAATCTTCTGCGTCCGCGGATCATGGTCTGCATCCAGCCGCTCGCAAAGGGCGACATGTTCTGCCGCATGAGAATTTTAAATGTGCTGCGCCAGATCCAGAAACAGGGGACGGCGATACTCATGATCACCGCGAGTATCTCCGATACGCTTGATATCTCGGACCGACTGCTCGTCGTGGAGCAGGGGAAGGTGGCGGCAGTGTATGAGAAGAGTGAGTTTAAGAGAATTGTGAGGTAGGATTGGAGCTGCCCCGTCCTGTTGTATACATCAAAATATTGTCCCCCATAACCGTAGGATTGTCCTCTGTTACGGGGGACATTTTTCATGTAAGATGGAACTAACAGGGGAGGTCTATATGAACGAGTACATAGGAATCGATATCGGCGGGACGAAAACAGCCATCGTTCGTGGAGACGAGAACGGAACGATCCTTGAAAAGAAGCGATTCGCGACGACAACGAAGGGAGAAACTCTGGAAATGATCTTTCAGAGCGTTGCGGATCTGAAAACAGATCAGACGAAAGCGATCGGCGTCAGCTGCGGCGGACCGTTAAACAGCAGGACGGGTGTGATCCTGGGACCTCCGAATCTTCCGGGATGGGACGAAGTTCCGATTACGGATATGCTGACGGAGCGGTTCGGACTTCCGGCATATTTAAGAAATGATGCGGATGCCTGTGCCGTGGCAGAATGGCAGTTCGGAGCCGGAAAAGGCGCGGAGAACATGATCTTTCTTACCTTCGGGACCGGGATCGGCGCGGGGCTGATCTTAAACGGAAAGCTCTACGAAGGAACATGCGGGCTGGCCGGGGAGATCGGTCATGTACGGCTTTTTGAGGATGGACACGTTGGCTACGGAAAGTCTGGCTCGTACGAAGGATATGTGAGCGGCGGCGGGATCGCCCAGTACGGAAAAGGAACCGCGGCGGAGCTAGGAAAACGGGCGGAAGAAGGAGATCCGGAGACGTTGCAGATCTGGGCGCAGACAGGAGAACATCTTGGAAGCATGCTGGCGATCCTGATCGACCTTTTAAATCCGGAGGTGATCGTCATCGGAAGTATTTTCGTCCGGGCGGAGAAGTATCTGAGAGCTTCCATGGAAGAAAAGATCCGGAAAGAAGCACTGAAACCGGGCGTAGAGATCTGCCGGATCGTTCCGGCGGGACTCGGGGAATCAATCGGAGATATCGCGGCACTCTGTGTCGCCATGAACCTGTAAAAAATGAAAATGCCGGGATTTGCGGAGAAACCACAAAAAGAATGTAACTGTCCGGAATCCCTGCAGTTACAGGAAAAACATTAGAAATATAGCCACAAAAGGATGTGCATGGCACATTTTCGCATACATAAAACGACCCGGGAGACCGGATCAAACGAGAAACAAAAACTGGAAAGCGGGGGAGAAGATGGGCGAAGTAATTGTTTCAATGAAAGACATCGTCAAGACATTCCCGGGCGTCAAAGCCCTGGATCATGTAAATTTCGAACTCCGGTCGGGAGAGGTCATGGCGCTTCTCGGGGAGAACGGAGCAGGAAAATCTACACTGATGAAGATCTTAAGCGGTGTTTATACAAAAGACAGCGGAACGATGACCATATTCGGAACGGAATATGACAATCTGACACCGAAGCAGGCACAGACCGTCGGCGTTGCGATCATCCACCAGGAGTTAAACATGTGCCGCCACTTATCGGTCGCGGAAAACATGTTCCTCGGAAGAGAGAAGGTCAACGGGATCGTCTTAAATGACCGGGAGATGGAGGCAGAGGCGGCAAAGATCCTCGGAGATCTGAAGATCGACATCGACCCGAGACAGACCGTCGGCGATCTTCCGGTATCCAAACAGCAGATGGTCGAAATCGCGAAGGCACTTTCGATCCACGCGAAGATCCTGATCATGGATGAGCCGACTTCTTCCCTGACAGCAAAAGAGATCGAGGAGCTCTTCCGGATCATCCGCCAGTTAAAAGCGGACGGCTGCGGAATCGTCTATATTTCCCATCGTCTGGAGGAGCTGAAGGCCATCGTGGACCGGGTGACGATTATGCGTGACGGTCAGTATATCACAGACGGAAATTTCGCAGATATGACGATGGAACAGATCATCGCAAACATGGTCGGCCGTGAGATCAAGGAACAGTTCCCGAGAGTCTCCTGCCCGAAAGGAAAGAAGATCTTCGAGGTGAAAAACTTAAATGCCGGACATCTCGTCCGCGACATCAATTTCTCCCTCTATGAGGGCGAGATCGTCGGATTCGCGGGACTGATGGGAGCGGGACGTACCGAGACAACGAGAGCGATCTTCGGAGTTGACCCGAAGACCAGCGGGGAGATCTGGCTGGACGGAAAAGAAGTGAAGATCACCTGTCCGATGGACGCGATCAAAGCCGGGATCGTACTGGCGCCGGAGGACCGGAAAAAAGACGGTCTCTGCACGAAACTCAGCATCCGTCATAACCTGGCACTCCCGAACCTGGACCTCATCTGCAGCAAGCTCGGCGTGATCAGCAGTAAAAAGGAGGACGACCTCTGCGAGAAGGCGGTGAAGGACCTCCTGATCAAGACCCCGACGGTGGAGGTCAACGCGGGCAATCTTTCCGGAGGAAACCAGCAGAAAGTGGTTGTCGGAAAGTGGCTGGCGAGAAATTCCAGAGTCGTGATCTTCGATGAGCCGACACGAGGCATCGATGTAGGCGCGAAGGTCGAGATCTACAACCTGATGAACCAGTTAAAGAAACAGGGCATTGCCGTTATGTTCGTCTCCTCGGAGATGCCGGAAGTCCTGGGAATCGCGGACCGCGTCATCGTCATGTGCGACGGAAAGATCACCGGCGAAGTCATGGCGAAGGAGACAAGCCAGAATGAGGTTCTGAAGTTCGCTACCGAATTTGAGAAGAAACAACAGGTTAGCTGAGGGAGGACAGGAGAATGAATGAAAAGAAGCAGAGTACAGTAAAGCGGATCCTGGGGACACGCGGAATGGGCGCGGTCATCACGGCATTCGCGGGACTGATCATCATCTATGTAGCATTCGGTCTCATCGACCGTAAAGTATTTGCCGGACAGAACGTCATGAACCTTCTGCGTTCCATGTCAAAGTACCTTCTGATCGGCGTCGGACAGAGCTATCTTCTGATCACCGGAAACATCGATCTCTCGATCGGTTCCATGGTCGGAATGAGCGCCATGATCTCGGCAACCCTGATGGCGATGGGCGTCAATCCGTTTGTTGCGATGGCGGTTGCGATGGCGTGCTGCCTGGTTACCGGAGTGATCAACGGAATGTTAGTCGGAAAGTTCAAGCTTCCGCCGTTCATCGCTACCCTGGGTACCATGTTCGTGACACGAGGCGTTGCCTACATGGTCAACAACAACCGAAACACGGATGCCATCGCCACAGGTATCGGAAAGGAAGCAGGGGATAAGTTCCAGAACGTCTTCTACTATGGAAAGACACTTGGTGTTTACAACACCTTCTGGATCGCTCTCGTGATCTTTCTGATCTTCTTCTTCCTGCTCTCAAAGACCCGCACAGGAAGACATATTTACGCGATCGGCTCCAACGTGGATGCTGCGAAACTGTCCGGTGTGAATGTTGTAAATACAACAATTAAGGCATATCTGGTAAGTGCTGTCTGCGCGTGTGTCGTTGGTTATATCCTCTGCGCACAGGCAGGAATGGGCAACATGGAAGCAGGAAACATGTACGAGATGTACGGCGTTGCGGCCGGCGTTATCGGCGGCATCTCCCCGCTCGGCGGAACAGGACTTCTGCTCGGAACCTTTGCTGGTGCGGCTGTATGGCAGACACTGGAGAATGGTCTGAACATGATCGGTGCACAGGTCGGCATCCAGAGACTTGTCATCGGTATCATCGTTGTATTCTCTGTACTTCTTGATGTTGTCGTTCGTTCCGGAAACTTCGGAAAGAAAGCATCCAAATAAGACAGAGAAAAAACTGTTTTGTGTCTGCGGCATTTTGCAGCAACAGTCGGTCCGCGGTCCTGCATGAGAATAAGCAGGATGCTGGTCCGGAAATATCGTTACATGGATATCTAACTCCCATGGTATACGGGAGTTACATATAAGAAAATCTTAAGGAGGATTTTTATGAAAAAGAGATTGTTCGCACTGTTAAGCTGTGCAGCCCTTGCGGCAGCCAGCATCACCGGCTGTTCCAGCCAGAAACCTGCAGAATCCGCAGCTGCGTCTGCAGAGGCAGAGTCCACCACAGGTGCTCCGTCCAAAGAAGTCGGCGATTATAAGATCGCGCTGATCACCATGGACTCCATCGACCAGCACTGGGTAACCTTAAACGAGGGTGCTCAGGAAGAGGCGAAAGAGCTCGGCGTGACAGTAAGCTTCATGTCCCCGAACACAAAGGATGACGCTCAGCAGATCGAGTGCGTAAATAACGCAGTCGCAGGCGGCTATCAGGCGATCATCGTAGCGGCAAACGGCCCGGACGCGATCTCTTCCGCACTGAAGGAAGCAAAGGACGCGGGCATTAAGATCGTATACGTTGACTCCCCGGCAAACGTGGAGGCAGAGGCAACCTTCTCTACCGATAACGAGGCAGCTGGTGAGACAGCCGGTAAAGAGATGCTCAAAGCTCTTGAAGAGTCCGGCATCACATCTGGTAAGATCGGTATTGTAAATGTAAACGCGGCAACAGACTCCACAGTCAAGAGAGAAGCTGGATTCCGTAAGGCATTCGAAGGAAAAGGCTTTGAGCTCATGGAGACTCAGTACGGCGAAGGCGATGCAGCGAAGTCCCAGACCATCGCTGAGAACTACATCACACAGGGTGTTGTCGGCATCTTCGGCTGCAACGAGGGCTCCACGACCGGTACCGGTAATGCCATCAAGGCATCCGGCAATACAGGCATCATCGGCGTTGGTTTCGATAAATCCGACGCGATCATGAACCTTATCAACGACGGATATCTTCTCTGCACAATGGCTCAGAACCCGGATCTCATGGGTAGAGACGGTGTTGAGGCAGCTGTCCGTGCGCTTCAGGGTGAGACATTTGGCGGTCTTGTAACGGATACAGGCGTTTCTGTCATCAAGGCAGGCAACACTGAGGATGCAGCAGGAACAACTGACGTGACAGCAACAAAGGACTGGAAGATCGCGCTGATCACCATGGACTCCATCGACCAGCACTGGGTAACTTTAAATGAGGGCGCTCAGGCAGAGGCAAAGGCACTTGGCGTAACCGTAAGCTTCATGTCCCCGAACACAAAGGATGATGCTCAGCAGATCGAGTGTGTGAACAACGCAGTCGCAGGCGGCTATGAGGCAATTATCGTAGCGGCAAACGGCCCGGACGCGATCTCTTCCGCATTAAAGGAAGCAGCTTCCACAGGCGTGAAGATCGTGTATGTTGACTCTCCGGCAAACGTGGAGGCAGAGGCAACCTTCTCCACAGACAACGAGGCAGCCGGTAAGACTGCAGGCGATGAGATGATCAAGGCTCTCGAGGCAGCAGGCATCACATCCGGTAAGATCGGTATCGTAAACGTAAACGCAGCAACAGATTCCACAGTTAAGAGAGAAGCCGGCTTCCGTTCCGCATTCGAAGGAAAAGGTTACGAGCTTATGGAGACCCAGTACGGCGAAGGCGATGCAGCGAAGTCCCAGACCATCGCTGAGAACTATATCACACAGGGTGTTGTCGGTATCTTCGGCTGCAACGAGGGATCCACAACCGGTACCGGTAATGCCATCAAGGCATCCGGAAAGACAGACATCGTAGGCGTAGGCTTCGATAAATCTGATGCGATCATGAACCTCATCAACGACGGATATCTCCTTTGCACAATGGCTCAGAACCCGGATGTCATGGGTAAAGAGGGCGTTAAGGCAGCTGTCAGAGCATTAGAGGGAGAAGAACTCGGCGGCGCTGTAAGCGATACTGGTGTATCCGTTCTGAAGAAGAACTAATTAAGAACTGTAAAAAGGAAGATCCATCTATCAAAGGAAGAACCCTGAGTTGGTGAACCCAGTTCGGAAAAACTGAATGACAGGAAGAGTGCTGGTCTGGAAAAATAAACTGGAAACCGGCACGAAAATGAATTAAAATAACGGTAGCTTCCGCGCGACGGACAGTTACTGAAACATGTAACGCAATGGAACGCCGGACCGCAAGGATCGGCGTTCCTGCATATAAGGGACAGGAGGACATTTGTATGAAACGCAGTGAGATCAACGCGGCTTTAAAAGAGATGGAACAGATGATCAGGGAGTATCGTTTTGCGATCCCGCCGTTCTGTAATTTCACCCCGGAAGAGTGGAAGGAAAAAGGCCATGATTACGATGAGATCCGTGACAATATGTTAGGCTGGGATATCACAGACTACGGTCTCGGTGATTTTGATAAAGTCGGGTTCTCCCTGATCACGATACGGAACGGAAACCTGAAAATGAAGGACAAATATACAAAATCCTACGCGGAAAAACTCCTGTATATCAAAGAAGGACAGTATTCTCCGATGCATTTCCACTGGTCCAAGATGGAGGACATCATTAACCGCGGCGGCGGAAATGTTCTGATTCGTGTATACAATTCCACAAAGGATGAGGACCTTGATAAAGTGAATGATGTCCATGTCCATGTGGACGGCAGAGAGATGGTCGTTCCGGCGGGCACCCAGGTGCGCCTGACTCCTGGCGAGAGCATCTCCATCTACCCGTACATGTACCATGATTTTGAGGTGGAAGAGGGCAGCGGCCCGGTTCTCTTAGGCGAGGTCAGCCAGTGCAACGATGACAACGTGGATAACCGCTTCTACGAGAAAATGGGAAGATTCCCGGAGATCGAGGAGGATGAAGCACCGTACCGTTTGCTCTGCAACGAGTATCCGGAGGCAAAATAGATGGTAGATCAGAGAACACTGATGGCGGTCTGCGGTCATATGGATCAGGTCGCCGGAGTCCGTCAGATGGAATTTCAGGATGGGCGGGCAGCGGGACTTCGCTGTGCGATGATCCATAATGGACCGCTGGAGCTTCCGCTGATGCTCGATAAATGTCTGGACCCGGCCTGGATCCGGTATAAGGGGATCAACTTAAGTCTCCTCACAAAACCGGGGCTTCAGGGGAGAAATCCCTATGATACTGCGGGAGACGAGGCGGTGCGCTCCATTATGGGCGGCGCGATGTTCACCTGCGGTCTTGGAAATGTCCACGGAAACCGGGTGGTGGACGGTGTGGAGTATCCGGTTCACGGACGGATGAGAACAACCCCGGCGGAAAAGATCTCCATGGACGCGTTCTGGGAGAACGGGGAGTATAAGATTTTGGTGTCCGGGGAGATGCGGGAAGCACGGATCTTCGGTGAGAATCTGGTGCTGAGAAGAACCGTGGAGACGGTTTATGGAAAGAACGAGATCGTATTCACGGACGAGATCGAAAATCAGGGCTTTGAGAATCAGCCGCTCTGCTTTCTCTATCACTGCAATGCCGGGTATCCGTTTCTGGTGCCGGGGCTGCGGGTCGTGATGCCATCGATCTTCTGCGGTCCGAGAGATGCGGACGCAAAGGCAGGCGAGGCGGACTGGAATGTGATGGAGGAGCCGGTGGAGCATGCGCCGGAGCAGGTATTCCAGCATGAGCTGGCAGCGGATCGTAATGGAAATACGTTTGCGGCATTTGTCAATGACGAGCTGCAGATCGGGCTCTGCATTCGTTTTGAAAAATCTGTGAGCCCCTACCTGACCCAGTGGAAGAGTCTGGCAGCCGGCGATTTTGCGATGGCGCTGGAGCCGACAAACTGTGGGTTTGATGGCCGCGCCGGGGCGACGGAAATTCTAAAGCCCTTTGAAAAACATGTAAACCGGATCCGATTCCAGATCCTGGACGGAGAAGACGAAATTGAATTACTGGAACGTGAGTGCAGGGAGGTATTGGAATGTACGATGTGATCGCTCTTGGTGAGCTTCTGATCGATTTTGCGGCGAAGGAGACGGACTCGGACGGCTATCCGACGATGAAGGCGAATCCGGGCGGAGCGCCGGGAAATTTCCTTGCAGCATTGAATAAATATGGGGCAAAGACTGCATTCCTCGGAAAAGTCGGGGATGATGCGTTCGGAAAGCTCCTCTTAAAGACATTTGAGAAAGCCGGGATCGAGACAAAGGGGATCGTGACGGATCCGTCAGTGTTTACGACGCTGGCGTTTGTGACCTTCTCGCCGGAGGGAGACCGTTCCTTCAGCTTTGCGAGAAAACCGGGAGCGGATACGAGACTGAGCTTTGAGGAGATCGATCTTCCCATGATCGATGAGGCATCGGTTTTTCATTTCGGAACCCTGAGTCTTACGGATGATCCGGTGCGCACGGCGACGAAAAGGTGTGTGGAATATGCGAGAGAGCATGGAAAGCTCATCACTTTTGATCCAAACTTAAGACTTCCGCTCTGGGAGACAACGGACGCGGCGAAAGAGCAGATCTTATGGGGGCTGGCCCATGCGGATGTTGTGAAGATCAGCGATGAGGAGGTGGAATTCCTCTGGGGGATCACGGACGAGAAGGAGGCGGCAGAGAAGCTTCTCGACGAGTTTGGAATCCGCCTCGCGATGATCACGATGGGACCGAAGGGGGCGTATCTGGCAAACCAGAACGGCGCTGCATACGCAAAGTGCCCGGAGGTAAAACCGATCGATACGACAGGAGCCGGGGATATCTTCGGAGGAAGCGCGGTGTCCAGACTATTAAAGAACGGAAAAGCGCCGGAAGAGCTCGGCACGGAAGAACTTGGATTTATCGGTCAGTTCGCCTGCACAGCGGCAAGCATCTCCACGACACAGTCGGGCGGGATCCCGAGTATTCCGGAGGAAGCGGCGGTTCTGGACCGGATGTAAAGAAAGACAAATTCGGCTTTTTATTGAAATTCTGCTGTACACATCTTCGAGATCCCGATATAATTCAAATGTCAGGGCAGCAGGTTCAGACGGGCAGGCTGCAATGACGATATTATGAAGATCGATCGATTATCTGGAGGGTGTTATGACAGACACAAAGGACAAGAAGAGAGAAAAACTTGGAATTCTCTGCTGCACGGCGGGGGCGACGAGCTGGGGACTTTCAGGAACCTGCAGTGAGGCGCTGTTTTCCCAGTACCCGGTAGATACGACATGGGTGACGGCGGTGAGAATGACATCAGCGGGGATCATATTGCTGTTTCTTGCGTTTGCGAAGCACAGTCTGAATCTGAAAGAACTTGGAAAAGACAAAAAAGGGCTTATAGAGATCATTCTGTTTGCCATTGCGGGTCTGGCGCTCTGCCAGTACGCGTACCTCAGCGCCATCAAATGGACGAATTCCGGAACCGCAACGGTGATCCAGAATCTATCCATTGTATTTATCGCAGTCTATGTCTGCCTGACCACAAGGACAGCACCGGATAAACGGACCGTAATCTGTATTTTTCTGGCGCTGTTTGGTGTCTGGCTTCTCGCCACTGGCGGAAAGCCCGGAAACATGGAGCTCACACCGAGGGGGCTCTTCTGGGGACTCATGGCCGGAATCGGCGCGGCAAGCTACTCTCTGCTTTCCAGAGCACCGGTAAAACATCGTGGAAGTATCCCTGTGTCCGGAATGGGGATGTTCATCGGCGGGATCGCTCTGTCCCTGATCGCCCAGAGCTGGAGGATCCCGGCAAGTCTGGACGGACGGGCGATGCTCTATATGGCGGTGATCGTCCTGCTTGGGACTGTCGGTGCGTTTACGTTATTCCTTCAGGGGATCGCTCTGGTAGGCCCCGTAAAAGCGGCACTCCTGTCCTGTCTGGAACCTTTGACTGCGGCAACCTTGTCTGTCGTCTGGCTGCACTCCAGCTTTTCTCCGACGGATCTGATCGGGTTTGCGTGTATTCTTGCAACGGTAGTGCTGATGAGATAGAAAAAAATTACGGGCTTTTCCCGGATAGCTGTGTAGTCCTGTTATCGCGGATGTTGAGGATCAGGACAGCAGGCAGCCGGAACATTTTACATGTTTTAACCGTATTTCCCACCTTTATTTTGCCAGATTTTTACTTTACAATTCCTATAAAAAAATGTTATACTGCTGTGTGCGGAAAAAGATATATGTGCGCAGCAGTTTCCTTTTTTCGCAGAGAATATTTAAAACCAAGAAATTTTACGGAGGTGAATTGCATGGATAGTTGCGATAGTACAGGGCGAAGTACGAAATGCGGTGTGAAAAACAGACAGGCGCAGAATGCGGCTATCGGTGCGATGAGGTAATCCTCTGAT
>ENA-USUA01001128-USUA01001128.1-human-gut-metagenome-genome-assembly--contig:-NODE-1128-length-13223-cov-3.641108_pt1 | contig 13223 bp, 9 predicted proteins | sample MGYA00250057_ERZ773390 | MGnify/ENA primary metagenome ERZ773390 (study PRJEB29103, sample SAMN06111941) | human gut metagenome | biome: human gut; feature: ankylosing spondylitis patient; material...
CTATCGCACCAGCGAGAATCATGATTGGCGCAATATTGCTGACGAACATCGCCAGCACATGCTGAAGACCAAATGGGTTCATCAGATTTGGCAAGATTGAATACCGATGATATCGCCAGTTTCTCCATTCTGAAAGACGCTACTGCTACTGCGCTTTATGGTGCGCGTGGTGCTAATGGTGTTATTCTTGTAACGACAAAAGAAGGTACGGAAGGTAAAATGAAATTATCTTTCAGGGTAGAAAGTTCGTTCTCCGCTCCTTCCAAAGAGGTTGAAATTGCTGATCCGCTGACGTTTATGAAACTTCATAATGAGGCGGTGAGAACTCGAAATCCGGATGGTGCATTACCTTATCTGGAAAGCGCGATTGCTGCTCGCGAAAAAGGGTTGAATCCGATGGCTTATCCGATGGTAGACTGGAAGGATATGCTATTCAAAGATTTCACAACTAACTATCGCGGAAACATGAGCCTTAGCGGTGGTGGCCGTGTAGCCCGTTACTATGTAGCATTGTCTTATTCGCGGGATAATGGTATCTTGAAACAGGTTCCCAGTAACCTTTTTGATAATAATATTAAGTTGGATAAATATACGGTACGTTCGAATGTTAATATTAATCTGACCAAAACAACCGAGTTGGGAGTGCGCGTGAGCGGCACGTTTGATAGTTATCAAGGTCCGATACAGGGCGGTTCGCAGGTTTACAGTCAGGCTATTAAAGCAAGTCCGGTTCTTTTTCCTGCTATGTATGCTCCGGATGCAGCTAACCAATATACCAATCATCCTATGTTCGGTAATTATGGAACTAGTGCAAATTACTTGAATCCGTATGCTGAAATGGCACGCGGTTATAAAGAATATGAAAACACAGTTATACTTGCCCAGTTGGAGCTAAAGCAAGATTTCAGTTTTATAACCGAAGGCTTGAAAGGGCGTTTGTTGGGAAATGTCACACGAACTTCATATTATGATCTTCAACGTTCTTATACTCCGTTCTATTATGCCTTGGATAGTTATGATAAGAAAAAAGATGAATACACTCTTTCTGCTCTAAATCCGGATTTGGGTACAGATTATCTAGGATACTCTCCGGGAAGTAAAAAAGTAGGCAGTTCCCTGTATTTGGAAGCATCGTTGTCATACGATCGGACGTTTGTTGAAAAACACAATGTCAGTGGTATGTTGGTTTATACAGTGCGTGAAGGGAAAAGTGGCAATGAAAACACCTTGCAGAAATCACTCCCTACCCGTAATTTGGGATTAGCAGGACGTTTTACTTACGGATTCTCCGACCGTTATTTTGCGGAGTTTAATTTCGGTTACAACGGTTCCGAACGTTTTGACAAGAGTCATCGTTGGGGATTCTTCCCGTCGGGAGGTTTGGGCTGGGTTGTGTCCAATGAAAAATTCTGGGCGGACAAACCGATTTCCAAAGTTGTCAATATGCTTAAGTTGAAAGGATCATACGGATTGGTCGGTAATGATAATATTTCTAATAATGACAACCGTTTCTTCTATTTGTCGGAAGTAAATATGAATAATTCCGGTAGGGGAATGAACTTCGGAACCAACTTTGACGAAGGTTATAACGGTATTTCTATCAGCCGCTATGCCAATCCGAAGATTGGTTGGGAAATTTCTCATAAAATGAATGTGGGATTTGAACTGAAATTATTCAATGACCTGGAGATTCAGGCAGAGTATTTTAAAGAAAGAAGAACGAATATCCTGCAAGAGCGTGCCGATATCCCCAGTTTGATGGGATTCCAGGCGCCTATCCGGGCAAATATCGGTGAGGCTAAAGGACAAGGTGTCGATATTTCTTTGGATTATTCGCATATTTTCAACAAAAACCTGTGGACTACTATCAGAGGTAATTTCACATACGCCAGCAGTGAATTTTCTGAATACGAAGAACCGGACTACTCGGCTACTCCATGGAGAAGTAAAATCGGTTCTAAGCTGAGCCAGACTTATGGTTACATAGCCGAACGTTTGTTTGTAGATGATGAAGATGTGGCAAACTCTCCGAAACAACAATTTGGCGAATATACAGCCGGAGATATCAAATATAAAGATATCAATCGTGACGGAATCATCGACGAGCAGGATATTGTGCCTATCGGTTATCCGACTACACCAGAAATTATCTATGGTTTCGGTTTCTCTGTGGGATATAAGGCGTTTGATTTCAACTGCTTCTTCCAGGGATCGGCACGGTCTTCCTTCTTTATTAGTCCTTTGCGTATCACTCCGTTTGCCCAACCTTATGACCCGGATAACGAATTGGGAGGAAAACAGGCTAACAATGCTTTGCTTCAGGTTATTGCAGATAATCATTGGAGTGAGTCCAACCAGAATATGTATGCTTTCTGGCCACGGTTATCGGATACGGCTATCAGTAATAATAACCAGTCGAGTACATGGTGGTTGCGTGACGGTACTTTCTTGCGTATGAAATCGGCAGAAATAGGCTATACGCTTCCAAAGCGGCTGACCAGTAAAGCTAAATTGGAAAACTTGCGTATTTACGTAAGCGGGACGAACTTGTTCAATATTTCCAAATTCAAAATTTGGGATACGGAAATGGGGAACAACGGTTTGGGATATCCTGTTCAACGAGTATTTAATGTAGGTATTCAACTTTCACTCTAAAACATGTTATATGAAAAAAATAATCATATCCATATCACTCGTGATTGCTGCCATGCTGTGTAGCACTTCTTGTAGTGATTACCTAGATATAGTGCCCGAAGGTACTCCAAGCATGGATAATGCCTTCAGCAACCGCATTAATTCATTTAAGTTTCTACATACTTGTTATAGTTACCTGCCTTCATGGGATCAGGGTGGCTCCATTGGCTTTTTGGCAGGTGATGAACATTGGTTAATGCCTAAAGGAACCGGTTTTATAGATCAGCGTATCTCTCTCAACGCATGGGAAATAGGTCGCGGTGAACAAAATAATAATGACCCCTACCAGAATTTTTGGGATGGAGGAAATGGGGGAACCAATCTTTGGGTAGCTATCCGCGATTGTAATATTTTCTTGGAAAATATCAACAAACCTCTCGATTTGCAGAATTATGAACGCACCCGTTGGATTGCGGAAGTAAAATTCCTCAAAGCATATTATCATTATTATCTGTTTATGCTTTACGGTCCTATTCCTATCATGGATACTAATATTGCGGTAGATGCTTCACAGGATGAAGTAAGGCGTTATCGCGAGCCGGTGGATGATGTAGTGGCTTATATCTCTAACCTGCTGGATGAAGCATATAAAGATCTGCCTTCAAAGATCACAGATCCAGGACAGGAGATGGGGCGCATCACCCAGCCAATTGCAAAAGCAGTAAAAGCACAATTGTTATTATTGGCTGCCAGCCCTTTGTTTAATGGAAATTCGGATTATATTAATGTGAAAGATAATCAGGGTAGGCATTTGTTCCCGACACAGGTTGATAACAGTAAATGGAAATTGGCAGCAGACGCAGCGCTTGAAGCGATAAATTGTGCAAAAGAAAATGGTCACGAGAAACTTTATACTTTCTCTTTGCCGATCAATAGTATTTCTGCGGCAACACGCAAACTGCTGGATATCGGTGAGGCTGTCACAGAAAAATGGAATGAAGAAATTATTTGGGGAAGTACTCGGAACGTTAACGGATTGCAGACGGTTGCAATGGCTAAACATACGAAGGGGAGCCACTATAACGCGCGTTCTGTTTTAGGACCAACTTTATCAGTAGCCGAAGCATTCTATTCTTCAAATGGTGTGCCTATTTCTGAAGATAACAGTGATTTCTGGACGGCTAATTATCCTAACCGCTATGAGATTACCACTATCCCGGATGAGGGAAATAATAAATATTACCTTCAGATAGGAGAGCAAACAGCCTATCTTCACTTGAACCGTGAACCGCGTTTCTATGCTTCATTGTCATTCGACCGTGGAACATGGTATGGAGATGGTTATACGAATGATGAGCCGGCAAATCTTGCTTTCTATCATTTTCGGGCAAAGGAGGTATCAGGGCGCCAGACTTCGGAAGACCATTCATATACGGGATATTTGAATAAAAAGGTATGTAGCTATAAGACTGGTTTGACAAAAGACGGTTTCTCTCCCTACCGTTATTCGTTCCCAATCATACGTCTTGCTGATTTGTATCTGATGTATGCGGAAGCTTTGAATGAATCGCAGGAATCACCCACACAGGATGTATATGATTACGTGGACTTGGTTCGCGAACGTGCAGGGTTGAAGGGGGTAAAGGAGTCGTGGAGTAAATATTCCAAGTCCCCGGATAAGCCTAATACGAAAAACGGTATGCGTGAAATCATTCGCATGGAACGTTTGAATGAACTGGCCTGTGAAGGAAAACGTTTCTGGGACTTGCGTCGTTGGAAAAAAGAACTTCCCCGCGAAGTGAAAGGGTGGCATATTCAAGGAGAGACTGCCCAGGAATTTTATAGAGTAACCACTATCTACTTACGTTCAAAGTATAGTTATAAGGACTATTTGTGGCCGTTGAAACTGGAAACAATATTGAAAGATCCGAACCTGGTACAAAACCCAGGGTGGTAACTATGATATTCATAATTTAAAATGACTGGAAATATGAGAAATATGAATAATATATCAGAGCTTGTGAAATATGCGTTCGTCACATTGCTCGGTACACTCTGCCTAGCAGGATGTGGGCAGGACGAAAAGATTGGTCTCAATGCTACCGACAGTGTAGCACCGGGATTGCCTACGAATATAGAGGTGGAGAACATTAATGGAGGAGCTATCATTCGTTATACTCCTCCGAAAGATGATGATCTCTTGTGTGTTGTGGCGTCTTATATGATTAATGGGGTGGAAAGAACCACAAAAGCTTCTCCTTATGTAGATAGCTTGATCGTAGAAGGATTCGGAAAGGTGGGTGACTATAATATCTTTTTGAAGAGTGTAGACAAAAGCCAGAACGAGTCTGAACCGAAAACCGTTTCTATCAGTCCATTAACTCCTCCTGTAGAATATATTTATGAGTCACTCAAGATTACTGATAGTTTTGGAGGAGTGAGTTTGACGTGGAAAAATCCGACTCGACAGAATATTATTCTGGAAGTTACCAAAAAGGAAAACGGAGAATGGGTTTCTTTGGAGAATTTCTATTCCAGTATAGTGGAAGGGCAAGCTAAAATCCGGGGATTGGCTGCTGAACCAATCACGTTAGGATACAGAATTCGTGACCGTTGGGATAATTATTCCGAGATGTTGGAGCTGGAAAGCAATCCTTTGTATGAAGAGGAACTTGACAAGTCGAAATTTAAAGAACTTCCGACACGTTTGCCTGGTGATTGTGAGGCTATGGGTAGTCTGCCGATACGAAATATCTGGCAGGGTAATAATAACACAGACTGTTTCCATAGTGTTACTAATAGTGATAACCCTGCCCCTGGTCGGTGTATAACGTTCGATATGGGACAGGTTGCCAAGGTAAGCCGTTTCAAGATGTGGCAACGCAGAGGAGATGCGAACGTTTGGACCTATACTCATAATAATTTGAAGAAATATGTGATTTATGGTTGTACGGAACTTACGGACGAAATGTATAATAGCGGTGTGGAAAAAGATGGTATCATGTATCCTACCTTTGAGGGTTGGACGAAGATTATGGATGTTGAATGTTATAAACCTTCCGGACAAGATAATCCGAATATAACCAATGAAGATATTGAATATATACAGAATGGCGATGAACACGAAGTTCCCATTGAAGCTCCTAATTTCCGTTATGTAAGAATTCTTATGCTTGAAACCTGGAGTGGAGGTACTTACGCTCAGATTGGCGAAATGACTTTCTGGGGACAACCTGCAACAGAGTAATTAAAAAAATCAGATTATGAAAAATATAATAAGATATATAGCTTGTGGCTTGTCAGCCTTTTTGATGACCGCTTGCGGAGATATGTATGAGATACACGAAAAATACCTTGAAATGGGAGAAGAAACCTATCTCGGGGCCGTTCAGGATTTGAGTGCCTATAGCGGGTTCAATCGTGTCAAGTTGGAGTGGTATCTGAATGCCGACCCACGAATCAGCTCTTGTGTGATTACGTGGGAGGGAAATGAAAATCCTGTGGTAGTTCCTGTTCCGGAGAATCGTGTTATAAAGGATCCTATATCGACGATTATTGACCTTCCGGAAGGGAAATATATATTCAATATGATAACGAGGAGTGATACAGGTAAAGAGTCTTTGGTAAGAACTATTGCGGGTGAAGTGTACGGTTCCACTTATCAGGCCAGTCTATCAGCTCAGGGAATTAATTCGATCTCGGCAGATTTGAACGGAGTAACGATTAATTGGGTTCCGTTAGAGGGGTGTACCGGAACTACGTTGACGTATACAAATAATGAGGGAAAGGAGAAAATCATCAAAGTAGATGAAGGGCAAACTTCTACGGTTATACCGGATGCGGTCCTTAAGACATCATTTAAGTTGATATCTACATTTAAGCCAGCTGATGACGCTTTCGATGATATTCCAACTTTGGAAAAAATAATGGATTTTCCTGCTTATTATACCATTTCAAAAGAAGATTGGGATGCGGTTCACGAACAATATGTTGATGCAGACAGAACGGATTGGGGAATCTCGGCTTCGACAGAAGAAAAGGTTGGAGAAAATGCTGGTAAATATGGTATTGCCACCTGTATCCTTGACGGAGATCTTGCCAGTTTCTGGCACTCACAATGGAAAGGTGAAGGGGCTAATCCTCCATTGCCACATGAAATCATTATTGATATGAAATCACAACAGGATATTCTTTCGATAGAACTGGCAAGAAGGCAAGGTAACGGAGATACTAAAACTGTTATATTCAGCATAGGTGAAAGTGAAGAACATTGGACAGAATTGGGACAATTGAACTTCCCTAGTGAAAAGGCGACCAATGCCCAAACCCTGCTGTTGCCGGAACCTGTAAGAGGAAGATATATACGTGCTTTGGTTACGGGTAGTAATAATGGTGTAAATGCAAGTATTGCAGAGATAATGTTTACGACAAGTAAGAAATAATATTATTAATAGTGAGTCCGTTGAAGTGACAGAGTTCAATAGATAGCTATATTTCTCACTAAAGAAAGGTTAGAGCCGCTGGAGAATCGGGTTTATGTGAATAAATGCGATTTGATGGCGGCTCTTTATTTAATAATCGAACATAATTCGCTATCTTTGTATAAATATAAAGTAACGCGACAACTTCTTCTTTAATACATATTTGCTTATGAGATTTATTGCTTTATTTATATGCTTGTCAATAGTCGGAATTTCCGGTATTACCCGGGCGCAACAAAAAGATACTATCCGTGTTTCAAACTTCGGAGCACATCCGTATACATATGAAAATTGTGTGACCTGTTTGCAGGAAGCTATTAGTGAATGTAAGCGAAGTGGTGCTCGCGTGCTCTCTTTTGAGAAAGGGCGTTATGATATCTGGCCCGAAGGTGCTATCCGGCGGAAATATTTTATATCGAATACATCGACCGAACAAGAGTGTCCTTCCAAAGTGAAAACTATCGGTCTGCTGTTTGAAGATATGAAAGATCTGACGATTGAGGGAAACGGAGCAACGCTGATGTTTCACGGGAAAATGACGACTATCGCTCTCGAACGTTGTAAGAATCTGGTGTTTAAAGATTTGCATATTGATTCTGAACGTCCTGCCGGTTCGGAAATGACATTTGCCCGTGTGGAAGATGATGAGGTGGAAGTTGTTGTACATCGTGACACACGTTATGAAATAGTGAATGGGCGGATGAGCCTCTTTGGTGAGGGTTGGCGTTCAAACAAGAATCATTGTATAGAATATAGTCCTGTTGATAGTACTTTCCGTTATAGTCAGGGGTGGAATGTGCTTGCTGCTGCGGAGGCGGAAGGGGTGGCCCCGAATGTAGTACGTTTCCATGTCCCGGAAGGATTTCGCCCGAAAGTGGGGAATACTTTGACAATTCGTGACATTATTCGTGACCAGGTGGGATGGTTTATTTTCGAAAGCCGAGATATTACACTTAACCGGGTGCAGATGCACTATATGCATGGGCTTGGTATAGTAAGTCAATACACTCGTAATATTACAATGGATAAAGTGAAATGTATGCCGCGCGAAGGCAGTGGCAGGTTGTTGGCAGCTTCTGCGGATATGATGCACTTTTCCGGATGTAGTGGAAAGGTGAAGATAATTGGTTGTTATTTTGCGGGTGCACAGGATGATCCGATAAATGTGCACGGTACTAACTTGCGTGCCGTTGAGAAAATAAACACTCGTACTTTGAATTTGCGCTTCATGCATGGGCAGAGCTATGGGTATAACGCTTACTTTGAGGGGGATACGGTCGCTTTTGTCAAGGCGTCTACTATGGAGCGTTTTGCATCTGCGCAAGTGGTTGCTGTGAAACGGTTGACAGACCGTATTGTTCAAGTCACCTTCAATCGGGATATTCCCGGTGAATTGGAATTGAATCACGATTGTGTAGAGAATATCAGTTGCACGCCCGAAGTGGAAATTCGTCATTGTTATTTTACGAGGACAAGTACGCGGGGTACCTTAATGACTACTCCCCGAAAAGTAGTGATTGCAGATAATACTTATTATAAAACGGGCATGAGCGCTATCCTGATAGAAGGAGATGCCGAAGGCTGGTATGAATCGGGACCGGTGAATGATGTTTTGATTCAGAACAATATATTTATCGGCTGTGCGTATAGTGGAGGACCTGAAAATGCAGTCATTGCGTTGCATCCTTCTAATATGGTGGTGGATGCGGAACGTCCGGTGCATAGAAATGTGCGTATCATAGGTAATACGTTTCGTACATTCGGAAATCCGGTGTTATACGCCAAAAGTACGAAGGATTTGATTTTTAAAAAGAATCATGTAGAATGTACTTCTTCGGACGATTTTCGTCAAAAGCCTTTGTTTATTTTGAATGGTTGTAAAGGTGTTGTAATCAGAGAGAATAAGCTGGAGGAGGTTTGTGATAAAAAAATGGAATTTAGACAGATGAAAAAGAAATATATCAAGGTTGATTTTTAACCCCCAAAAATAAATACTATGACAATGAAGAAACTTTATTCATTTTTTATCAGTACTTTACTTGTCTCCTCTGCAGTTTGTGCCGGAGGGACAGATTATACAAAAGGACTTGCTATTTGGTTTGATGCTCCGAATACTTTGCAAGGACATGCCGTATGGTATGGTGGCAGACCGGATATGTGGAAAGGTGAAAATAAACCGGAAACCGCCGGTGATACAGCTCGTAATCCGGATGCTGCATGGGAGTCACAATCATTGCCTATTGGAAATGGCAGTATAGGGGCGAATATTATGGGATCGGTCGAAGCTGAACGGATTACTTTTAATGAAAAGACACTCTGGCGGGGTGGTCCTAACACAGCGAAAGGAGCGGATTACTACTGGAATGTCAATAAACAGTCAGCGCATATCCTTGATGAAATACGTAAAGCATTTACGGAAGGAGACCAAGCTAAAGCGGAGAGGCTGACGAGACAGAATTTTAATAGTGAAGTACCTTATGAGGGCAGCAGGGAAAAGCCTTTCCGTTTCGGTAGTTTTACGACTATGGGAGAGTTTTATGTGGAGACCGGGCTGAATATTATTGGTATGAGTGATTACAAGCGTATTCTTTCTTTGGACTCTGCTATGGCTGTAGTGCAGTTTAAAAAAGACGATGTAGCGTACCAACGGAATTATTTTATTTCTTATCCTGCTAATGTGCTGGTCATGCGTTTCAGTGCCGACCGGCCGGGCAAGCAGAACCTGATATTCAGTTATGCTCCTAATCCGGTATCGACAGGTAGTATGGTGGCTCAAGGTGATAATGGTTTGGTTTATTCGGCTGCGCTGGATAATAATGGAATGAAATATGTAGTCCGTATCCAAGCGGAGACTAAAGGTGGAACATTGGTCAATAGAAATGGGAAACTCACCGTGAAGGGAGCGGATGAAGTTGTCTTTTATGTCACTGCGGATACTGACTATAAGGCTAACTTTGCTCCAGACTTTAAGAATCCGAAAACGTATGTCGGGGTCAATCCTGTCGAAACAACGGGCCAATGGCTGGCTAATGCGGTGGCCAAAGGTTATTCGGCTCTGTTGAATGAGCATTATCAGGATTACGCTGCTTTATTCAATCGGGTGAAGTTGAATCTGAATCCAACGGTAAAGACCGGTAATTTACCGACCGGGCAGCGGTTGAAAAATTATCGGAAAGGGCAGCCGGACTATTATCTGGAGGAACTTTATTTTCAATTCGGCCGTTATCTTCTGATTGCAAGTTCTCGTCCGGGCAATATGCCGGCCAACCTGCAAGGTATCTGGCATAATAACGTTGATGGGCCTTGGCGTGTTGATTATCATAATAACATAAATATTCAGATGAATTATTGGCCTGCCTGTTCTACGAATCTGGAGGAATGCATGTTACCGTTAATTGATTTTATCCGCACATTAGTGAAGCCGGGTGAAAAGACGGCTCAGTCTTATTTTGGTGCGAGGGGCTGGACTGCATCTATTTCTGCTAATATCTTTGGGTTTACTGCTCCACTGGAAAGTCAAGATATGTCGTGGAACTTTAATCCAATGGCAGGCCCTTGGCTAGCTACGCATATTTGGGAGTATTATGACTATACACGGGATTTGAAATTCTTGAAAGAGACGGGATATGAGTTGATAAAGAGCAGTGCCAATTTTGCAGTTGATTATTTGTGGCATAAGCCGGACGGAACTTATACTGCGGCACCGTCCACTTCACCCGAACATGGCCCTATTGATCAGGGGGCCACATTTGTACACGCCGTTGTGCGTGAAATCCTATTGGATGCCATCAAGGCGAGCGAGGAATTGGGAGTGGATAAGAAAGAACGTAAGGAATGGGAACAGGTGCTCGCCAATCTCGTTCCTTATAAGATCGGCCGTTATGGGCAATTAATGGAATGGTCGGTAGATATTGACGATCCGAAAGATGAACACCGCCATGTAAATCATCTGTTTGGTCTGCATCCGGGACATACGGTTTCTCCTGTCACTACTCCCGAATTGGCTGAAGCTGCCAAAGTAGTATTGGTGCATCGTGGTGACGGGGCTACGGGTTGGAGTATGGGATGGAAGTTGAACCAGTGGGCTCGCTTGCAGGACGGCAATCATGCTTATACCTTATTTGCTAATTTGCTGAAGAACGGTACGCTTGATAATTTATGGGATACGCATCCGCCTTTCCAGATTGATGGAAACTTTGGTGGTACGGCCGGTATTACGGAGATGTTACTGCAAAGTCACATGGGATTTATCCAACTGCTTCCTGCTTTGCCGGATGCATGGAAGGAAGGTTCTGTCCGGGGTATATGTGCGAAAGGAAATTTCGAGGTAGACATGATATGGGAGAACGGACTTTTGAAGGAAGCGACTATCCTGTCAAAGTCGGGTGAAAGATGTATTGTGAAATATGCCGGCAAGACTTTGTCTTTTAAAACTGTAAAAGGACATAGTTATCAACTAAAGTATGATAGCGTGAAGGGGGTATTGCTAAAACGCTTACAGAAAAATGATTGTTACTTATTTGAAACTCTTTTATACATTTGCGAAAATTGGTATGTTCACCATTGGAGGTGGATATGCCATGATTCCGTTGATAGAACGGGAGATAGTCAAGAAAAAGTGGATGAGTAAAGAGGAATTTATGGAAATGTTTGCCTTGACCCAGTCATTGCCCGGTGTTTTCGCAGTAAACATATCTATTTTTGTAGGTTATAAACTTCATAAGGTGATTGGTAGCCTGGTGTGCGCACTGGCTACCATATTGCCTTCTTTTGTTATTATGATGTTGATTGCGATGTTCTTTGCCCGTTTTCAGGATAATGAGGTGATGATCCGTATCTTTAACGGAATACGGCCGGCAGTGGTGGCATTGATTTTATTCCCTTGCATATCTGCGGTTAGGGCATTGAAGCTGAAATATATACAGTTGATAGCCCCCCTCATTGCTACTGTGTTGATCTGGCAATTCGGACTTTCTCCTATTTATGTAGTATTGGCGGGAATTGCGGGCGGACTGGTTTATATTTTATGGTTGAAAGATAAGATTAAAGATATAAAGGCATGATATATTTACAATTACTTTGGGTGTATCTGAAGATAGGTACGTTTGGCTTCGGAGGTGGCTATGCTATGCTTTCCCTTATTCAACACGAAATTGTGGATATTCATCATTGGCTGACTCCCCAGCAATTTACGGATGTAGTGGCGATTTCGCAAATGACACCGGGTCCGATTGGAATTAATAGTGCTACTTACGTGGGATATGCAGTTACACAAAGTGTATGGGGAGCGGTGCTTGCTACTGTGGCAGTTTGTTTGCCTTCTTTTATTTTAGTATTGCTCATTTCTTATTTCTTTGCCAAATGTAAAGATAATAAGTATATCAAGGCGGCGATGTCGGGGCTGCTTCCTATGTCTGTGGCATTGATTGCTTCGGCAGCCTTACTGATGATGAACAAAGATAACTTTATTGATTATAAAAGTATTGGGATTTTTGCCGGTGCTTTTCTGATTACATGGAAATGGGAGCTACATCCTATTCTGCTGATCTGTCTTGCTGGTGTAGTGGGAGTGTTGTTGTATTAAAAAAGCTTATTAAAAAGTTCTTTATTACTAGTCTATTCTTTCTTTGTCTATGTTTGTGAAGGTGGATAAAAATCATACTATGGTATATTTGGACGCTGATAAACAGACTTATGCGGATTTGAACGTTACAGGGAATGTGTATGGTGAGCAGGCGCTTTGTTCTTTGTTTTTAAAAGCAGAAACGAAGATGCTCTTCAATTATGTTTTCGGTTAATTAAACGACAGATAAAAAACGAAAGTCGCTGATGCTGGATTGGATTATGCATCCGTTGAGTGATTGGGAAGAGATTTGTAAACGTCAGGAAGCTATCGCCTGGGATTTCTTGCCGGAGCTTCCTTTAAATGAGGAAGAGCTGGACTTTATTGAATATTATCTGGAATATCGCGAACAGATAAGGGGAGCAAATATATTACTTTCATGTGCGACGATTATTGATCGTCTTGTACGATATGATCCGAACCGGTATGTGGTTTCCCGGGGAGTGAAATTGGTTTTTCTCATGTTGCACCGTTTGGAGAAATGG
>ENA-USUA01001144-USUA01001144.1-human-gut-metagenome-genome-assembly--contig:-NODE-1144-length-13039-cov-3.736615_pt1 | contig 13039 bp, 10 predicted proteins | sample MGYA00250057_ERZ773390 | MGnify/ENA primary metagenome ERZ773390 (study PRJEB29103, sample SAMN06111941) | human gut metagenome | biome: human gut; feature: ankylosing spondylitis patient; material...
GTCTTTGCTTCTGCATTGTCGCCTGTAGCTGCGCAAGCCTCTGCATAGCCAAGATACATTTCTGACAATCGCATGTACAAGTTCGGCGTGAAAGTCCGCTCCATCGAGCTAAATGTCAACCAGCGCTGCAGCGGCATGATGGTATCTGAGACGGATATCGAGGAAGCAGCCATGGCAGGCGCTGCCGGTGTGAAGGCAGTTCTCGCCGGGGAGACAAAGAAGATGATCGCCTTCAAGCGTGACTCCGACATGCCGTACAAGATGCACTGCACACCGGAGGATGTAAGCCTCATCTGCAATCAGGAAAAGAAATTCCCAAAGGAATGGATCAACGCGGCAGGAAACGATATCACCGATGACTTCTCAGCTTACGCTCTCCCGCTGATCCAGGGCGAGCCGAAGCGCGTGATGGAGAACGGGGTGCCGAAATACCTGTACAGAAAGTAAGTTTGGTATTATCACCCATAACCGCGAATTTTAACAAAACTCTTCAACAAAAGCAAAAGCCCGTGAAAACATGCTTCCACGGGCTTTTTCCTTTTCTTTCCTTGGTAAGAACTCTCCCACTTCCTGTCCCAGACTTATTCAAGATCGAAACAGCCCTGCACCGCTGCCAAACGAAATCCACTTTTCCATTTAACTGCTGCACAGAGCTGTTTATTTTTCATATTCCATTAATTCACTTCACTAATATCCATCAGCCCGCACCCGTCATAGAAGAACTTTAAAATCTCCTGGCAGGTCTTTCCCTGCTTTGCCATGCCCTGGGCACCGTTCTGGCTCATGCCAACACCGTGTCCGAAGCCGCCTCCGTAGATTGTGAAGGTCGTCACCTGATTTTCATCGGTTCCGTTGTTCTCGATATAGATGAAACCGCTGGGAAGCGTATCCCATCCCGTAGATGTGGAACCGTCTTTCCTGTTGTATACAAGTGATACATTTCCGAGAATGCTGCGGATCCTGCTCTGCCCGGAAAATGTCTTGGAACCTTCCGTTCCAACGACCTTCAGGGTCTTCGCGTATCCACCCGCTCCCCTGGATGTGATCGTAAGTCCCGTGATCCTGCCGACCCCGCCGATCTTTTCGTCCAGGATCGTGCTGGTGGTCTTCGTGTTCCAACGGAACATCGGGAAGTCAGAGTCGTAGGCATCTGTGTTCTCGTCCTTGATAAAGCTCTCAAAGGCCTCGTTGGATGTCAGATCCAGCTTCTTCGCCTTGTTGTTGATCGTGACTGCCCTGAGGTACGGCGTGTTGGACGCATCCGCTCCCCACACACTTCCGTCGGTTCCATGCCCGTCAGATGTGGAGTAATAGAACGCCTCGATGGGATCCCCGTTGTATTCCAGAAGCTGACCAAAGGTCTCATTCACAGCGGTATCCGTGGAATCGAAGGTCAGCGTGTTGTTGTACACCTGGAAATTCGTGCTGTCATCCACATGGGCACCGTAGGTCGAGTAGGCATTGCCCTGAATCTGCCTCCATGCGTAGGTTCTCGCACAGACCGCCTGGGCCTTCAGCGCCTCCAGCTCATAAGTCGGCGGCATCTCGCTCGGTGTCACCCGCTTTAAATATTCCTCGAGATCCACCTCGTTTAAGAGAAGCAGGCCGTCGCTCTCCTCCGTGATCTCCATATGTCCCGGATAGACGGGCATTCCCTGAGCGCGCTCCAGACTGTGTACCGTGATCATTCCGCCTTCATTTGCGGAACGGAATGTGAGACGCCCACTTGCGACCCTTGAATCTCCCGGTTTTATCGTCACCGTCTCCCCTGCTGCGATGGACTCCGTCTTTGCATCCTTCTCATCTCCGTACTCCAACACTGCCATGGAGTCGCAGGAAAGTGTGATCGTATCATGGAACAGTGACTTAAATCCGTTCGTCATGATAAGCACGCGGATCATGTCGATATCCGGTTTCTCCGTCGTCAGGGCCGCACAGATCTTTCCATCCGCCACCACAAATTCCTGCATGTGGTAGCCGACGAGAATATCCTTCTTCTGCTGTTCCCTGAGAACACCGTAGGTCCGATAGATCTTAAACTGATCCGCCAGCGGCACGCTGCCGTAGCCGTCGATCTCAATCTCTGTGTCGCGGACCGCAAGGACCGTTCCGGTGATCTTCTCTTTCTTCAGCACCAGTCGTTTTGGGGTTCCGCCCTTTAAGTACAGATCTCCGATCTGACCGGAGATCTCGCTCTCATCCTTTAAAACTCCCTTTACCGGAAATTCCCTCTGGATATTTCCGATAAAGACCGTCACTGTCTTTCCGGAGAATCCCGAGATCCAGGCATTCTCGTAGACAATCTCGTCCGAGACCATCTCCTCCACCTTTAAGATCTCATCGTCTCTCGCCAGAAACCGGATCTTCTGGTCAATATATCCGTCGAGGTAAAGTCCCTCAAACTGAAAAATACCGTCCCTCGTGTAGGCTGTCCATGCAGGCGCACCATCCACATTGTCCGGTGTTCCGTAAAGGTCCGTCTCCACCTCGGCCACAGCTCTGTCCGGATCCACCGCCGCGCGGAACGCGTCATAGAACTTCCAGAAATTCTCACTGGAGACTGCCTTTTTCGCCCGGTCACCGGAATCCACATAAGAAAGGAGCGCATCTGTTTCCCCTTTTCCCTCTTCCGATGCCTTTTTTGCCCAGTCCGAAAGAACCGCGTATGTAACTGCGGACGTAGCGCTCCGCTCGTCCGCTTTGACCGATCCGCTGTCAAGATATCCCTGACCATAGAGGTAGTCCATATATTTCACATACCACTGGTCTGATAGATCTTCATCAAAATTCGACGTCTCCGGCGCATTTTCAAGAATTCCATTCCCCGACTCCAGTGTCAGTGCCACCGTCCGGGATGCCGCTGCCAGGGAGACTCCATCCTCTTCCCTGTCCAGAAGTACGATCACGATCAGCAGAACCACGATGAACGTCGTGACTCCCGCCATCCAGTTTATCAGTTTCCTTCTCTCGTTCATAATTCCTTTCCCGACCAGAACCAGCTACTGTTCGTCACCGTGTTTTTTATACTCGCCGTTCTGTTCGTCGATCCGCTTCAGATTTACATAGTCCTCTTCTTTTATGCTCAGACTCTTCTTTGAAAGGAGATATTCCTGAATCTGATTATAAATATGAATGATGACTGCCATCAACGGAACCGCAATGATCATTCCCACAAATCCGCACAATCCGCCGAACAGCAGGATCGAAAACAGTACACCAAAGCTGGAAACACCTGTGGAATTTCCCAGGATCTTCGGTCCTAAAATATTTCCGTCAAACTGCTGAAGCACAAGGATCAGCCCAATAAAGTACAGACACTGTTTCGGACTGATGAGGAATACGAGGATCGCGCACGGAGCTGCTCCAATAAATGGTCCGAAGAACGGTATCACATTCGTCACTCCGATGATCACGCTGATCAGCAGCTCATACGGCAGCTTAAACAGATGCATCAGGATAAAGCAGAGAATTCCGATGATCAGGGAATCGATCAGTTTTCCGATAATAAAGCCGGAAAACGCTTTTTTAATAAACTGGAATTCAGCCACAACGATATTGGCCGCTTTCAGTGGAAGAACGGAATAAATAAATTTTTTTCCCTGCGCTGATAGGGATTCCTTGATATTTAACAGATAGATCATAACGATCAATCCGATCAGCATGTTTTTTGTCAGCGTGATCACATTCATGACTCCGCTGGATACGCCGCCGACAATCTTCTCAATATTCTGGAAGTTCTGGAAATTGGAGAGATTCGACATTAAGTCCGTCTCCATCCAGCTCTGAAAATACTGGGCTGACTGCTCGTAAATATTTAAGATTGCCTGCTCCACCGGCGGGTTGTTCACGAAGAATTCCGTCAGCCAGTCATACACGTTCTGGAAATAAACCGGCATCATGTTGATGATCCCCACGATACTGGAATAGAGCTGCGGGATGATCATGCTGGAAAGGCTTACGACCACCACGATCAGAAACGCAAGGCTTATCACTGTTCCAACGGCTTTTCCAAGGAAATTGCCGAAGGATTCACTCTTGAACCGTTTCTTTGGCGCGATCTTCTTTTCCTCGTCCTCTTTTTTCTTGTCGTCATCGTGCACATACACGACTGTATTGTAGCACCGGTTATAGACTGGAGACATTAAAAAAGCAAGTACAGCGCCGTAGATCACCGGTGCCAGGACAAACCGTACTTTTCCCAGAAAGGCAAACACTGCATTCCTCTCCAGAAACAGAAAGACGACAAACACCGCTGCGATCAGTACAAGGATTGCCGTCACCCCCATGTAAATGTATCGTTCGAACCGTTCATTTTTCATAAAAAAAGTTTCTCCTTTGCAGCAGCTTCTCTCACCCCTGCCACGGGTGGCGAAGCCTGTTTGCACCCATAATATCATACTTCGGTCATTTAGAAAAGAGTATTAACAGAATCTGAACATTCCCCGCATTCCAAAACCGTCGTTTGGAAATCCTCGCAGGCGGTCTTTCCTATAAAGTGAAAAGAATGTGCCTTGGCGCATTCTCGCGCCTCGCGCGGTCGCTTGCGACAATCTATATCTTCGCGCGAGTGCGCATCACTGGCACGTTAGTGCCTTTTCATGTAACAGGAAATTCTGAGAAATTTCCTGTTACATGAAAAGAAGCAGCGATCTCTCGCTGCTTTTTTATCTTTCGCAATCCCAAAATGCCGTTTCCTGAATAATTGACGCCTAGCAATGCTAGGTGGGCATCCGCACTTAAACATCTGCCTTCCACTCCTTGGAGGCCTGACATCCGTTCAAGAATATAGGAATCCCGTATGTCAAAATGTAGGTTCAAAATAGACAGGAGTGTCGAACATCCCAGGAATCACATTCCCTTTAACTGAGAACTATTATAGCGCATCACGGATCATTTTTCAAGTTCCATTTCCTGGTGTCATGTATTTTTCTGCGACTCATAATTACAACTCCCGACATAGCTGTAAACCGGATCTTCGATCCCTGCTGTACTGTCTGTCTTGTCTTTAACACAGACAAAGCATCCCAAATATCGGCTGATCTTTTTTTACATCATACCTTTTAAGAGCTTTGCTGTCTCCTCCGGTGTCTCACAGAGGTAATCTGTCCCGGCGCTCTGGAGTTCTTCACGGCTTCCATATCCGTAAAGCACGCCGATCACGGAAAGTCCCGTTTTCTTCGCACCGTATACATCATGTTCCCGGTCACCCACCATGATCACGGAAGGCTTCTCCTCCTCGCTGATGCAGTTTTCTTCCAGGACATAGCGGATCACATCGTCCTTATTCACACGCGCTTCATCCATGGACGCGCCGCCGATAAATTTAAAATACTCTGTCAGTTGGAAATATTCCAGGACTTTCTTTGCGGTCTCCTCCGGCTTCGATGTTGCCACATAGAGTTCGAGGCCAGCCTCCTTTAAGGTCTTTAACATATCTTCCACGCCATCGAACGGCGCATTATCCATCCAGCCTTTCACATCGTAGTATTCCCGGAACACATAGATCGCATCATTTGCGTCCTTATCTGAAAAATTATAATATCTCTTAAAGCTGTCGAAGAGCGGCGGTCCCACAAACGGTTTCAAGACCGAAAGGTCATCCACATGGATGCCGTAATGTTTCAGCGCATACTGAACACCCTTCGTGATCCCTGGCATGGAATCCGTCAGTGTGCCGTCAAGATCAAAAAATACTCTTTTTAACTTCATCATTTTTCCTCTTTCACGTATTTCCAATTTCATGAGTTTTATTATCCCATGCCCCCATTTAAATGTCAATTATAAAATCCTGTACTGCCCTTCCGCCAATCTCCACTATTTTCCATGGCTGTCGACTTTTCGTTTTTAAACCGACAGAATATATCACCTGTATTCTATTTCAGATCTGCAGCTGAAAAAAAGCGGCACCCACCAGAACCGCTTTTTTACGGTTCTGGCACATGCCGCCTTTCCCTTATCCTTTTTATCTGACCCGGAGTTTACCGGAAAAACTCGTGATTTCCATGTTTAAACAGGAATTCCAGATGTCTGTCAAACCAGCTGGCGTTCTTTTTTGATGACGCATGCCGGTTCATAAAATACAGGGCACCGTCCGTCAGGTCTTCACCTGAGAGCGCCCGCCCTACGGCCTCCACCGTCTCGGCTGTGACCCTGCATCTCTTGATGGAGCCGTTGGACACCGGTGAAAACTGGTGTTTCTGGTAGACAACTTTCGTGATCGTGTTCGGGAATGAGTCATTCTCCACACGGTTTAAGATCACGTTCGCCACCATGACACGGCCTTCCATGTCACAGTTTCCAGCTTCCGCCTGCACGATCCGTAGAAGAACATCGTAGTCGCTGTCAGAGTAGCCGGTGAAAACTTCCCTTGCAGGCTCCTCCGCCGCAGTCTCTTCCGCTTCCGCCTGTACCTCTGTCACAGGTGAGCCTTCTGCTTCCGCCTCAACCTGCACAGCTCCGGCCTCTGCGTTTCCCGCAGTTTCCACTTCCGGCCCCGCAGACTCATCCTGAGCCCCATTGCTCTCGTCTGCTTTTTCCGAAGCTCCTGTATTTTCAGTTTCTTTCTCGATATCTGCTTCCGTCTCCGCGGATGATGCTTCATCCGCCGTCGTCTCATCCTCTAAAACATTTCCGTCTGTTTCCGGAAGAGCAGTATCTTCTGTCTCCTCCAGACTGTCTTCATCCGAACCTCCCTGCGTCTCTGCAAACGCTACGATCGCGTTTTTGCCTCCGCCCTGGAAGTCCACCGCTGTAAATGGAATCACTGCAATCAGTGTTGCGCCCATCGTGAGAATTGCCGCATTCCGGTGCATCTTCTTTGTCACACCGGTGAAGAGTGATTTCACAAACTGAAAGACTGTCTGAAGAAATGAGTTCCATGGATTCATTTTTGAATACCCTCTTTCTCCGTCCTGTCGCCGGTTGTTCATTCCGACCGTTTTCCGGCCGGTGTCTGTGATTATAGGAGAATGAGAGGGCAAATGTCAATAAGCCATGGCCAACTTTGTTACATTTTACAGCCCGTTTTTTAATGATTGTTACATTTTATTAATATCTTTTCCAAATATTATCGGCATAAAACCTAAATTTTTGGTGGTATTGGCAAGTATAAAATATTGCAAATGTTACAATTTTGTTAAATATTGATTCCCCACTTTCAGGTGGTTTCCGATAACTTTTTCATTTATGTTAACCATTTTGCTGCAAATCCAGCAGTTTTGCTCCCACATAGTCCGCGAGAGTCTGCGGGGAAAGCAGTACCTGGAATCCCCTCTGGCCCGCGCTGACAGCGATCGTTTCGTATTTTAACGCCGCCTCATCAATAAAAGTCGGGAACTTTTTCTTCATTCCGATAGGAGAACAGCCACCGCGGATGTACCCCGTTGTGGCTAAAAGATCCTTCATCGGAAGCATCTCCACCTTCTTATCTCCCGCCGCTTTCGCCGCCTTTTTTAAATCTACTTCACCGTCCACAGGAATACAGCAGACGAGAAATCCGGTGCGTTCTCCCTTCAGTACAAGGGTCTTAAACACGCTTCCATGATCCACACCCAGCATGTCCGCCGCATGGCTTCCGGAGAGATCGTTCTCATCCACCGGGTACTCCTTCGCCTCGTAAGGGATTTTCGCGGCATCTAAAAGCCGCATCACATTTGTCTTTGTTTTATCATTTTTTGCAGATCTGCTCATAAATATTTCCTCCTGAACACAGCCTTTTCCCTGCGCCGCATCTGCCCGCAGTCCGGTATTTAATCCTTTTAGGCTGCACATCATTTATACAACGGAATACGCAAAAAAGCAATAATAAAGAATGTGCCTTGGCACATTTTCGCGCCTCGCGCGGTCGCTTGCGACAATCTACATCTTCGCGCGAGTGCGCATCATTGGCACATGAGTGCCTTTTGTGTAATAGAGAATTCCTCGGAATTTCCTATTACACAAAAAACGGCAGCAAACTCTGCAATCTGCTTACAGATATCCGCTGCCGTTTATCTACTTTTCGACCTGTTTCCTCGATGTATATGGCCCCTACGACAGGATCATACGGTCGTTCGCAAGTTCGCCGCCTGCAGCTTCCTCAAACTTCGCAAGAAGATCCTGGACTGTCAGGTGTTTCTTCTCCTCTCCGGCCACATCATAGATCACGTGGCCTGCGTTCATCATGATCAGACGGTTCCCGTGGGCGATCGCATCGCGCATGTTATGAGTGATCATGAGTGTTGTCAAATGCTCACTGTTTACGATCTTGTCGGTTGTCTCAAGAACCTTTGCTGCCGTCTTCGGGTCGAGGGCTGCCGTGTGCTCGTCTAAAAGGAGAAGTCTCGGCTTCTTTAAGGTTGCCATGAGAAGGGTCAGCGCCTGTCTCTGTCCGCCGGAAAGAAGTCCGACTTTTGATGTGAGGCGGTCCTCAAGACCAAGACCTAAGATCTTTAACTGCTCCCTGTAGAACTCACGCTCTTTTGCGGTGATTCCGGCCTTTAGGGAACGCGTCATTCCTCTTCTCGCCGCCAACGCCATGTTCTCCTCGATCTGCATGGTGGCAGCCGTTCCTGTCATCGGGTCCTGGAATACGCGTCCGAGATACTTCGCACGCTTGTGCTCGGGGAGCTTTGTCACATCGATATCATCGATGGTGATCTTTCCCTCATCCACAAACCACGTTCCTGCAACTGCATTTAACATGGTAGATTTTCCGGCACCGTTTCCACCGATGACGGTGACAAAATCGCCTTCGTTTAAATGAAGATTTAATCCGTTTAACGCTGTCTTTTCATTGACGGTTCCCGCGTTGAAGGTTTTATAAATATTGTGAAGATCAAGCACGAGGTGCACCTCCTCTTTTTACCGGTTTAGAGAAATATTTGCCTTTCATGTACGGGATCGCAAGGAATACCGCAACGACAAGAGCTGACAGGAGTTTTAAATCGTTGGAATTTAATCCCATCCAGAGTACGACCTGAAGGACCAGATAGTAAATGATCGCACCGAAAGCAACGGAGAACAGTTTGAAGCCGAAGTTCTGGCTGATCTTTCCGAATACGACCTCACCGATGATAACGGCTGCAAGACCGATCACGATGGCACCGCGGCCTGCGTTGACATCCGCAAAGCCCTGATACTGGGCATATAAGCCGCTCGCAAAGGCAACGATCCCGTTGGAGATCATAAGACCTAAGATCTTTGTGAAATCGGTATTGATACCCTGGGCACGTGACATATTCTGATTGGAACCCGTGGCACGGATGGAACATCCGATCTCCGTTCCGAAGAACCAGTAGAGGACTCCGATCAGGATCACAATGATTAATGCTGTCACGAAGATCGTGTTCTTATAAAAAGCGACTCCCTTTACATAACGGAGAGACACTAAAAGATCATACTTATCCACGCTGATGGCCTGATTTGCCTTACCACCCATAATGCGGAGGTTGATGGAGTAGAGACCAAGCTGAGTCAGGATTCCCGCGAGGATCGCCGGGATCCCCATCGCCGTGTGAAAGATTCCGGTCACCAGACCCGCGATCATTCCCGCGATAAAGGCTGCAAACAGGGATACCCCTACGGAATGCCCGTTTAACATGAAAATGATGCAGACAGCACCACCCGTACACATGGTTCCGTCCACGGTAAGATCCGCAAGATCAAGGATCTTATATGTAATATAAACGCCGATCGCCATGATGCCCCAGATGAGTCCCTGTGCACAGGCACCCGGCAGCGCGTTGAACAGTGTCAAAAAATTCACGTTTCTTTCCTCCTATGGCTGATGATAGCAAACAGGGTGACAAAAGTTTTTGCTGTTTGCCACCCTGATGTCCTTATAATTTCAAGTCGTTATTATTCTTCGATCGCAACGTAGTCATCCGGAACCGTGATTCCAAGTGCCTCGCAGTTTGCCTTGTTATATTTCTTTGTTACCTCCGGCGCAAACTCAATCGGCATTTCCTTTACGTCCTTGCCGTCCATCAGGATCTCTGCGCCCATCTCACCGGCTTTGTATCCGATGTCGTAGTAGTCGATGGAAAGAGTTGCAACACCGCATCCGGAGCAGATTCCCTCTTCACCTGCGATTACCGGAACCTTTGCCGGCAGGCAGATATTGTTTATGATCTCTGCATTGGAAGCAGCCGTATTATCGGTCGGAACATAGAGAACATCGTTCTCTCCTGCTGCTGTTGTTGTTACGGAAGCGATATCGTTGGAGTCTGCGAAGGTGTATTCCTTACAGGTATATCCAAGCTCCTCCAGATATCCTTTTACGGTTGTTGCCTGATATTTGGAGTTCGGCTCTGCGGAACAGTATAATAAGCCGACATTCTTTGCGTCCGGGAACAGCTCGTTGAGCATCGCAGCCTGCTGGTCAAGCGGTGCGAGATCGGAGGTTCCGGAAATGTTAAGACCTGTCGTACCGGTCCAGTTATCGATATCAAGAGCGGTCGCGTAGTCCGTGATGGAGGTTCCGAGGATCGGGATCTCGCTGGTTCCTGCCGCTGCTGCCTGAAGAGCTGCAGTCGCGTTTGCAAGGATCAGGTCTACGTCGTTGGATACGAACTGGTTGATGATCGTTGCGCATGTCGCGGAATCGCCGGATGCGTTCTGAAGATCAAATTTAACATTGTCACCGAGCTTATCTTTTAATGCAGCCTCAAAACCTTCTGTCGCCGCGTCAAGAGCCGGATGCTGGACTAACTGGCAGATACCTACGTTATAAGTCTTGCCGTCCTCTTTTGCCGCCTCAGTGGAATCTGCTGCCGCAGCTTCTGTTTTTGCCTCTGTGGCTGCTGCTGTTGTCTCTGCTGTGGAGCTGGATCCACAGCCTGTCAATGCGGAAGCAGCAACAACGGCTGCCATTGCAAATGCTGTTACTTTTTTCATAATATCGATCTCCCCTCAGATTTTACTTTTTTTCGGAATCCTTCCCTTCATGCGAGATCCCGTTTTTCAAATGCGTTGTCGCGTTACGCTTTAACGCATGTAAGTGAAACTGTCCTTATCATACACCCGTTTCTGCGATCCGTCAAGTCGCTTTCCCGTTTTTATCTATGCAAAAAGCACATTAATTTATATTTCTTAACTCAAAGAATCCCTGATTTTATCCAGGAACCTCTCCCCGTACTTCTCAAACTTAAACTCTCCGACGCCGGAAACCTTCAGCATTTCCCCCTTATTTTTCGGTTTTATAAGGCACATATGTACCAGCGTCTTGTCGGAGAATACGATGTAAGGCGGGACTTTTTCTTCCTTTGCGATCTCCCTGCGAAGTTCCTTTAAGAGGTCGAAAAGCGTCGTCTCCTCCTCCGTGAAGTTCTCGCTTCCGGCCGTCATCTTTGTCTTCTTCGCACCGGAAGTCTTTCCAGTCTTCACTCTCTCCTGCTCCTTCGGGAGCTTCATCGTGACTTTCTCATCATCACTGTTTAAGAGGGCCGCCGCGTTCTTTCCGAGTTTTACGATGGCGTACTCGTCGGAGGTCACCACAAGATATTCTTTCACCTGGAGGAAATTTAAGATCTGGCGCAGTCTGTATGTAGGAACCTTCGATGACTCTCCGTAATGGGAATTCTCATCCATGTGGTAGTTTCGGATCTTCACCGTCGCTGCCCCGTGGACAGTATCCAGGATCACCGTGGTTCCATACCGCTCCCGGCACTCTGCGACGCAGCCCACGATAGCCTTCGCAATCTCCGTCACATCCATCTCCTCAAACTGTGTCTTGCAGTTCGAGCAGTTCCCGCAGTATCCGCTTCCATACTCCCCGAAATACCGCAGGATATACTCTCTCAGGCAGTCGTTCGTAAAGCAGTAGAACGTCATCTTTTTCAAGCAATCCCGGTCTCTCTCCGCAACGATCGCTCTCGTCACATCGTCAAGCTCCTCATTATCCCGGTTGTTGTCGATAAACATCTGGTTTGTCACCACATCTCGGCCGCCGTAGAGCAGCAGGCAGTCCGCCGGTTCCCCGTCACGCCCCGCGCGGCCGGCTTCCTGATAATAGCTCTCCATGTTCTTCGGCATATTGTAGTGGATCACAAAGCGGACGTTCGACTTGTCAATTCCCATGCCGAAGGCATTGGTCGCCACCATGATCTGCGCCCGGTCGAAGATGAAATCCTCCTGATTCTGTTTTCTCTCGCTGTCGGAAAGTCCCGCGTGGTATCTCGTCACGGAAAAGCCGTCCTTCATCAGCTTCTCCGTCACCTCCTCCACGAGTTTTCTCGTCAGGCAGTAAACGATGCCGCACTGACCGGCGTGTTCTTCGATATATGTCTTTACCGCCGCATACTTGTCCTTCGGGCTCTGGACCTCGAAATAGAGGTTTGGACGGTCGAATCCTGTTGTCGTCACCACCGGATCCTGGAGTTTCAGGAGATCGATAATATCATCCCGAACCTCCGCCGTCGCCGTTGCCGTGAAGGCGCTGACTACCGGACGTTTCGGGAGTGTACACAAAAATTCTTCTATTTTTAGGTAACCGGGCCTGAAATCCTGCCCCCACTGGGAGACACAATGGGCCTCGTCCACCGCCACCATAGCGATCTTCGCGTGGACGGCAAAATCGAGAAATTCCGGTGTCAGAAGGCGCTCCGGCGCGACGTAGATGATCGGATATCGACCCTCGCGGGCATATCCCAGCGCTTTATAATACTGCCCTGACGTCAGGGAACTGTTTAAATAGGCCGCATGGACTCCCGCCTGGTTCAGCGCGCTGACCTGGTCCTTCATTAAGGAAATTAACGGTGAGATCACAAGCGTAATTCCCCCGTTCTCCCCTGCCATCAACGCCGGGATCTGGTAACAGAGCGACTTTCCCGCACCCGTCGGCATGATTCCAAGTACGTCCCTGCCGGAGGTGATCGCGTCGATCATCTTTTCCTGTCCGTCCCGGAAAGCGTCATAGCCGAAATACTGTTTTAATACCTCATATTTATCCATACCTGTACCGCGACGAGACCACCCTGCAGCCTGTGGAGTACTTCTGCAAGCTGCCGCAGGACATCGCCGAGCGCGACGTTCTGGTGCTTGACCCGATGCTGGCTACCGG
>ENA-USUA01001159-USUA01001159.1-human-gut-metagenome-genome-assembly--contig:-NODE-1159-length-12870-cov-4.257094_pt1 | contig 12870 bp, 12 predicted proteins | sample MGYA00250057_ERZ773390 | MGnify/ENA primary metagenome ERZ773390 (study PRJEB29103, sample SAMN06111941) | human gut metagenome | biome: human gut; feature: ankylosing spondylitis patient; material...
AGTCTTATTGAGGGAAGTATTGGTTGGATCGGCAGCAATAACTGCATTGTACAAACGACCATACTGGTAAGCATTCAAGGGCGAAGGAAAAGATCGGGAAGATACTTGTGAAGAAGGTCAGAATGATCATCACAACTGCAATCGCGTATTTTCCGACTTTTCCAAGGTTCATCTTCGATAACTGACCGGATTTGCCGGTGACGGTCGTATAGTTCTTCCGGCTCTTTAAGCTCACCTGATTCATCGTGAGGATCGCCACACCGAAGATCATCATGATGATGGCTAAAATACTCGCCTCACCGGTGTACTTGGAGTTTAAGGAAATGTACTTCGTGGAAAGGGTGGTAAGTCCAAGATAATGCGGTACCGGGTAGCTTCCCATGGCGCTTCCGAATACGAGAAGGATCGTCGAGAGGATCGCCGGTTTTACCATCGGAAGCGTAATGCGAAACATCGTCTTCCATTTCGGTGTATCGAGGATCGTTGCCGCTTCTTCCAGATTTGCGTCCATATTCCGGAAAATTCCGCCGATCAGGATGTAAGCGAATGGCGCGTAGTGAAGTCCCAGAACCACAGAGCTCGGGAATAATCCCAGACACCACCATTTCGGCATGCAGATGCCGGTAAGGGATGCAAGGAGTCCGTTGGATGTACCAACGACTGCGTTGCTGTTAAATACGTTCTGCCATACAACCGCTAACGTCCACTGCGGCATGATGTACGGGAAAATAAAGATGGAGCTTAAATACTTTTTGAATTTCAGGTTCGTTCTTGTTACCAGAAACGCAAAGGTTCCGCCGTAGAGGATAGAGATCGTACAGGTAAAGACTGCTAAGAGGATCGTATTCCACAACGGCTTCCAGAGGTTTGTCTTCGCCAGACGGCTTGTAAAGAGGTCCACATAGTTGATCAGCGTGTAACCGGACGCCTTTCCGGCGAGATGGGCGTCAATGGTTCCCGGATGGATCGTGATCGTATCTTTTACGATGGCGATGATCGGCGCAACAGTGGAGAACGTCAGTACGATGCCGAACAGGAGAAGGATGATGTTCTGCGGTTTTGAAAAATATGTTTTTACACGATTGTATCTGTTCACAGAATTGTCCGCTCCTTTCATTTAAAACATGGATGCCGTTTTTCTCTCACGGCAGATGCCATATGTAACATGAGGGCGCCGCACACATGTACGGCACCCTCGAACTATCTTGTTTCATGCAACTGTTCAATAGGTCTGCGCATTTACTGCGCGGACCGTAAGAATGCGTCGCGCAGTAGGCAAAAATCCCATTGACGAAGTCAATTTGGAATGGATTTTTGCATGTAACTGTGAAGGCACTGAACAGTTACAGTTTAATTTACTTTGCAGAGTCGCTGTACTTCGTGAGAAGCTCGATCCAGCTGCCGACTGTAAAGGAAACAGATGCACAGTAGTCCGGATCTTCCAGAACTAATTCGCCGTCTGTTGTCCACCAGTCATATCCACGGTCGTCCTTGCACGGGAACTGGTCTTCGCCGGCCTCGTTGTAGCCGCCCTTGCTGTGCTGGTAAGTTTCCTCGATCGCTGCTGCAACTTCCGGGTTAGCGGAGTAGCCGCCCATATCTTTGCCCCATGCGGAGAAGCCGTCCTCTGTACATGTCATGTACTGGATGAATGCGCATGCGGTCCACGGAAGCGGACTGTTGTTTGTAACGAAGAGATAATGGCAGTAACCGTAACCACCGATGCCTTTGTAGCCGTCCTGATAAGCGGCAACCTTAATGTTATTTAAGGAAACGCCTGCGGACTCTTCTACGGAACGAAGTTTGGAATAAACTAATAATCCGGCCTGGTCTGTTGCGGAATCCGCTACAAGTGTGTTGCAGATCGGGCCATCGTCTGTCTGCTCATTGTAGTTCTCAACCCAGAGCTTGATCCATGCGAGGGCGTATGCGCCGTTCTCGCCAAGTCCAAGATCCTCGGCATCTGCTGCCATCTCGTCGATGACCGGCTTGAAGTATGCTTTCTTTGTATCATCGAGAGCATCGTAAGCATCTTTTAACCATCCCGCATACTTATCTTCTGTCAGCATGTATAAGAAGTTCTTTCCGACGATCTCGGAATCGATATCCATGTATAACGGATGAACGCCTTCTGCCACGAAATCCCAGCAGTTCTTATATTCAGCGCTTCCTGTGCTGTTATACATAAATACTTTGTTTAATGTCTGTAACGGAAGGAATCCTTTATATGCGTCCGGTGTTGTTCCGTTTGCCTCTGCCCACTCTTTCGGGATGTAGGTCTTTAAGATTCCCGGCTGAACCATCTTTGACTCGATCTGGTTGCCATCCTGGATCAGGGTCATCGCGAAGGTTCCTTCTGTCTTTAAGGAGTCTGCGGTTAGCTGCTCAAAGATCTTATTGTTCTTCGGCTGCTGCCACTCATATTCCATTTTGTAGGACGGATCGATGGACTGCAGGTATTCGATGAATAACGGCAGCGCGCTCTTTCCGCGGCTGGAGTTACCAACACCATAGAAGGTCTTTCCGTCGGACTCTTCGATGGCTTTCTTCGCCAATTCTTCCATGGACATTCCTTCTGCTTCCTTGATGATCTTTTCTACATCAGAAAGATTGGAATCGTCTGTGGACGCAGCTTCTGTTGCCGCCTCGCTTGCCGCCGCTGTGGTCTCACTGCCGGCTGCTGCTGTCGTAGCTGTCGTTCCGCCACCGCCGCCGCATCCCGCGAGGGACATCGCTGCCATGGAAACTGCAAGTGCCAATGACAAAGTACGTTTTCTCATAAAACTTTTCCTCCTTCATTTACTGGGTCATCTTGTTTCTCTCACGACTCATTTTGTACTTTTATTATAGTAGCGCACAGGAAATTTTAACAGTGGACAAAACTGCGATAGTTTGTGGAATCCTGTGAATCTGTATAATTTTATTCCATATTTCTAATGTTTTTGTGCATTTTCGACATATATTTTTCTGTGGCAAAATCGGAAGCACCGGCATATTGCTGTATATTCATTTGAACATCATTCGTCCGCACACATCTTTCACCTATCATGCTGGTCTGCAGGATCCATCGTCAGTTCCGGACACACGAGTTCAAAGCTGTCCACTCTTTTCTTATAACTGATCTCGTATTTATTAGTATTTCTTATTTATAAATATTAGCACAACTTTTATATATTTTATTAAAAACCTGTAAAATTCCTTACACAGACCCATTTCCAAAACATTTCTTTTTTCTTATGTAAATATTGTGCAAATTGAACATTGACAGAAACCGCCATTTAATGGTAATTTTACTGTAAGTTCGCTCAGCGTTTTCATGATACGACAAACGCTGTATAAGAAAATATAATGAAGAGGTGTAGACATGCAGGAATTAAAACCGATCAAAGAAGGAAAAGTACGCGAAATTTATGACAACGGGGACAGCCTTATTATGGTTGCCACTGACCGTATCAGCTGTTTTGACGTGATCCTTCACAATGAGGTTACCTCCAAAGGTGCTGTTCTGACCCAGATGTCCAAATTCTGGTTTGACCTGACAAAGGATATTCTCCCGAACCATATGATCTCCGTTGATACAAAGGATATGCCGGAGTTCTTCCAGCAGAAAAAATTTGAAGGAAAGACGATGATGTGCCGCAAGTTACATATGCTGCCGATCGAGTGCATCGTCCGCGGATATATTACAGGAAGCGGCTGGGCAAGCTACAAAAAAGACGGTACCGTCTGCGGAATCCGTCTTCCGGAAGGCTTAAAGGAATCCGATAAACTCCCGGAGCCGATCTATACTCCGTCCACAAAGGCTGAGATCGGCGACCATGATGAGAATATTTCCTTCGAGCAGAGCATCGACCATCTCGAGAAATACTTCCCGGGAAAGGGCCGCGAGTATGCGGAGCTTCTTCGTGACAGCACTATCGCTTTATATAAAAAATGTGCAGAGTACGCCCTCGCAAAGGGAATCATCATCGCCGATACAAAATTCGAATTCGGTCTTGACGAGGAGGGCAACCTCGTGATCGGTGACGAGATGCTCACACCGGACAGCTCCCGCTTCTGGCCGGCAAAAGGCTATGAGCCGGGTCACGGTCAGCCGTCCTTCGACAAGCAGTTCGCCCGCGACTGGCTCACTTCCCATCCGGGCAATGACTGGACACTTCCGCAGGAGATCGTCGATAAGACTATCGCGAAATATCTGGAAGCATATGAGATGATCACCGGGAAAAAATTAGAGGCATAACCCCCACAAACCTCCGACTCTGAGTTTTCCTATTTAGTTCCTCATTTTTACGAAAAAAGCGTCCGGAATCCATCTCTATGGATCCGAACGCTTTTTTCTGTTGTTCTGTCTTCACCCGCCTGAGGGACACTGCCGCTTTCAGGTCCCTGTGATCTTCTTATTTTAAAATATCCTGTCTGCAGATATGACGGATCTTTTCCGCGTCAAGTCCCCGGATCACTTCCACAGCAAGATCTGCTGCCGCTTCCAGATCAGATTTCGCACAGAAATTATAATGGGTATGAACATACCGGCTCGGGACGCCGAGAACCAGGACCGGAACCGCCTTTGCTGTCAGGCTGATCTTTCCCGCATTCGTGCTTCCGCCGCGGCGGACTGTCTCCTGAAATGGAATTCCGAATTTCTCCGCAAGCTCTTCCGCGTACTCGATAAACACCGGATTTGAAATATAGCTCTTATCCATCCTGCGGATCTGGACACCGCCCCGCATGTGCCCCTGGGTCTGGGCAGCACTGAAATAGAAATCATCTGACGGGGATCCCTCAAAGACAATCGCCAGGTCCGGACGGACAATCTGGGATGTGACTGTGGCACCTCTTGTTCCAACTTCCTCCTGAGCCGCAAACGCTCCGGTCACCCGTACCGCCAGCTGATCCTTCTCCCCGCACAGACGGGTCATGGTGTCAATAATGCATGCACAGCCTGCACGGTTATCAAACGCTTTTCCAAAGCAGAGGTCACGTTCCTCATCGTAGGAAAATGAAACTTCGGGGACTGCCGGATCTCCAATGGAAATACCGAATACTTCTGTCACTTCTTTCCTGCTCACTGCGCCGACATCCACGCTCAGTGTCTCAATACTCAACGACTGGGAAGCCCGCTCTGCCTCATTCATAAAATGGATCGGCTTGGAAGAAATAATTCCCCGTACAAGTTTCCCGCTTCTGGTCCGGATCATCACTGTGTGCGCCGGAAGGTTTGTAAGGATCACGCCACCGAGCATGAGGATCTCCAGACTTCCGTTTTCTCTGATGCTCTGTACCATAAATCCACATTCATCTGTATGGGCATCCAGCATCACAACCGGTTTCTCCGGATCCTCACCGGGCATACGCGCATAAAGGTTATTCATCGCGTCATTTTCCAGCTCCAGACCTTTGCAGTACTTCGCAACCGTGCGGATTACATCCTCCTCAAATCCGCTCGGTCCAAACGCATCGCAGATCTCCCCAAACATCTTTACATTCATACTGATTCCTCCTATATTTTAATTTTAATTCTTACCTTTTTCCATTGATGGCCTCCAACGGCTTGTTTTTTCAGGATCCAGATTATTTTTCCTGTATCTCCGATGGAGCAACACCCGCAATTTTTTTAAATGTGTTAGAAAAATACGCAATATCTTTATATCCGACTTTTTCTGCCACTTCGTACACCTTGTTCCGGTGGTCCGAAAGCAATTCCACTGCCTTTTTCATCCGGTACCGCGTGAGCCACCCCATCACCGTATATCCTGTCTCTTTCTTGAAGCAGTGGCTCAGGTGGCCTTCGCTGATCCCCACCGCACCTGCGATCTTCGCCACATTGATCGTACTTTCCCCGTAATGAGATGCCATATAAAGCACCGCGTCCCGGACGTATCCGGTAAGTCCCGCGGTATTCTCATCGAATGGAAGGCAGAGCCGGATCATCGTGGCATTGGTCTCCGGTCCGTCACCTTCCAAAGCTCCCGGATATTGCTCCTTTACCGGTGCCTTATCCAGGACAGATCTGCTCAGACCGGTATCTCTTTGCTTCCCCCGATCTGTCTCGATCCGCTCTTTCGCCCTGAGAATCGCGCTCTCCAGCTCTCCGTCCTCGAAAGGCTTTAACAGATAATCAAATGCATAAAGCTTCAACGCCTCTCTGGCGTAGGAAAACTCGCTGTACGCGGTCAGAAAGATCACCTGTACCGGATTTTTCTCTTCCCGAAGCTTCTTTAACATCTCAAGACCGTTCATCTTAGGCATCCGGATATCGCAGATCATCAGGTCCGGATTCTTTTCATGGACCAGCTCCAGCGCGTCCAACCCGTTTTCCGCCTCACCGACGACCTCGCATCCCAGCGAGGTCCAGTCCGTCTCACCAACAATTCCCATCCGGACGAACCGCTCGTCATCTACAACGATCACCTTTATCATAGTAGCTCCCCCCTTCCTTTTTTCCTTTCCCCATTGATCATCAGGATCTGTTTTCCATACCGGGATCCGGCTGTCCATAGCCATTCACCGGTATTCTTATCGTTACCTTTGTTCCTCCTGCAGCCAGCCGCTCTGCCCTAAGACCGTAGTCTTTTCCATAATGAAGCCGGATGATCGTATCCACATTGTAAAAACCGATGTGGCCATTCTTCTGTTCCTTGTCCCGGTTTCCGAGCCGTCGGATCACTTCATCACTGATCCCGCATCCGTCATCTGAAACCTCGATCACAAGCTCCTTCCTTTCCAGATACGCCCTGACAAAAATATGCCCCTCATCCGCATCCGCCAGCCCATGAATCACCGCATTCTCCACGATGGGCTGAACGATGAGCTTTGGAACCAGGATCTCCTCCGTCTCAGGATCGATCTCATAGTGGAAATCAAACTTTCCGTTAAACCGGATCTTCTGGATCTTTGCATAGCTTTCCACCAATGTCATCTCTTCCCGCAGCGTGATAAACTGGGCGCTTGAGATGCTGGTCCTTAAGATCTTCGCAAGCTTTGCCGCCATCGTCGCGATCTCTGGAATATGGTTCGCCTTCGCTACCCACTTCATCGTATCAAGCGTATTGTAGAGAAAATGCGGGTTTAACTGGGACTGCATCATGGCGATCTGGGTCTCGTTCAGCTCCTTTTCACGCCGCACACGCTCCTCCATGTAGGATGAGATCCTCTTTGTCATGATATTAAAATTTTCCGCCAGCTCCCCAAACTCGTCCTGACGTTCCATGTCCACATGGGTATCCAGATTTCCCTCCTGAACCTCATCCATGGCATCATGAAGCACATGGATCGGCTTGGAGAGAAAGGAGCTGATCCCGATCGCGACACCAACACTTAAAAGAAAGCTTCCCGTGGCCATGAAAAGAAGAACTGTATACATGGATCTCGTGGTATCACTCGTAAAAACATGGGGACGGATCAGGACACTGTAAAGTCCTGTGTTACCCAGCTTTGAAACGTAAATACTATTGTTGTTCCAAACCTCCGTCAGAGATTCTCTCTGTAGAAAACGGCTTCTCAGAACATCTCCGACCGTCTCCCCCGATGCCGTGCCTACGCTGTACACGGTCTCCAGGAATCCATTAAGAATACAGATTCCATCCTGACCGCTGTATGTGCCGGAGAGCGCCTTTGCGAAATGTTCCGCCGTCATTGTGGCCACAAAATATCCGGAACATTCCTCTGAATTTCCAGTCACCGCTCTGGCAAACCTCAGGACCTCATCTCCACCAATCTCCAGATCACTCCGGATGATCAGGTCATTCGGATGGGCATGGGCCTCTCTCAGGATCCCCCAGTATACCGGCAGCGTCTGTCCGTAAGTACGGTTTCCCGTAGAGTACAGGCAGGAACCGTCCGCATTGTAGAGATGAAATCCCGCCATCTCACGGCATGCAGCGGTCGCTCCGTACAGACTTCGGTACACTTCATTCTTCTTTCCAAAGCTCTCCTTTTCCAGTGCCTCGGCAACCTGCGGATCCGTACACAGTTCCTCCGCCGCATCATGATAAGCGTCGAACAGCGTCATCAGCTGCTGTTCTACTGCACCGGCAAGCTCCATATCCTTTTTTTCAAAATCTCTTCCGACCTTCACCTTAAACATCTGGATCAGAAACACGCAGCACACGATCAATGGAAGAACAGACACCGCGAGAAAACTCACAAGAAGCTCCCGCCGGAAGGATCTCTGGATAAAGTTCTTCATGATCCACCTCCGTTTCCTGCCATGAGCTCCGCCCATCTTTCCAAAATGGATTTCTGATTTTTTACTGCCCATCCAAGATCGAAATCCATGATCGAACCCTCTTCCTTCTGATCCGGGGTAATATCATCGCGGACCGTCCGTCTGTAAAGCTTCTCGACAGCCAGTCTCTGGACATCAGGGCTCACGATAAAATCCACAAAAAGCTTCGCGTTTTCTTCATGCTCTGCCCCCCTGATCACCGCGCATCCGTCTGCCACTGCGCTGGTTCCTTCCCGCGGATAGACGATCGAGATCGCCGCGCCGCGGTCGATATACTTTTTCGCAGTCTCCTCCAAAGTCAGACCAACCAGATATGTTCCCTCTGACACCTCATCGAGCACGGCGCCTGACCCCGCCGCCATCCGGCGGCCGAGCACTCTGGCAAACTGTTCCAGAACCTCGTTTTCACGCATCGGCAGGACCTGGATCATCGTCTCCAGCATCGTGCAGCTGCTGCCGGATCTTCCCGGATCCGCAAAGGACACCTTTCCGTCCCAGTTCCCGTCAAACAGATCCTCAAATTCCCGCGGGGCGGAAGCCGCGTCCACCAGCTTATTGTTGTAGATCAGAACAATGGGAAGCTCCGTAAACGGAGTCCAGACATGATCCTCAGTCCGGTATATACTCTCGATACGATCGCTCTGGGTACTCTCGTATGACACGAAGCAGTCCTTAAAGACCTCATAGCTCTCCACACCTCCGCCGAACATCACGTCACAGGATCCCTTTTCCCCCTCTTCCCGGATCCGCTCCAGAAGCTCCGTCGTTCCCCCGGGAACCACTTCTACCCAGATTCCGGTCCGCTCCTCAAACTCCTTTATGATCGGCGCATAGACCTCCTGCTTGTGGGAAGTATACACCGTAAGCCTCTTCTCCTCACTCACCTTCTCCGGTCCCTGTCCGCTGCTCTCCCCTGCGCCACAGCCCGCCGCACTCATCGCTGCAACTGCAATTCCAAGGAACACCGCCCATAAGTTTCTCTTTCCCTTCACTCCCCGAAATCCCCCTTTTGATTCCGTTCAGATTTTATTTATCCCTTTCATATCAGTTCTACTATTCGCTCTTTTCCACCCATTTTATCATATTTCTTATACAAAAGCCACAAAAAATAGCACTGTTGCTCTATAAAAAGAAACTCCCTTTTCGGAAAAGTGTTCCTACTGTATATAAACTCATTTTTATACGTTTTCCACGATTTTTATTTATTTTTCCATAATGGGGAGTTCGTTTTACTTAATGATTATACGCAATTCGTGAAATTGAAATTTTTGAAAGGCTACTTCACTTGGATGGTGAGGTAGCCTTTTACTTATCTATAGCCTTTGCTATATAATTCTCTTGCTAAATCATACATTTCAATCTGTTTGACAACTTCTTTCAGCTGACTTTCAGACAAACTATTTATGAAATCTAATTGCTCTTGTTTGGTTTTTCTATTTTCAAATCGACAGTCGCACTTATTTGAAATTTTATGCATTCTGCTTGCCAAAAAGCCTTTATCATTTTCTGATATGTTATTTGCTTCATATACTTCAATCATTTTATCAAGCATTTGCATATCGTATGATGTTATATTCAACTCATCAGGTCTGCTTGATTCACAGTATCCCAAAACAACATATCTAAAATCATCAAATTTACCATCTGTATAACGATACAAAAAGTTATGCCAATTCCAAATTCTTTTAAATACTTCTTAGGTCAGTTTACAAGGAACTACACGCAGACCACGAAACGGGGGCTGCTGACAACAAATAAAGGCTGAATATCAAGCACCGGGGAAGTGCGAGATATTCAGCCTGTTTTGTTGTCTGGGGTTTCCAAAGGGGCTTACCCTTTGGCATACGACTTTGCTTGCAAAGTGTAGTGTGTTATACGCTCTGTCGGCGTTGCTACGAAAATGCGGTTGCCACCGGGGAGGGCAAGGGCATTTGAAACGGCAGGAAAACAGGGCTGTGATTGCGTGACGTGGAGCCGCAAGTACAGGACTGGTTTCATCAGCAGACAGGGCGTATATGAAAGCCCCGTCCCTCGTCCTATGCCGGACTATGGGACAAAGTGTCCCAGTCGGATAGCCACACCCACGAAAAAGCGGACGGACTTTCTTCTCAAAATCGGAATGGGCGGGAAAGCCATTTTAGGGCTTTCCCGCCTTGATTGCCCATTAGCAAAGGCGGGCGAGGCTGTCAACGGCGGCGCATTTATGCGCCGTTCATCTTGACCGTTGACTGACACGCTGGCTTTGCTATCCGTTCCTAATCTGTATGTAATCAATATAATTTACGAGGAAGATTTCCAAATAGACTGTCTAATTCTTCATGGGTCATTGCTCTAATAAGTGCCCAATTATCTTTTTTCATAAGAATAAATGGTTCAAGTCGTTTTATGGCTTCGTGGTATTCCATTTGCCTGATAATTCCACCTTGTGGATTTGTAAGGCTAACCATTGTAATAATCCATTCGCTAATTGTCTTGCCCTCTATTGCCCACTGCTCCTCCGGCACGATGGGGAAAAGAGAATCGGTATCTTCTGTAAGCGCAAGCCCTATCAAAAGTGTACCATCTTCCTTTTCGTAACACTTAGGATTAGCTTGATATGCTTCTTGTAAAAGTTTTTCAATATCCGGCTTTGTTAGCTTACTATTTGTCTGCGAGTTCTTTTTCATAAAGAAATTCATGTTTTTGATTTCCTCCGTTCTGTAATTTCATATTTATTACTTTCTCCCCCGCTGTGGGTTTGGATTTTTCAGCAAGTCCGATTTCTGTGCAATCTTTTCAGCCACTTCTTTTCTTCCTCGGACAGCTTTTTCAAATTCAGCTTGAGCCGCTTACAGATAAACACCAAAGCCGCTTGCTCCGGGTCGCTGTCTGGACTGGCAGTTTCCTCGGCGGTCTGCAAGAAATCTTCCAGCGGGTGTCCTCCGGAACGCTGAAAAAATCGTCCTTATGGGCTTCCCGCAGGTCGAGGGCTATCTTGTTTATGTCCTGCTGTATCACATAGCGGCAAAAGCTGTCATCATCAATATGAGCGGCGATAAGCTGTCTTAGCTGCGGGTCAGTCAAGCCGGGATTGTGCTGCTTCATAATGGCTGCGCTCATAATATCCACAATGGCATTTGCGCTCTGTACCTGCTTGACTGCCGTTCCGTTCACATAGAGTTCAAGGTCAGCCATGAGCCGGGGAAAATCAGGGTGCGCCGCCAGCTCACACAAGAGGGAATTATCCACCAGCCCGCTTTTCAACAGGTCAATCATATCATCACTCAAACACAGGTCTGCAAGATCGGCGTTTGGGTGATTTTTTGTTTGAGAACGCCCCAGCAGATAATCGGCGGTCACGCCGTAAAACTTCGCCAGCTTGATAATGGCATAGTGGCTGATGTCCTTGAAGTCCTTTGCTTCATAACTGCCCAGCGCAGACTTGGAGAGATTTACCTGTTCTTCAAGCTGCTCCAGCGTCAGTCCACGCTCCACGCGCAGGTCTTTCAATCGCTCTTGTATAGATAGTTCCATGCGCTCCCTCCTTGCCTACTCGGTAAATGGGAATAGCTAAATCTTCTGATAAACAATAGTAATATCTCCATCCACAAAACCAACACCAACACCTGAGTAAGTCCTCATTTGTTCGGCGTATTTTCCAACTTCAATATATTTTTGAATTTTTCCTATCGCTTCTTGCAAAACATCTTCCCATGTTGTGTCCTGTACCCATGATAGCGTATTGTCCCTTGTGTCAAATACTTCATCACAAGCCCAATCAGGATCTTCAACATCGAAGCTGGCGCTTCCTATCATTTCGATAGACCACTGATTGGTTTCATCTTCATACAGATTGAATGCTATGCCGACTACTTCATTTGGAATTGTATTTTCAAATATGCTGTCTATCCACTTTTCAATATTGTTCATAATCATAAGCCTCCTGCAAACTCATGTTTGCTAATTAGTCTTCATCATCCCAATAACCATCTTCAGATATTAACCCTTTGATAAAATCCTCAAAATTATCCGCCAGAACAATAATTTGATAATCCATTTCTTGGTCAACATACGAAACCTTAGGTTCGCCCTGTGGTCCACACTCTCTGTAATCTAGGAAAATCATCTCATGTCCAGCTGATGGGCAATCGCAAATAGCAACACCTATATCTGGATACCCCCATTCTTCTTCCATGAATTTTGTTCCAAGATTACCACAAATAGTGCAATCTTTTTCTCTACCGATACCATAAATTCCCTGAATAGCAATATGATCATCAGCCCAGCTGGTAGGTTTCTTTGTTGGAAATGCAGTATTTCTTGGTTCACCGCCATTATGTTGCTTCATTAACCATATATAAGATTCGGGCAGTTTATATCCTAATTCTTCCTCAAGTTCAGCAATAAGCTCATCTGATGGTGTTGATTCCATATAGTCATCCCAATCATGAACCTCATCTTCAGTCCAAAAATCCGTAAAGTCAAATCCTTTAAACATTTTTATTATTTTCCTTCTCATTTTTATCTTCCAAAATGCCGATTTTCTCAATTCTCCAAACTTGAATTGACTGAGCTGATAGTTACCGTTTTCTAACACTCCATTCATCATCTTGAGCTTTTCTTTCAGCATAGTAACCGCAAGGCATATCCTTTAGAATACCAAC
>ENA-USUA01001163-USUA01001163.1-human-gut-metagenome-genome-assembly--contig:-NODE-1163-length-12854-cov-4.990373_pt1 | contig 12854 bp, 9 predicted proteins | sample MGYA00250057_ERZ773390 | MGnify/ENA primary metagenome ERZ773390 (study PRJEB29103, sample SAMN06111941) | human gut metagenome | biome: human gut; feature: ankylosing spondylitis patient; material...
TCGGATGATATCTGGGATTATCTCGACATGGTTTGGCAAACGATGAAGCAGAGCATCAGGAATGGTTTGGACCATGACAGTAAGCGTTTTGCTTGGCTTTTCATATTTTTCGTGAGAGTCGTCTGAAATTGCGATAATTTTTGTCCGAGCCACCCTCCTTCAGCAATGCGGTTCAAATTATCAACAAAAAATGAATTCACGCAGCCTTAATGATTAAGGAAGATGCTAGACGTATACTCACGTTTGGAGGAACAAACAAATAGAACAAATACTTAGATTTTGAAAAAAAATTGAGCCTTGATTTCTTATCAAGGCTCCGACCCACGAAGTCGACCGAGGGGACAGCTTCGAGTTTGAAGTGGTCTAAATGCTACAAATTAAATAAAACTTTTCTAACTGCCTTGAGAAATCAAGGCAGTTTGTTCTCCAACTGTTTCACGCTTTCAAAGACCATCTGCTTATAGAAACGGCGGACAAATTCTGTGTGGAAATCCATATTGTTGAAATACGAAAACGTGAAACGCTTCGGATCCTGGCCGACTTCTTTTTCTTTGGAGTCTTCATGGCCTATGAACATATGATCTGTCTTCGGAGAAACTTCTAGTTCAGGCTTATCTTTTAATTTGACTGCCATCTTCATCGTCATGTCGTATTCATAGACGATCTTTTCCGGATGATTGTCAGGATCCGCCTTTTTGGCTTCAATCGCAGCCTTTGTCTTCGGATCCATTGCGCGGGTCAAATCAATTACCACTTCGCCTTGTCTGTCTTCCGCGTCTTCCTTCACGATCTTGAAGAGACCTGTCTGTTCAAGATAGCGTTCTGAAGCGAGCCAGAGACCGTAGTGTTCGCGCCAGTCAGCCGGACGTTTATCAAACGGTTCCGTCACAATAGGACGACCTTCCCACAGATAATTTACAACCAGCGAAACCTTTAGCGGTTCCTCTACTTTCTTGAATTGATCGGCTTCTATCACGGTTGTCGGCTGAACAAACCAGCTTTCTCTCGGATAGTCTTTATGGTCCTCAGAGCCAAACTCAATGCGCAGACCGAAGCGGCTAATAATGAAGTTTTAGTATTCATGATGCTTATTCCGTTAGGTAAACGAGTCGGGATGGGAGGCACGGAATCTATTCCGCGCCGTTCCATCAGCTATGCGTTCAGCGTTTGTTTAGAACATGTACTTGATGCCGATCTGAGCGGTTTCGTTGTGGTATCCGGATTTACCGGCCTGAACTCCAACAGTTGCCCAGCCAAGCGTGTTGCGGCTTAAGTGACCTTCTAAGCCCATACGGAATTCCCCGAGGTTTCTCCCGCCGTCCATATAGACCTTGTCAGTGCCCATTTGAACGCCGGCCTTCTTGCTGTTATGAATCCAGTTGCCTTCAATGAATCCGAGGCCCTTATTCATATAGTTAGCATGAAGTCTTGCGCCGACTCGAAGCGTGACATTATCAGTGCCTAACTGGCGATATTTCGTCCCGAAGGAGTCATTAGCGGAATTGGCCTTAACGCCGTCCCATACTAATTGGGCTTCCGGCTGGAATGTCCAAATCAGCTTGTTGTAATCCTTCGTTCCGCTTTCTCCGATAGGAATGGTGTAACCGGTTTCAACCGACCAAACCCAGCCGTGTGATTTGAATTTGAACGGAGAAATTTCATCTGACCAAATCTTGTTGTCATAACGACCGAAGAGAAGCCAACTATCAACATAGAAACCGTCATCAGGGCTATTGCCTGTGTACAGCGTTCCGTAGATACCCAAGGAGTAACCATCTGAGCGGGATTTTGCGCTATCCCAAGAACGGCTGTCAGAGCGGTTGTAGAGACCACCGGCAAAGACACCGCCAATATACTTCCAATCTTCGTTAAATTCGTTTCTCAGCAAATCTCCGCCGATCTGAGTAACGGCAGTATTGGAATGAGTCTTACTCTGTCCACCCGCCATGCGGAAGTGAGAGTGAGAACCAACCTGACGGACCCAAGCTGCTGCAGGCTTTTCTTCACCGTCAAATGGGTCGATGTAGTATGCCTGACCAAAGCGGTCGTGCAGTCTCATGTGCATCTTGGCCCAAGATTGAGATGCTCCTACGTAAGCACCAGCTTCCGGTCTGAGGACTAGATTTTCTTCTTCCTTCGGAGGTACTAAAGGTTCATAGTAATCTTTGTCATCCGAGTTATAGAGCACCCAAGTTCTTTGTTGCTCTTCATCGTTGTAACCAAGACTATAAATCCATTTATAGGCCTCATTGTCTTTGGCAACGACACCAAATGGCTGCATCTCAAGCCGAAGTTGATTTCCTTCAAGTCCCTTATCAGCAATAACGAAGATTGGAATACCTTCGCTCTTCAGAGTTTTTTCACCACGGGCTTCTTTGAAGATTCCGCTAACTGGGATCTTGCTATGGTCATCTCCGAAGGAGACCTTAGAAGTACCGGAGGCAGTTTCAGAGTGAATAACGTCTACAAAAGAATTGTTGGATCCTTGGACCAGACCTCTATAGTGAAGAACGGATCCTGATTCGCCAACATAATTTTCTGCCACTTTGACGTGGTTCAAATTAGATACTTTATCTTCACTTCCAGAAAGGAAAACATCACCTGCATTTTGAAGAGCCCTGATGTTGGCCACACTTCGAGGATCGACGTCTCTCGAAAAAGATGCTGAGGCACTGTTAAAGTACAGAGAGGAATTTTTAGAAACAATCGCAAGAGCGTTTTGTAAGGAGTTCTGTTCTTCCAACCTACCTATAGCAGAATCCAAGACAAATTCGCCATAATATTCTGGATTGGCAGTGTAAATATCTGCTGTATAACCTAAAATTTTTATCCGAGACTGTTTGTCACCCCTGATGTTGCCTCTAACTACCGCACCGTTCCTAACCGACAAAGATCCCGAGACAGAATCAACTTTTGTCAACTCCAACACAGACCCTTCAAAACTATTAAATCTTCCAACGCTTTGACTGGCAGTAAGTTGATAAATACCTTGTAGATTTAAAGACGAGGTGTACCGACCGCGTTTAGCCTCTTCGACCTTTTGGGAAAAAGGATCTTCGACAGCATTTCCGAGCGAGCCGTCTACCTTTTGAATTAATACTCCATTGGACTCAATTGTAGTTTCGCCAGAAAAACTATTTACACCATGAGTATAACGGTTCAATGCGTCTCCGATGATAACCGTGTTACCCTCAGGGATCACAATTCCACCAGAACCTGTCAATTCTGCTGACAATGTGAAATTTTCGTCCTTAACATCAGTCTCATTTGTTTTTCCATAGAGAATTAGTTGAGCGCCAGGAAGTACTTCAAGAGATTTCAACCAATACTTGATACCAACACCACCAGCATCACCAAGCTGGGTAGTTGTTTGACCTTTTACCGTACTCTCCCAATTTTTTATCTCATTGCCAAACAAATCCGTGCCGTTCTCAACATTATGTGTGACCTTAACCTCAGCATTAGGATTAAATTTTCCGTCTACATGTAAATATTTATAAAAACCATAAGTTGCTTTTGCGACATTTTTTCCATTTTGTTCTATGTCAAACCCATTGATTGTAAAAATGAAATCTTCAAAGTTATCGCTCGGTTGGGTTAACGACCCCATAGGGGTTTTTGTTGAATATTTTTCATCCCCTACTTTTCCAACAAAAATCTGTGTATTTCCATAGGCAAATGTATCCTGCTGATTTTCGTGGCGGTAAATTTGAATGGCTGGGCGGCTAATATTTACCGCCTGAATTTGATTCTTACCGTCAGTGCCGTCGTTCACAGCAAGGTATAAGACTAACCCTCTATATTCATCTCTAAAAGCATCTGTCCAAGTCTTAGAATCCGCAGATCTATCAAAAACCAACCCATTATCATGAACCAAGAGAGACAAATGCTCCTCTCCATTCGCTCCGTAATAATGATTAACTGCCTTGTCAGTAAATAATTTTGTCTCGTCTGGACTGTATTGAATAAACCGCCCGTTGGCATTCACTTTATCACTTAGGACTGTATAGGCGGCAACCCAAAAGTTGTGCATTCCATTTGTAAAGTCACTTTGGCTATTCTTGTCCGAAGAAGCCAAACTTGAGTGAAACCCCTTTCGGTTAAGCAAATAACTACCGCCAACAAGTTGACCAAGCTTCATACTTTCTGAAGACGAACTGTCTTGAGATGTATATATGAGGCCAGTTTTGTTTATCACAGGAGTTTTTAGGGAATTAAAAGCGTTGTTTTCATGCTGATAATCTGCGCTTAAATCCAGCTCATTTTTAAAGTTTCTTTCAAGATAAGATTCATCGTAATATTGCCCAAAATGGAGATACCTTACATAAGCAGAATCGGCCTCCACGGCACCCGCAAGGTAGGCAATTCCTCTTCTGCGGTTAACCGCCTGAATTTTTTCTTCATCCACCCTGTCGGAAGTACCTTTTTTTAAATCTGAAACAGCCGTAGAGGTCCCGTAAATCGCTCCGTCTGTTAAAACTACATTGTGAAGAGAAACCAAATTCGCATGCAAGTCTCTTGGTTTGTCACCTTTTTGAAGAGAGTAGACGCCTTGCATCTCCAATCCCCCAATGACGTTTCCATTTATCTTAGAATTTGACGCCGAAACAATATTGTTTGCAGCTTTTCCGTAAGAATAACCACCAAATACTGACATTCCCTCCACAGAACCTGATGCTCCAGTGAGAGAATTGGGATCCGAAATTATGGTATTTTTGATTAATACAACATTGCCATTAGCGATAGTATTATTTATAGAGTCTGGATCGTCTTTCCCTTTGGTATCGTAAATCCGGTAATCAAAGAAACCTCTCCCGCCCACAATGCCAAGTTTTCTTGTTTTATTACTCTGAGATTGAATTACAACACTATCCAAAAGAACTAGGTTATTACTCGCTTCCCAACCTTCAGCTCCCCACAAACCACCAGCTTTGAACTGTAGATTCACTGAATGATCTTTGTCGCTGTTTCTTCCTTTAACTTCAACTTTATTAAAATTTGTACTATATCCCTTTTGATTATTCAGAGACAAACCTTCAGCTTGCGCAGACCTTCCTCCCATTATCAGAGTTCCGCGCCACAAAGCTCCTTCTTCACGTAGGTCAATTTTAACTGTGTTTGAATTACTATCTCCGACATTCTCAACTCTCGTTGCGAGGGGTTTATTAAAGTCTGAGATATCGTTTCTGCTCCCATAAATGACAGAGTAAAAGCTCGAATCCTTAGTAAATGTAAGATCAACTGTAGCTCCGCTGCAATAGGTAGAATAATTAAAATCTTGGCCGTTAGAGCCTTGGAGGGAGACTATCCCATCATTAAGGTAGAATTTGTTATTGACCGAAGGAGGCGGATCAGTACCTTCGTTATTATCTAAATAAACCGATCTAAAACCCCCAATTATATAGAATTGGTAAGGCGCCTGATTATAAGAAAGATTTTTCCCATTTACTACAACTGAAAGAACCGCATCTTTTGAAGTCTCCTCTGTCAGAAACAAATAAGGGCTTCCTGACCTCGTGGGATTCTTCATGGAAGAATCGTAGACAACTTTAGCCCCAGTCGCAGAATATGTCAACGTTACCGTAGATTGACCAGGCAGGGGGGGGTAGTAGAAGATGCTAAAGTTGTCGAAGCTATTGTTGTTGTATGAAAAGTAACCAACAAAGCAGCGGCCAAAATCGTTAATGTAAACTTACTTCCATGTTTTTTTTGATAGGCATGAAACGTTCCATGCGATTGAGCATATATTTTGTTCATTCCTCGGGCTCCTATTTTGCATTGACTTCTTTCCCTCAAGGAAAAAATCACGCTTTTAGTAATAATGAACCTATCTTACAACTAATCGTCCTAATTTGTACCCGATTCTTGAAAATGTGATTTTGTAGGTAGTTTTATCTATTTGATTTATTGACAATAATTCTATTGCTCTTACTTATATTACGAGTAATCATTTATACAGGAAAGAATTAATTACTATTATTTGGGATCAATTACCCACTAATAGATGGAACAATTACCAAACTCGCGCTCATTTTGTAAAAAATTCAACATGGGTAAAGGACAACCACCCGATAATTTCTAGCTAGATTACTTCAAAATTGGGAATGAGATGTTGGATGTGTTAACTCTATCTGTACCTACCGTAGTCGTATCAAAAGAAACTAAACCAATAGGCAACGCAAAGAAAAAACGAAATTAACTTAGGTTAAAAGCCAGCTCAAGCGATCCTCTTTACAAACTAGAGAATAAAAACATATGATTCATGACATTGAAGCTCCCCCTTGAATATCTCTTAAAGAGTTTGCACACTTCTATTCGTGTACTCGAATTGGAAACACAAACTAAATATTCCCCACCTGACACCTCCTAAACTGGAAACTTGGTTTACCACAGAAAAAATCACCCTTCTTCTCAACGGAAATTCGAAGAACCTGCCCTCGTGTTTTGAAAAAGCCAGAGAAAATTGCGGTATAACTGGGAGGATCCGGCTTCTTCCGATCCCTTACAGTGACGGAAAAACTACCACCAGCATCATCTTGAAATCTTCTTCACCGTAAACGGCGTGCGGATGATTAGCCGGCATGACAATGCTCTCGCCTTTTTCTAAGAAATAAGGCTTACCGTCAATCATGATCTTGCCTTTACCATCCAAGCAGGTAACAAATGCATCGCCGGTGCTTTCGTGTTCACTAATGCCCTCACCTTTTGCGAAAGCAAATAACGTGATGCCAACACCTTTGTTTTGAACCAAAGTCTTGCTTACCACTTGTCCGGCTGCATATTGAACTTGGTCTGCTAATTTCAGAACTTCAGAAGAAGCAATATTTTTTAAATAAGCCATTTTTAACTCCTTATGTTTTAAAACGTTTTAAGAAGTCTATGGCTCGTTGAGGAAAAGTTCATTTAATAGCGCCTTCTTTTGGGCAGTTGCCTTAACCGCAACTGCCTTTCAATCTCAATTATTTTTTAAAGGCGTTACAGTCGATACTCCGAAACCTTTCCTTCACAAGGATATCCGTCAGTTACCCAAAGTTTTCCGGCCGTCACGTCCATCACCATGGCATAAACAGAACAATAACGTTCTCCGCTGATTCGAGGATCTTCGTGATAACAAATCGACTCCGGATAGTTGTCGTGATTGCTTAAAAGTTTGAATATCTCCTTCTCTCCGATCCTTCCGCCGTGTTTCTTTAACCATTTTTCCATGGTGTTGTAGCGTGTAAACGTCGAAGGAATAAAACTTTTGGCTTTATCCTGAGGTGCGATGAGAGGAGAAAGATAATGATTCGTATGGATTAAAGGTTCCCCCTGACTCATGATGACATCAAATTGATCAGGAGAGAATTCAATTACCATCTCAAATCCGCTGCGAGTCGCGATATTAAAAGCACCGGAACCGGCTCTCGGAAGCATAGAAACCGCTTTAATTGCTTCTGTTGCCAGACTGGAATCCAGAACTTTCCTCATCATTAGGTGAAGCGGAACGCCGATTTTCCCTTTTCCGACCGAAGTTGCATTAAGGCAAATAGAAATACCTTCCGAATTCAGTCCCTTTCCTCCGACCATGCCTGCCTCACAAATCATGAGAATGCTAGGCTCACCTTCTTGATGGACCTTAAGAACCACAGAATTTTGTCTGGCACTTGCCATCCAATCCCAAGTTTGTCCCATAAAGACATGACCGTTCTTGCCTCGTCCTTCCGGAATAATAATGCAGGAACAAGCATCTGCCTTGGCAAAAAGCACCTCGCTTCTGCAATTCAAAGTCAGGATGTCTTCAAAGCTTCTTCCCGCTCCCTCTGCAATGCCTTTCATTTCCTCAACATATGAAGGGCAATACTTCTCAATCACAGGAAGAAACTTCATGGCGAGTTTCTGTGCCTTCGGCCAATCAATATTCGCGGATTTTTCGAACGCGGAGGAATAAAAGTCAATATTTCTCTTAATCGCTCCGGAGGCCGATGATCCGTAGCGTTTTCCGCGTTCAAAGGCTGTACCCTTAATTTCTATCAGTTGATAATAAGGCTTTGCATTTAACTGAAGTTTTCTTTCTTTAGGAACGACCAAATCAGAAACGGTTTTCGCCCGAACCCCTTGGCTGACAAGTAAACCGGAAGAGATTCCAAGAATTAACTGGCGTCTAAGCATCACTTCACCCTAAAATTTTCTTCGTTCGAATACAAAACATTATGTTCTGAAAACATTCTCCATTCGTTTTAGAAGATACGATTTCTTGTCGCCTAAAAAATGGCAATTTTTTACAAGCCTACCGCCACCGTTTTTGAGATAGTTAGAAAAAACAAAAGAACCACTATATGGAAACCTTCTCACGAACCATCAGACATGACGAAGTGCTCGGGTTGGAAGCATTCTGCCTTCAGGGCTATGCTCAGCCTTTCCCTAGGCACTTCCACGACTACTACGTCTTGGGTTTCGTAGTTTCCGGTGAGCGGGAGCTCCTTTGCAACGGGCTTAACCTTCAAGTCTTTCCTGGCAATCTCTTAATTTTCAATCCTCGTGACAACCATGAATGTGTCTCGACGTCTCGAGCACCGTTCCTGCATTACCTGGGATTCAATATTCTTAAGAAGCGAATGGAAGAAATTTCAATGGAACTAACCGGTGAGAGTTGTCTTCCGCAATTCAAACCAACGGTTTTTTCTGACGAATCCGCCGGCAATGCTTTCTTGGAACTGCACAGGCTCATCATGCAGCGTTCCGATGAACTCAGGAAAGAAGAGTTGTTCTATGTCCTCTTCTCAAGGTTATTCGGAAAGTATGCCCACACCTCCTTGCAATCGCGGCCTCTCAGATCCTCTCAAATTAAGGAGGCTTGCGAATACCTTGAGTCACACGCTTCAGAGACAATAACCTTAGATGACATTTGCCAAAGAGTCTCTGTCAGCAAGTCCTCCTTAATCCGCTCTTTCAGCAAGCAGTTAGGTCTTACGCCTCATAGCTACCTCATGAGCATTCGGGTCAAAGAAGCGCAAACCTTTCTTAAACAAGGCATACCTCCATCACGCGCGGCACTAAAAAGCGGCTTTGCAGATCAAGCGCATTTCTCAAACGTATTTAACCGGCTAACAGGATTAACGCCAGGTAGTTACCAGAATGTTTTTCTAAAGAAGGCGCCTTCTTCCAATGACTCCGACTAACTCAAATACAACCGCTCATCTAGCGGCTTTCCTAACGATCCTTTGTTGGGGAACGACGTTCGTATCCACCAAGGTGCTTCTGCAAGGTTTTACGCCTGTGCAAATTTTGCTCATTCGTTTTTGCATCGGCTTCGCTGCTTTGTATTTTCTGTCCGCTAAAAGTACTTGCCAATTGACACAAAGACAGAATGTTTATTTGGCTTCGGCGGGTTTTTTCGGAATTTGTCTCTATTACCTACTGGAGAACATCGCTCTTACCTACACGCAGGCAAGCAGCGTCGGTGTCATCATGTCCGTCTCGCCGTTTTTTACTGCCATTTTTTCGTGTGTCCTGCTAAAAGAAAAATTACCTTCAGCAGCTTTCTTCGTCGGTTTTTGCCTGGCGATTGTCGGGATCTATTTGCTAAGTTTTTCCGGAGGGACGATGGCGGTCAATCCAAAAGGAGATTTGTTGGCCATATCTGCCGCTGCCGTTTGGGCTTTGTATTCAATCCTTATGAGAGAAATCGGAAAGTTCGGCTTTCCGACAATATTCGTCACACGAAAGATTTTCGGATTCGGAATCCTCTTTATGCTCCCAGCACTATTATTCGAGTCATGTCTGAACTGGCAAAGGATTTTTGAACCTGTCTTCTTCTTTAATCTTTTGTTCTTAGGTCTTGGCGCATCCGCCATGTGTTTTGTGACGTGGAACTTTGCTGTCAAAGTTCTCGGAGCGGTAAAGACAAGTGTGTACATCTACCTTGTTCCCGTCATCACCGTTCTCTGTTCTGTCGTAGTTCTACACGAAACCATTTCTACACGCGCCGCGTTAGGCATCCTATTAACGCTTATCGGTTTGTTGCTTTCGGAAATAAATAGCCGGAAGAAGTGATAACTTTGACTATGCGCTTCTTGCTGCCATCCTGCTGCTCATTCTGTCTATGGACTGTTTCAGTTGAGATCTTTGGACTACGTTCATTCCAGTAACGAGGACAAAGTCGAATCAGACTGGAAGACTAACTGCCTTAATCTCGACCAAGCAGACAATTTTTTTAGATCACATCTCCAAAATTTTAAGCAAATAAGTATTTCTACTTATAGGAAGAACAATCTTGCCTGGAAGTAGTCGGCAATCACCGGGAAGGCTGATGTGAAAATCTAGACTTACATTAGGAAGGAAAATTTTGGCAGGAAGGTGTTAACACCGACCTGCCAAATTCGTTTGTTTTCCTATCCCTTAAACTTAAAGAGCTGAGTGCGAAGAGCCTTCAATGCCTTAAAACAGTTGAGCTTGTCATTAACCGTCATTATTTGATTCGCAAGCAAATCAATGAAGTTCCTCATGCTGAACTCTGTTCCGATGATATGGAAGGACTTTTAGAGGCCGGGGGAATTCGAAGTTAAAAAGGTGATTGAACTTCGTTGGACGTCTCCTCCCCTAATCGTCGAACTTTCTGATTAAGGTTGAGAGACTCATTTAGCAGGAGCCGAATTTTTACCTGCGTTTTCAGTGTAATGCGAATAGACCTTCTTGGCGATATCGGCCATGATCTTTGCATTTGCAGCATCGGTTTCTTTTGAGTCTTTAACTAAAACTGCCAAATAGCATTTCTCGCCTCCGGGCATATAAATAACGCCCACGTCTGCATCGCACATTCTGATGCCTTCCGGTGTTCTGTATGACATTCCGGTCTTATGGCCAACTTCCACTTCTTTCGGCAAACCGGCTCTGAACTTGTCTTTACCCGAGGCCGAAGCAAGCATGGCCTTTTCTAAGAAAGCGAAATGCTCATCAGAAAGGACCTTTTCTGTGTAGACCTTTCTCAAGAGCTGAGTTACAGACAACGGCGTTGACCAATTGTTGTAGCTTTTTCTGATGTCCTGCTCCATGGACTTTTCGGTTTCGATCAACTGGATTCGATCGATACCCAAGTTCTTAATGAAGTCATTCACATTTTGAATTCCGCCCACAAAATTAATCAGCCAGTTACAAGCATTGTTGTCGCTCTGAGAGACCATATAGTTGATTAAGTCTCCATAGGACAAAGTGATTTTCTTAGACTTGTATTTTTTGTACATCGGACTCCAAGTCTTCGTGTCGATGTCAGATGGTCCTAGCGTAACAACTGCAGTTAAGGGGATGCCTTCCTTTTCCATTTTCTTTAGAACAGCAAGTGCAATATGGAATTTGAAGACGCTCATTAAAGGATATTGATCATCGTTATTCGCGGTGAAGGCATCGTCTTTGTAAAGAACCGCGACGCCGACTTGAGCTTTTTTGCCTTTAATGACTTCTTGAATGTCAGAAGTTAGATCTGATGCCGAGACTGAAAGGACTTGAAAAAGCAAAAGGCTCGATACAACGGCCTTACTAAGCAAGCTTCTTGATTTCATCAGAATACCGACAGTTATGATTGATCAAATTAGAAGAGGATTTTGCCAAAAATGATTTGGACAGACAATTCGGCGATTTCAATTTAGAAGCAGAGAGGCCGCTTTTTCGATTACAGCCAAAAGCGGCCGCCCGATTCTATGAATGGTTAGGATGTTTTCCTTGGTGATTAAACTTCTTTCCAACGGATAAATTTTCGTTCTTCAAGTGAGAAAACTAAAGCAACTTTGATCAGATTTTCTGATGAAGAATCGTCACCATATCCTTTGAGTTTCAGTTGCTCGACAGCTTCTTCGAGTTTTTGATCCGGATTTTCTTGGTCGCGGGAAACCTTAAATTCGAGGATCCAATGCCGGTTGTTAACTTTAACTTCCAAATCACTGCGTCCGTGAGCAGTATGGTGCTCCACTTTAGGCTCTAGTCCGGCTCCTGCAAAATACACCTGAGTAAACGCTCTGACTGAAGCTTCATCTCTTACCGGATATCGCTGATAATCAATTGCTGCAAAAAGACGATTAAGGATGTGGACAAGAGCCTCGGCTGATTCTTCTGACAAAACTTGGACAATTGGACCCGCTCCTACTTGTCCGGCGCTTCTACCCGTCAAGAGGTGCTCAACGTACAGTTGGCCCATAGCCTTCTTTACTTCAAGATTGGGATAATCTAAATAAACAGTATCTCCATACTTCACTGCTTTGATGGTCAAATAACCTGTCTGAGTGAGAAGACCTAAGTCAGACAAAGTGTCGGCGTCCGAACTCCCTGATAGAGTTGATAAAGAAATAGTTTTTTCTCTGCCATATTCCTCAGGACTTCTCATCGCATGGGATTTCAAATATTCCATCAGAACTGAAGGCTTACCGCCGCTTTCAAACCAATAGTCCAAGAGACCGTTTCTCGGGGATGCAAAGAAGTTTAGAAGAGACCAAGGGGCAAATACTCTTTCTGTGGCGCTTCTTTCAAAACAGAAACCATCATAATGTCTCATTAACGCCCCCAAGAGCTCAGAACGTGTTAAATCTAAAGCTCGAGCAGCGCAGGCTAGGTACGGCGAGAAGTATTTCTCGATTTCTTCTTTCGTATAGCCTAAAAGCTCTCCGAACTCCACATCCAAGGAAAGGTCTGACAAATTATTAAGGGCAGAAAAAATTCTGGTTTTGTTGAACTTAGTAATCCCTGTAATGAAGACAAATCTCAGTGCCCCGTCGTTGGACTTTAGGATCGCATAAAAATCCGAAAGGAGGCTCCTGACTTTTTCGAACAATTCGAAATTACTTAAACAAGAAGTCAGTGGTGCGTCGCCCATCATTATACATCTGCCA
>ENA-USUA01001168-USUA01001168.1-human-gut-metagenome-genome-assembly--contig:-NODE-1168-length-12785-cov-315.845058_pt1 | contig 12785 bp, 9 predicted proteins | sample MGYA00250057_ERZ773390 | MGnify/ENA primary metagenome ERZ773390 (study PRJEB29103, sample SAMN06111941) | human gut metagenome | biome: human gut; feature: ankylosing spondylitis patient; material...
CCTCGATTTCTTCTTGGGTCTTGGTTGAACGCATCTTCACTACAGCCTTGATGAGGTCCATGCTGGCCTCTTCTTTCTGCTGGTTAGGATGAATGCCCAGAAGGTCGAATACTTGCAGCTTAATGTCGTAGCGGTAAGGCGGCAAGATATGAATCTTGCGCTTCTTAGACATGGCGTCGTTGCAGATGGTCTTGAGCGTTTTCATAGGTGCTGAGTTGTGAACGCCTACCTGTGCAGCAAGATCATGAACACTGTCAACGCTTCCGTACCATACGATGTCTACGAGGTCGATGTCATCGCCAATCAGGGTTTCAATGTCGTTGTCTATATCTATCACACCTACCAGACCGTCACGCTGCAATCCGAAATAATAAAGGAATGTAGAGTCCTGACGGAAAGGGTAATACCCGTTGTTCGGGAAATTACATGGTGAATTATTGTTTCCGAAAAGTATAACTACGCCGCTTTTCACAAGCTTCTTCAGTTCCTGTCTGCGGCTGATGTAAGTCTCTTTGCTGAACATATTTTTAGTATTTTACATTATTTTGCTTGCAAAGTTAGCAATTATTTCCCAAAAAATACGTATCTTTGCAAGCAAAATTGAATAAAACGCGTGATTTTATAAATAATTAATATAAAAACGGCTTTTTGCTAGACAAAATGTAAGAAAATTGTCTGTGCTGCGAGCAAAATATAATTATTTTGAGAATTTTAAAAGCAGAGAGTGTGTAATGAAATTGAATTTAAAAACAACAGGTTTGGTTCTTGAGGGAGGAGGCATGCGAGGGGTCTTCACCAGTGGGGTGCTGGATGCCTTTATGAAGCATGATGTTTATTTCCCTTATACGGTGGCAGTATCGGCTGGGGCATGTAATGGTATGTCGTATATGAGCCGCCAGCCTCGGCGTGCCCGTATCTCTAACATCGATTATCTGGCCCGATACCAGTACATCGGTGTCCGCCATCTGGTGACCCAAGGGTGTATCTTCGACCGCAAATTGCTCTACGATAAGTTTCCGAACCAGCTCTTGCCCTTCGATTTTGATACCTTTTTTAAGTATGCCGAAGGTTTTGAGATGGTTACTACCAATTGTCTTACGGGCAAGGCAATGTATCTTTCCGAGAATCATGACAGGCAGCGTGCACTGGATGTGGTGCGTGCTTCCAGCAGTTTGCCGTATGTGAGCAAAATTGTGGATGTGGATGGCATTCCGATGTTGGATGGTGGTATTGCGGACAGTATTCCGGTGCAGCACGCCATTGACCTGGGCTGGCAACACAATGTGGTTGTCCTGACCCGCAACAAGGGGTGGCGGGATACTGGAAAAGACCGTAAGATACCTTATTTATATAAGAACTATCCTCGTCTGCGCGTGGCTCTGAGTCACCGTCACCGGGCTTATAATGAACAGATCCAGCTTGTAGATGATTTGGAGGCTGCGGGTAAGATTACCTGTATCCGTCCGATCCGTCCGCTGGAAGTAGGCCGAATAGAGAAGGATACCGATAAGCTGGAGCGCCTCTACGAAGAAGGTTTCATGCTGGGTGAAGCTTTCTGCGAAAAATGCGTAGAAAAAGAATAGTATATAATAATGTGTAGGATTGCCGAATGTGGTTCGGGAATGGATAGAAAATATGATTTAGGCACGGATTACTCTATGCCGTGTAATCCGTGCCTAAAAAATCATCGTTCTGGTTATGATAGTAATCAGCAATGATTCCATCTTATTTCAGTAGGTCCGGGCGCAGGCGCTTGGTTCTCTCTATGGCCTGGTCGAATTCCCACTGGCGAATCTTGGCTTCATTGCCGCTGAGAAGAATCTCCGGAACCTTCCATCCCTTGTAGTCGGCAGGACGGGTGTAGATAGGAGCGGCAAGGAGGTCGTCCTGAAAACAGTCGGAAAGTGCACTCTGTTCATCGCTGATAACACCTGGAACCAGACGGATGACGGCATCTGAGATGATGGCTGCAGCAAGTTCGCCCCCCGTCAGCACATAATCACCTACACTGATTTCGCGGGTAATGAGATGGTCACGTACACGCTGGTCAATACCTTTGTAGTGACCGCAGAGGATGATGAGGTTACCCTGCATCGACATTTCGTTGGCTATCTTCTGGTTGAAAGTTTCACCATCTGGCGAAACATAAATCACGTCATCATACTCGCGCTCCGCCTTCAGCGCAGCAATGCAACGGTCTATTGGTTCACATTGCATCACCATGCCGGCACTTCCGCCGTATGGATAGTCATCTACTCGTTTCCATTTATCTAATGTATAGTCACGCAGATTGTGCAGATGAATCTCAGCGAGACCCTTCTTCTGCGCACGTGCCAGGATGGATTCATTGAAGAAACCCTCCAGCATCTCTGGTAATACTGTAATAATGTCTATTCTCATAACATCTGCAAAAATAATAAATAATGCGGAGAGCACCAAAAGTTTTTGCTTTTTCTTTCATTTTTACTCCTCTTTTCTTTACTTTTCTTTCTTTTTTCTCTGTTTTCCCATCTTTCCGTAGCCATTCCTGTCTTTTCATATCAAAATCCTGTTTTTCTGGAAAAAGAGGGTCTTGAGTGTATAAATATACAACAATGTTATCAAAAAAACAGAAAAAGTATATCAAAATGATAAATTTTCGATAAAACGTGCTACTATTTGTAGAAAAAGTTGTATTTTTGCAAACAGAATTGCTCGAAAGAGTGTATAATTAATTAAAATTGTGAACAAGATGATATTGGACATTGAAATGCTGAGAAGCTTTTACGCTTCGTATTCGGAAAGTGTAGCCCAGGCTAAGGCTATGGTGAAACGACCTCTTACTTATGCCGAGAAGGTGCTCTTTGCACATCTTTTCGACCCAACTCAGTTGCGACCATATAAAAGAGGTGTGGAATATGTCGACTTCCGACCTAATCGCGTGGCGATGCAGGATGCGACTGCGCAAATGGCGCTCTTGCAGTTCATGAATGCGGGTAAGGACAAGGTGGCCGTACCTGCTTCCGTACATTGTGATCACTTGATTCGTGCCGATGTGGGCGCAACACAAGATCTTCCTGAGGCTTGCAAGACCAATAAGGAGGTTTATGACTTCCTGAAGTCTGTTTCTCAGAAATACCATATCGGTTTCTGGGGACCAGGTGCCGGAATCATCCATCAGGTAGTGCTCGAAAACTATGCATTCCCTGGAGGTATGATGGTGGGTACCGATTCTCATACTCCTAATGCCGGCGGTCTTGGCATGGTGGCAGTAGGTGTAGGTGGTGCTGATGCCGTAGATGTGCTGACCGGTCAGCCTTGGGAACTCAAGATGCCACGCCTCATCGGTGTGCATCTTACAGGCAAACTCTCTGGATGGGCCACTCCTAAGGATGTGATTCTCGAAATCCTCGGCATCCTTACCGTAAAGGGCGGAACCAACGCCATCCTCGAATACTTCGGCGAGGGATTGGACAGCATCTCTACCACCGGTAAGGCTACCATCTGTAACATGGGAGCCGAGCTGGGTGCAACATGCTCAATCTTCCCATTCGACCAGAACGCCAGCGAATATCTCCGCAAGACAGACCGTGAGGAAATTGCATCTCTCGCACAGATGAATGCAGCCGAACTCCGTGCTGATGATGAGGTGTTGGCAAATCCGTCTGCTTTCTACGACCAGATTGTTGAAATCGACCTTTCTAAGGTTGAACCTCATCTCAATGGTCCGTTCACTCCAGATGCAGCCACCCCAATCTCTCACATGAAGGCAAAGGGGCCTGCCAACGGCTATCCGATGGTAGTAGAAGTAGGATTGGTAGGTAGCTGTACCAACTCTTCTTATCAGGACTTGGCCCGTGCAGCCAGCATTGCCCGTCAGGCTTATAAGAAGGGTATTGAGGTGAAGGGACAGCTCATCATCAACCCGGGTTCAGAGCAGATTCGCTATACAGCCGAGCGTGATGGCATCCTTGATGATTTCAAAAAGATTGGAGCCCTCATCATGACCAATGCCTGCGGTCCTTGCATCGGACAGTGGAAGCGTCATACCGACGATAATATGCGCAAGAATGCCATTGTCACTTCTTTCAACCGAAACTTCCGCCGCCGTGCTGATGGTAATCCTAATACGTTTGCCTTCATCGGCAGTCCAGAGCTCACCGTGGCTCTCACCATTGCGGGCCGTCTCGACTTCAATCCGGCTACAGATACCTTGCTGGATAAGGATGGCAACAGCGTGATGCTCGATGCGCCTACAGGTTTCACCTTCCCTCCTAAGGGTTTTGCCGTAGAAGATAAGGGGTTCATCGCCCCAAGCGAAGAAAATGCCAATGTAGAGGTAGTCATTGCGCCTGACAGCAACCGACTCCAGAAACTCGCTCCGTTTGCTCCATGGGATGGAAAGGACTTGACAGATATGCCGCTTCTTATAAAGACAGAGGGCAAATGTACCACCGACCACATCTCTATGGCGGGTCCTTGGCTGAAGTTCCGTGGACATCTGCAGAACATCTCCGACAACCTCCTGATGGGTGCCGTAAATGCTTTTAACGGTGAGAGCAACAAGGTCAAGAATCAGTTGGATGGTGCTTATGTTGAGGTTTCTACCGCTGCCAAGGCTTACAAGGCTAAGGGTATCAGCAGCATCGTGGTGGCAGAGGATAACTATGGTGAAGGTTCTTCCCGTGAGCATGCAGCCATGGAGCCTCGTTTCCTGAACGTGAAGGTGATTCTCGCCAAGAGCTTTGCCCGCATCCACGAAACCAACTTGAAAAAGCAGGGTATGCTTGCCCTCACATTCTGCAACAAGGATGATTATAATAAGGTGCAGGAGGATGACCGCATCTCTCTGACAGGCTTGAAGGAGTTTGCGCCAGGCTCTAAACTCACCGTCACCCTGAAGCATAAGGATGGCTCTGAAGATAGTTTTGAGGTAGAACATACCTATAATGATACGCAGATTGCATGGTTCAAGGCAGGAAGTGCTTTGAATTTTGCAGCAAAAAATAAGTAGTTATGAATAAGGAATATTTGATATATAAGCTGAGCGATGAGGTAAAAAACTCATGCAAGATTGATAAGGATGCATTCAAGAAGTTCAATGTGAAGCGTGGACTTCGTAATGAAGATGGTTCTGGTGTGTTGGTCGGACTGACCAATATCGGTAACGTTGTGGGTTATGAGCGCGATGCAGAAGGTAAATTGACCCCAACAGAGGGTAAACTTTATTATCGTGGTTATGAACTTGACGATCTGGTAACTCCTCTCTTGAAGGAGAAGCGTTTCGGATTCGAGGAAGTAGCCTTCCTGCTGCTCTCGGGCCAGTTGCCTGATAAAGAGGAATTGGATGCTTTTAAGGAACTCCTGAACGATAATATGCCGCTTGATCATCGTACGATTACCCATATCATCGAACTGGAAGGCAGCAATATCATGAACATCCTGGCCCGTTGTGTGCTTGAAATGTACACCTTCGATCCGAATCCGGATGACATCAGCCGTGACAATTTGATGCGCCAGAGCATTGAGTTGATTGCCAAGTTCCCAACCATCATCGCTTATGCATACAACATCTACCGTCACTCTGTTCAGGGTAGAAGTCTCCATATTCGTCATCCTCGTGAGAATCTCTCTATTGCAGAGAACTTTCTTTATATGATGAAGCATGAGAACTATTCCGAACTGGATGCCCGTATGCTCGACCTTCTCCTGATTATCCAGGCAGAACATGGTGGTGGTAACAACTCTACCTTTACTGTACGTGTAACATCTTCTACCCGTACAGATACTTACAGTTCTATCGCTGCAGGTATCGGCAGTTTGAAGGGCCCTTTGCATGGTGGTGCCAATATCAAGGTTATCAATATGTTCCATCATTTGAAAGAAGCTATCAAGGATTGGGGTAATGTAACCGAACTTGATACTTATCTCAAGCGTATGCTCAATAAGGAAGCGTACGACAAGACAGGTCTTATCTATGGTATCGGTCATGCTGTCTATACTTTGAGCGACCCGCGTGCCGTAGAATTGAAGCGTCTGGCTGGTGAACTTGCCAAGGAAAAGGGTAGAGAAGACGAGTATAATTTCCTGAAACTGATAGAGCAGGAAGGCATCAAATGTCTGCAGGAACATCGTGGAGGCAGTAAGCCTGCGTGTGCAAATCTTGATTTCTACAGTGGTTTTATCTATGAAATGATTGGTTTGCCAGAGGAAATCTATACACCTATTTTCGCCATGGCACGTATCGTAGGTTGGACAGCCCATCGTATTGAGGAACTCAATTTCGAAGGTCGCCGTATCATCCGTCCTGCCTACAAGAATATTCTTGGAGAACTTGAATATCAGCCTCTTAACGAGAGATAAATTTTTCTTGATATCATAAAGAAAGGCAATACTCATTATCGGGTATTGCCTTTTCTCGTCTATATGTTAACCGGCTCTCGTAAAGTGAATATAATGAGAAAATTGAAATCGGGGTAAGAAGGAAAAAAAGGCAGAACTGCTTCGGTAGTTGGAACTTGTGAAAACTAATATACGTTAAATATTCAAAGATGTATGTAGCAAATTTGGAGAAATGAATATTTATTCTTACCTTTGTAGCCGAAAAGTATAAAAAGTATAAGTATTGAAGTTTTAATCGTCTAGTTTTTAAGACAAAACAGTAAATGGATTGCATGGAAAAAGAATTTGAAGAATACTGGAATAGGAACCAGAAAAGATTAATCTTGAATGCTCCAAAAGCATTACGCGATGAATATATAGAATCGACCAAGCTTGACAGCCCGATTGATTGGGTCTGTTTCATACTGCCAGTGGCTTTAGGTGTTGGCCTTCAGCCAGTTCTGAATATTCAGAGTGAGATTCTCTCATGGGCAGTTGTACTGCTGATTGTGGTAGTTTGTTTCGTTGTACTGCAGTTGGTGAAGCCGATGTTGCAGAAAAAGAAATCTACCATACAGGTAGTAAAGAGCATCAAAGCTTATTATTACGAAGTATACAAGAAAAATGGTTTAAAGAAATTAGAGCCTTGGAATTAGATTCCAAGGCTTTTTTATTTGTTGGGGCCATTATACAATCATGAAATCACTCATCACATCATCTGATATGTAAAGACCTTCACGGGTGAGGGAGAGTCTTCCATCCTTTATTTTCATCAGTCTCCGGCTGATATGTGGCTGGGCTTCCTGCAGAAGTCTGTCTGCCAGTTCTTTTCCGAATTCCTGCTCCATCTTCATCAAGTCTATTCCGTCGCTTGTGCGCAAGGCGGTTGTTATCAGGTCATTGTAGCGGGTGGTGATGTCGAGCTGCTCGCTCTCTGAAGGTAGAATGCCTTCGCTGATGCTTCGGATATAGGTCTGGATATTCTCGATGTTCCAACTGCGCTGTTTCCTGTTGTAGGAGTGGGCTGCAGCTCCTATTCCGATATATGGCACTTCATGCCAGTAACTGCTGTTGTGGCGTGAACGGAACCCCGGACGGGCAAAATTGCTGATTTCATAATGTTCGTAGCCTGCCCCGGTGAGCAGATCAATCAGAGTCTCGTACATTCTGCGACTTGTTTCTTCCTCTATCTCTCTGATTTTCTCCTGTTCCAGCAGATGGTAGAGTGGGGTTCCCTCTTCGTACATCAGACTGTAAGCTGAAATGTGTTCCACATCCAGTTGTATGGCGTGCCGGATGTCGCTCACCCATTGGGAAAGAGATTCTTCGGGGAATCCGAACATCAGGTCAATACTGATATTGCGGATGCCGATGTTGCGGAGCCGGGTGATGGCTTCATCTACCTCTCTGGCGTTATGACGGCGATGCAGAAAGCGTAAGCGCTCATTGCTGAAGGTCTGTGCTCCCATGCTGATTCTGTTGACGGGGAGTTGCTTCAGCGTCTCACAGAAATCACCGGTTACATCGTCCGGATTGCATTCCATCGTAATCTCCATATTCTCTGTCAGCGTATAGTTCTTTCTGATAGCAGAGAAGATCTGGTTGAGTTGGGAACCTTTGAGCTGACTTGGAGTGCCGCCACCTAGATAGATGGTTTCGATGGGCTCATCGTTTCCGAGTGCGGCTTTTGACGGGCGCATCTGCATCTCCCGACAGAGAGCATCAACGTAGTCGTCCCTCAACTTGAGGGAGGTGGTACTGTAAAAACCGCAGTAGATACACCGGCTTTCACAAAAGGGGATATGTATGTATAGTCCTGCCATAGTTCTGTACTTCTTTTTCTATATATAATAAGGTGTAAAGACAAAAACATGTCTAAACAAAGTGCAAAAGTACTAATATGTTTTAAAAAACAGAAGTTTTTTGCCCAAAACTTTTGGTAATGTGTGATTTTTTTTGTAATTTAGTAGCATGAAACAGAAGAACCGGTGGTTTGACTGTGGATTGCAACTAGCAAATTTAAGTATAACCCTTAAAAATCTATAAGCGTCATGAGAGTTTATCAGACAAATGAGATTAAAAACATTGCACTGTTGGGCAGTGCGGGTAGCGGCAAGACTACACTTGCCGAGAGTATGTTATTTGAAGCAGGCGTTATCAAGCGTAAAGGCTCTGTAGAAGCGAAAAATACGGTGAGCGACTACTTCCCAGTTGAGTTGGAATACGGCTACTCTGTGTTCCCTACTGTTTTTCATGTAGAGTGGAACAACAAGAAGCTTAACATTATAGATTGCCCAGGTAGTGATGATTTCGTGGGAGGTGCCATTACATCTCTCAATGTTACCGATCAGGCAGTTATCCTTATCAATGGTCAGTATGGTCCAGAGGTTGGTACACAGAACAACTTCCGTTATACCGAGAAGTTGGGCAAACCTGTCATCTTCCTGGTAAACCAGCTCGACTCAGACAAGTGCGACTTTGATAATATCATAGCCACCATGAAGGACATTTATGGTTCTAAGTGTGTGCAGATACAATATCCTATCGAGACCGGTCCTGGCTTCAATGCTCTCATTGACGTCTTATTGATGAAAAAATATTCTTGGAAGCCAGAGGGTGGTGCTCCTATTATAGAAGATATTCCTGAAGAGGAAATGGAAAAAGCCATGGAACTTCATACAGCTCTCGTTGAGGCTGCTGCCGAGAACGATGAGGGACTGATGGAGAAATTCTTCGAAAGCGAGAGCCTGACTGAAGATGAACTTCGCGAGGGTATCCGCAAGGGATTGGTTACCCGTAGCATCTTCCCTGTGTTCTGCGTCTGTGCAGGTAAGTCGATGGGTGTTCACCGCCTGATGGAGTTCCTGGGCAATGTAGTTCCTTTCGTAAGCGAGATGCCGAAGTTGCATAATACACGTGGTGAGGAGATTACGCCAGACTGTAATGGTCCTGAGAGTGTTTACTTCTTCAAGACTGGTATGGAGCCTCATATCGGCGAGGTAAGCTACTTCAAAGTGATGAGCGGCTCTATTAAGAATGGTGACGACCTGACCAATGCAGACCGTGGTTCCAAGGAGCGTATCGGACAGATTTATGCCTGCGCAGGTGCCAATCGTGTGCCTGTAGAGCAACTGAATGCCGGCGATATCGGCTGTACCGTGAAGATGAAGGATGTAAAAACCGGTAATACGCTTAACGGTAAGGGTGCTGAGTGGCGTTTCGACTTCATCAAATATCCTAATCCTAAGTATTCACGCGCTATCAAGGCTGCCAATGTCCAGGAAACTGAAAAACTGATGGCTGCACTCTTGAAGATGCGCCAGGAAGATCCAACATGGATTGTAGACCAGAACAAGGAATTGCGCCAGGTAATCGTAAGAGGTCAGGGGGAGTTCCATCTCCGCACGCTGAAGTGGCGTCTGGAAAACAACGAGAAACTCAATGTGACTTTCGAAGAGCCACGTATTCCATATCGTGAGACTATTACCAAGAAGGCTCGTGCCGACTACCGTCATAAGAAACAGAGTGGTGGCTCTGGTCAGTTTGGTGAAGTTCATCTCATTGTTGAACCATACGCTGAAGGTATGCCTGATCCTACATCATTCACCTTCAATGGTCAGGAATTCAAGATGAATATCAAGAGTCGCGAAGAGGTTAGCTTGCCATGGGGTGGCAAACTGGTGTTCCTCAACTCTGTGGTTGGTGGTGCCATTGATGCACGTTTCATGCCAGCTATTCTGAAGGGTGTTATGGACTGTATGGAACATGGTCCGTTGACAGGCAGTTATGCCCGTGATGTGCGCGTCATCGTTTATGATGGCAAGATGCACCCAGTAGATAGTAATGAACTTTCGTTCATGCTTGCTGCCCGCCATGCTTTCAGTGATGCCTTCAAACAGGCTGGTCCGAAGATTCTGGAGCCTATCTATGATTTGGAGGTTTATGTGCCTGCCGATTTCATGGGTGATGTGATGAGTGATCTCCAAGGACGCCGTGCCCTTATCATGGGTATGGACAGCGAGGCCGGTTACCAGAAGTTGAGTGCCAAGATTCCTTTGAAGGAACTTGCCAGCTATTCTATCTCTCTCAGTTCACTGACTGGTGGACGTGCTTCGTTCACAACCAAGTTTGCCAGCTATGAGTTGGTTCCTTCCGACATTCAGAGCAAGCTGATTGCAGATCATGAGGCTGAACTGGAGAAGGATGCTGAATAGCAATCATTAGGTTAGAGAAAAATCTCTCTTATATAAATTAAAATTTTATGTTGATATGACCAATATGGGGAAGTGTGCATGTGATATGTGTACTTCCCCTCTTTTTTTATAGAAACAGAAAGACTTAGTTTTGTATATGAAACTAAAAACATGCAAAAACGTTAAAATTTAGAAAAAGCCAATAAATAATTAACGGTTTTAAGTTAACCGATTAAGAATTTTCTTATCTTTGCCCCCATGAAGAAGAAAACGATTTGGACCATAGCCATTATCATGGGCTTTTCGTTCCTTGCACTGCTGTTTTTGCAGCTCAGTTACATCCAGGAGATGGTAAACATGAAGAAGGAACAGTTTGACGAGTCAGTCAACAGAGCCCTGTATCAAGCTTCAAGAAATTTGGAGCTTAATGAAACTTTGCGCTATCTCGAAAAGAATGTCAACGAGACGGAACGTAAGGCTAATAAGGATAAAAACAAGAGAACAGCGGTATATTCAACTTTCGAGCTGAAAACCAATGCTACTCATCCGGGCAATATGCCGAAGGCGATGATACTGCGTAGCGATAAGAATTCGCTGACAGAAACACAGAAGTCGCTTCAGGAAATCGTGAAGAATCGTTATGTCTATCAGAAAGCGTTGCTGGATGAGGTGGTATACTCTATCCTTTATTCGGCATCAGACAAACCGCTCAAGGAGAGAATCAACTTCAAGCAGCTGGATCAGGACCTCAAGGCAGAGATGATGAACAACGGTATCAACATACCTTATCATTTCACCGTGACCACGCAGGATGGGAGAGAGGTTTACCGCTGTCCTGACTATACGGATGAAGGCGAGGAATATAGTTATTCGCAAGTACTCTTCCGCAACGACCCGCAGTCGAAGATGGGGGTAGTAAGGGTTCATTTCCCGGATATGAACAGCTATATCTTCTCGAGTGTACGTTTCATGATTCCTAGCGTCATCTTTACGCTGGTACTTCTGATTACATTCATCTTTACCATCGTGGTCATCTTCAGACAAAAGAGGTATACGGAAATCAAGAACGACTTCATCAATAACATGACTCACGAGCTGAAGACGCCGATTGCCAGTATCAGTTTGGCTGCCCAGATGCTCAATGATACAACTGTATCAAAGAGCGAACAGATGCAGAAACATCTGGGCAACGTGATCAACGACGAGTCGAAGCGCCTGCGCTTCCTGGTTGAAAAGGTATTGCAGATGAGTATGTTCGACCGCAAGAAGGCGGTGTTCAAGAAGAAGGAACTCGATCTGAACGAGATGGTTGAGAATATTGCCAATTCATTCTCGCTCCGTGTTGAGCATACTGGCGGAAAGGTCTATACCGATATCGAAGCCATCGATTCAGGACTCTATGTTGACGAAGTGCATTTCCAGAATGTCATCTTCAATCTGATGGACAATGCTGTGAAATACCGGAAGCCGGACGAGCCGCTTAACATCACGATGAAGACCTGGAATGATGAAGAGCATCTGTATCTCTCGATTACGGATACAGGTCTGGGCATGAAGAAGGAAAACCTGAAGAAGATATTCGACAAGTTCTATCGTGTACATACAGGCAATGTTCATGATGTGAAAGGATTCGGACTGGGACTGGCTTATGTCAAGAAGATAGTAGATCTTCATGATGGTGAAATCAAGGTAGACAGCGAATTGGGCAAGGGTACAACCTTTACCATCAAACTGCCGGTGATTCATAGTTGAGACTTGAAGAAACAGAATAAAGAATAAATGGAATATTAATAATTTAAAAGAATAAAGGTATGGAAGAGAACATTAAAATCTTGCTTTGCGAGGATGATGAGAATTTGGGTATGTTGCTTCGCGAATATTTGCAGGCAAAGGGATTTACCACAATTTTGTGCCCTGATGGTGAGGCAGGTTATAAAGAATTTAATAAGAACAAATTTGATATTGCAGTACTCGACGTGATGATGCCAAAGAAGGACGGCTTCACTTTGGCACAGGAAATTCGCCAGACTAATGCCGACCTCCCTATCATCTTCCTTACAGCCAAGACATTGAAGGAAGATATCCTGGAAGGTTTCAAGATTGGTGCTGATGATTATATCACCAAGCCATTCTCTATGGAAGAGCTGGTGTTCCGTGTAGAGGCTATTCTCCGCCGCGTACGTGGCAAGAAGAGCAAGGAGTCTACCATGTATCACATCGGTGACTTTACCT
>ENA-USUA01001183-USUA01001183.1-human-gut-metagenome-genome-assembly--contig:-NODE-1183-length-12655-cov-6.172603_pt1 | contig 12655 bp, 8 predicted proteins | sample MGYA00250057_ERZ773390 | MGnify/ENA primary metagenome ERZ773390 (study PRJEB29103, sample SAMN06111941) | human gut metagenome | biome: human gut; feature: ankylosing spondylitis patient; material...
AGATGAGATTAATAATGCTAAAGAAGCTTCTAAAAAAGCATCAGAAGTTCATTCTGCGGCTAAACAGAAGACAATTGAAATGGGAGACAGATTCTATAATATAAAAAAGAAAGCTGATACTTTTAAAGACAGTATCAGCAAAGTAGAAGAGAATCTCAATGCAAAAAAAGCCGTATATGATGAGTATATTGATGCGGCTGATAAATCACAGGATAAGATAGACGAAGCAAAAGCCCTGCTTAAAGAATTGGAAGATAAATATAATAAGGCTGTAGCTTCTATTCAGGATTTACAGGAAGAATACAATCGTAATTCTTCATTAATATCAGGCAGAAAGACGATGCTTGAAAAAGCAGAGGCTGAAGAAGCTGATAAGAAAAAAGACTATGAACAGATTCATTCAATTGAAACAATTAAAAAAGTTGCATATGACCGTACAATAGAGGCACAAAACCGCCTTAAGCCGGCGTATGATGAAGCTGTTAACGCAGAGAAATATGCAAAAGAAGAATATGAAGATGCTGCAAAATTATTAGAAGAAGCACATACTGCATATGACAATGCTGTCAATGATGAAGCTGCTAAAGAAAAAAAATATAACTCGCAGGTAGATATTGGCAGAGATTCTCACAATTATGACTATGATGCTGTGCTTGATAATCTTAGAGCTGAAGAAAAGAGCATTTCATTAATAACTGATTTTACAATTAATAATCCCGATATTCAGGATTATTGCAAGCACCTGATTCTTTATAATCTGACAGTACATGATTACAAAGACATATCATTTGGAGAATGGATTGTTAATCTTAAGGGATTATCCGGACTTGCATATATACCGGTAAGTTTCACAAAAAATGGTATCTCTGATAAAACTAATTATTCATGTGAATGCAAAAAAACTTCTGATAACAGAATTGATATATGTGAATGTGACATATCAGACATGTCGCATATTATTAAGAAACCATTCTTTACTGAAAAGGATTTTTTGAATGGAACAGATCTTTACCAGTTAAGCCTGAAATCTATTCAGGATGATATTAATAATGCAGAAATTGCCTATAACAAAGCAAAAACAACCACAGATAATGCAGCTGCAACTTTAGAAACGCGAAAAGCCGCAGTTCCTGGTCTTAAGACAGAATACGAAAAAGCTGTAAAAAATGCTGAATCAATAAAAATGAATTTTAATACACAGCGTGCTATGGTAAATCGTTCTAAAACTGAATATGATGAAACGGCCAAAGCTGCTGCTGCTGCATATAAAATCTATGAACAGTATAAACAGAAAGCTGATGCATTATTAGAAGAATATAACAGAGTAACTTCTACAACCTCTTCAATTAATATAGAATATGAAAATGCCAGAAAAAGTGTAGATAAAATACTTAATGATATTGACAATGCCAAAGATCACATAAAAAAACTTGAAGCATTTGATGAGGATTCAGCTTCTGTTCTTAATAATGCAAAGCTTGAATATGAGAACGCTAAAGCACAATATGATGAAGTCATTGCTGCACAACAGAATGCTGCAGCAAATATGCCTCAGGTTAAGGATGAACTTAACAAATGTATTGCTGATGAAGAAGCTAAGAAAAAAGCAATGGAAGATGCTCTTGCAGATGAGATGAATATCCACAAGAAAATCAACCAGACAAAAGAAAACATCAATCAGATACGCTTTAAACTACATGAAGCTGAAGAAAAACTTGGTAAAGCCCAGGCTAATTCTGATGAAAAAGGACGTACTTCTGAATCATTAAAACTTGCATATGACAATGCTAAAACTGAATACGAAAAAACCAATTATACATATACCCAAAGCAGCAGCATATGTAACCAGCTTTCTAAAGTATTCTACAAATTAAATTATGAAGCAACAAGAAGTGATTATAATAAAGCTGATTATGATTCTGCAAAATCAGCATATGACTCTGCACTTAATGAATTCAGTAAATTAACAGGTTTAACATTTAATTATACTGATGAAACAGATACTACTATAGATGAGGTATCTGATAAATCTTCTGATACAAAGGAAAAATGGCTGCTATCTAAATTCTTTGGGTCAAGAAAAAAATAACATATAATGACAACTATATAACAGGATGGACTAATTAATGCTTTCAACAATTGAATCAATAAACAGCGTAATCAATAACTTTATCTGGGGACTTCCTGCAATGATATGTATTATCGGCGTAGGAATTGTCTTAAGTGTAAAAACCAGATTTATCCAGATAAGGAAATTTCCTTATGCAATGAAAATAACTATCGGGCGCATGCTTAAGAAGCGTAAAGCTTCTGACGGCGCCCTTACGCCATTTCAGGCTGTCTGTACAGCTTTAGCAGCAACTGTAGGTACCGGTAATATAGCCGGTGTTGCTGGAGCAATTGCAATTGGTGGTCCTGGGGCTGTATTCTGGATGTGGATATCCGCAATACTTGGAATGTGTACTAAATTCTCCGAAGTAGTTCTTGCTGTGCATTTCAGAGAAACTAATAATAATGGTGAGCTTGTTGGCGGTCCGATGTACTATATTAAAAATGGTCTTAATAAGCACTGGCACTGGCTTGCTTATTTATTCTCAGCACTCGGTGTTCTCACTGTATTTGGAACAGGTAATGCAACACAGGTAAATACCATAACAGCTGCTTTAGATTCAGCATTAATTAATTATAACATAATATCTGCTGATTCAACTCATATGATTAATCTTATAATCGGAATAATAATTATGATTCTTATTGCACTTATAATGATTGGAGGAATAAAAAGAATTGGCAGAGTTACAGAAAAACTCATACCATTTATGGCTGTGTTATATATAATTCTTGCCATCGGAGTTGTACTTGTTAATATTAATAATGTTCCTGCTGTATTTAAATCAATATTTCAAGGTGCATTTTCTCCTGCATCAGTTACTGGTGGTGCAGTTGGAAGCTTCTTTATGAGTATGAAAAAAGGAGTATCAAGGGGCATCTTTTCTAATGAAGCCGGTCTTGGTACAGGGTCTATTGCACATGCATGTGCTGACACAAGTAAACCAGTAAAGCAGGGCTTTTTCGGAATATTTGAAGTATTTGTAGATACAATTGTAATATGTACACTGACTGCTCTTGTTATATTATGTAGTGGTGTTCCGGTAGGATATGGTCAGGCTGCTGGTGCAGAACTTACAATATCAGGCTTTACATCTACATATGGAGGCTGGGTATCAATATTTACAGCTGTTGCAATGTGCTGTTTTGCCTTTTCAACAGTTATAGGATGGGGACTCTATGGACAAAGATGCATAGAATTCCTTTTTGGTCCTAAAGCAACTAAACCATTCATGGCTGCTTACTCACTTGTTGCTGTAGTTGGTGCAACAATGAATTTAGGTCTAATGTGGAGCATTGCTGAAACTTTTAACGGGCTTATGGTGATTCCTAATCTAATAGCAGTATTCCTGCTTTCAAACACCGTTGTACAGCTTTTAAAAGATTATTTTAATGGAGAAGGTAAAATAAAATGAAGAATATTTTACTGATAGCTACTGGCGGCACAATTGCTTCAAAAGATAATGGCAATGGTCTTACGCCATCAATTGATGTTAATATTTTACTTGACTATATTCCGGTAATCAGACAAAAATGCCATGTTACCGGAATATCATTAATGAATATCGATAGTAGTAATATGGATACAGCTCACATTAGTTCCATTTCAGAATGCATCATGAACAATTATAATGACTATGATGGATTTGTTATAACACATGGAACAGATACTTGTGCTTACACTGCAGCTGCATTATCATATCAGCTTGTAAATCTTTCAAAGCCTGTCATTCTTACCGGCTCACAGTTACCCATTGATGTAGAAAAAACTGATGCCGTCATGAATTTAACAAATGCATTTATTTATTCATGTGAAGATATTTCTGGAGTATTTCTTGCATTTTCTGAAAAACTTATAAAAGGAACATGTGCTAAGAAGATCAAGACGAAAAGTTTTGATGCATTTGAAAGTATTAATTTTCCATATATTGCAACAATCAGAAACAACATCGTTGAATATAACATTAATACATTTGAAAATATAATGACATCAGGCAATGGATTTCATATCAAAACTGATATGTGTACTGATATAGCAGTTATCACACTTTTTCCTGGAATGAATTATAATATTTTTGATTATCTTAATTTATCGTGCCGAGGCGTAATTATTGAGGGTTTTGGTATTGGAGGAATGCCAGATAATATTATAGAACACATTCACAGACTTACAACTAATGGCATATGTGTTGTTATTACAACACAATGTCTCTATGAAGGTGTTAATTGGGAGATATATGAAGTCGGGCGTAATCTTGCAAAGGAAAATGTCATAAATGGAAAATCCATGACAATTGAAAACCTTACAATGAAACTCATGTGGTCGCTGGCACATTATAAAAACATTACTGATGTAAAAAATTTTATGGAAAAGGAGTTATAACAATATGCTTACAGAACAAAGACATGAAATAATTCTTAATCTGCTATCTGAAAAGGGAAGCATTACCGTAACTGAACTTAAAGACATTCTCAATACTTCTGAATCAACAATAAGACGTGATCTTAATACACTTGATGAACAGGGCCGGCTTACCAAGGTATTTGGAGGAGCTGTTGAAAAGATCAATGGTGTATCTACTACCGAATTATCTGTTTCACAAAAAGCTGATGTAAACACAGAAGAAAAGAAAAAAATTGCAATGTACGCTGCAAGACTTGTAGTACCTAATGATTTCATATATATTGATGCTGGAACTACTACTGAATATCTGATTGATTATCTTGAAGAAAAGAATGCAACATATGTTACCAACGCAGTAACACATGCAAGAAAACTTGCAATTGCAGGCTTTAAGGTAATACTAATTGGAGGTGAACTTAAAGGATTAACAGAAGCTGTTGTAGGAAATCAGGCAATTATTACAATCGACAGAATGAATTTTAACAAAGGATTTTTTGGAACTAATGGTATTACCGAAAAATCAGGTTTTACTACACCTGATATTAATGAAGCACTCGTTAAGGAAACTGCATTCAACCACTGTCACTTCAAGTATATTCTTGCTGACAGCTCAAAGTTCGGGGAGACAAGCGCCGTAACATTTGGTAATATAGGAGAAGCAACAATACTTACAGACAAAAAAATTGGCAGCTTCGCAAAGCTGCCAAACATAATAACAGTATAATTATATCTGATATTACAGCACGCTGGCAATGATTTTACTTATAATAAGAACAAAGTTCCTGTCATAATCATTCCAGCGGCTTTTATGATTAAACACATCGTAGAAGAAATAGTATCTTCTATATTTAAATTCAAACCATGCACTGATGAAAGCCATTATATTACTGTCTGATAACTCATTATATAATTCCTTATGCCATGCCTCCACAGATGAAACAATACCGATTGACATAGAATTGTTCTTATTATATCTAGATAAAAATGCCTTATCATTAAGAATATTCGTCATATCCGGCATTCTCTTATATTCACCACAAGAATATATAAGCTCGGAATTATCATTATATATTCTCAGTCCATCAATCTCAAACTGCTCTAAAATATTATTGGCAACATCATCAATTGCATCTTTTCCTCTGGATACAAGTTCAAGAATTATGTCAGATACCACGCCTGACATATATTCTGAATGATCAGACAAATCAAGAATTTTATGAATATGCCTGCTATTATTCTCAAGTGAACCATGCTTGCTTTCATTATATATAATAAATCTGTTTCGTCCTTTTTCTTTTGCAAGGTACAGGCATTTATCAGCTTTTCTGAAAAGTTCCTCGTAATCCGTTCCATCTTTAGGAAACAGACTTACACCAACAGAAAGAGTAACTCCAAAATCTTCAATTCTGCTGTCAAATGCATATTGTAATTCCTTACGCATAGTTGTAAGAAGAATCCTCAAATCCTCTTCATCTTTAATATCATTAGTGAATATATAGAATTCATCTCCACCAAATCTTCCAGCAATTCCTCGTCCGTTAAGGTTAGCATTAATAATGCCTGCTATCTTACTTAATACTTCATCGCCAAAAAGATGACCATATGTATCATTAATGCTCTTGAAATTATCAACATCAAACATAATCATATAATGAATCTTATCATCTTTGGATGCAATTACTGATTTCGTATATTCCATGCATGCACGTTTATTAAGAAGTCCAGTGGCAGAATCAACAGCTTCACTTGTTGCATAATAAGGAATAACATCCGAAACACATCCATCAACAGTCTCAAGATAACCTGCAACAACAGACGTTTTATTTATTGAAAACAGGCTGTCACCATTCACTTTGAACTTGTACAGTTCATCGTTATGCTCATCAAGCGGCAGATAAACCATACAGCTGAACATATTAGAACCATTCTTTAAATAATTATAAAATGTAGCAAACTCCTTACGCTCTGAATCAGACCTTAATATTCTTAACATTCTTTCCCTAAACTGTTCCAGAGTTCCCTTAATAGGTGCATTGCACTGATTACCACGGTACAGATATATTGTAAACATATCCGTATAAGAATTGTAATCAAACAAATAATTTCTGTATGTAGAAAGTATTGTTCTGTACTTATTGACATTGTCCAAAGCCATAAGGTACCTGCTCTCAACTGCTGAAAGAAAATAACATCTGACTTCAATTACATTCTCACCTGACAGAATCTTCCCATTATTATAAATCACCATATCTGTCCAGTAATATTCACCAATTCCATTTCTTAACAGAATCAGCATTCTGCAATTCTCACCTGGCTTAAGCGTCTCAAAAGCCATCTTAAAATCCTTGAGATTATCCTGATGAACAATATCAAGAAAATTAATACCAACAAGTTTTTCTACAAAATGATAGAAATGTTCATCCGCATTAATAACTTCATAATTTCTTCTGATTAAAACATCACAATATGCAACACAATTCTCTTTTCCAAAATGATTCTCTGATATAATCATAGTTCACGTCTCCATCCTGATATATTATTATAATTGTAACACGAATATAACGAATTATCTAGTGAAAAATATATTAACTTATATATGTATATTTACTTGAAAAACACATTTTGAAAATGTATTCTATTAGTACATTTAGCACATACATCAGGGGGTATATATGGAGTACAAAGTAGCATTATGTGACGATGACGAAAAAATTGCCAGCAAGATAATGGAGGCATTTAATAATGAACTTCATGCACATAATCTTGAAGCCACAATTGATTACTATTCATCAGGGAATGTATTAATTGAGGCTGTAAAAGAAAAGCATTATAATCTCGCCTTGCTTGATATAGACATGACTCCGCTTAACGGATTTGACACAGCACAATCTATATGTTCCATTTCATCAGATACAAGAATAGTTTTCGTAACTTCACATGAGGAACTTGTATTTGATACATTTGAATATACACCATTCTACTTTATCAGAAAGAAATATTATGAAACCGGTGTGAAAAAGCTTGTAAACAAACTTACACATACAGACCTGCTCACCACTTCGGTTCATCTTGAAAAGAACGGTTCAATTACAAGCATTGACTCTGTAAGTATCAAGTACGCGGTCAGTCAGGATCATATGCTCAATATATATACAACCTCTGGAAATTATCAACTTAGGAAAAAGCTTTCGGACCTTGAAAATGAACTCGCCGGATATAATTTCATAAGAGTACATAAAAGCTGCCTGATTAACTACATGCATGTAAGAAGATTCGATGCTGTCAGTTCAGAAGTTATTATGAAAGACGGCTTCAGGATAAAAGTCGGACGCTCCTATAAAGATACATTTAAGAAAGGCTTTGTACAATACCGCCGTACAATGTAAGATAACATACTATGTTTCCATACATTTCATTTAATTATTCGCAATACATTCTTTTACTGGCTGTTGCAATAATATTTTACAATAATTCGCTTAATATAATCGGCAAAAAGAAGAGAGTATATCCATATATAATCCAGCTTATTGTAACGATTGCAGTACCGCTGCTTACATATCAGGCACAGAAAATGCTTTCAATATATTCATATCCGGTAATGCCATATGTCATATTCTCACTTATAATATATGTTCTGTTAATTATTGTCCTTAAATCATTCGCGTCAATAAGAAACGGCATGTTTAATATTCGTGATATCATAATTCTTGCATTGACTTTGATTACCGTATGTGCCGTATTTACAGTGACTATGAAAATGCAGCTTACATCAGGCAGCCTGCTGATTCTTCTTTTATTGTGCATACTGATATTTCTTATATACGAACTGGCTTTGTCACTATATATGGCAAACAGCAATAAAAAATATGCGGATAAACTTCAGGAGCAATTAACATCGGGAGAAGATTACATCAAAAATGTAAGCATGCTTGACCGTCAGATACGCTCAATAAAACATGACATGAACAATCAGCTTCAGGTGTTAAGCGGGCTTATTAATAACGGACAATTTAATGAAGCATCAGATTTTTTAAAACAGTACGGTATCGGTCTTGAAAAAACAATTGATTATATTAACACCAATAATCCGGTCATCAATACATTAATTAACAGCAAAATTGCATATGCCAAAAGCGAAAATATAATAACAGCAATTGATATTACTAAAGACATCAAACCTATGACCGGCAATGACCTGTGTTCTATTATTGGAAATGTGATAGATAACGCAATAGAAGCAGAACTTCACGAGGAAGAGTCTCTGCGCCAGCTTCATATTCAGGCATACTGGGACGATGAAGAAATGGTATTCCATGTAAGCAATTACATTAATGAAACAGTTCTTGACAGGAACTCTGGTCTTGCCACAACCAAGGAGGATAAGAACTCCCATGGTCTCGGAACTAACATTGTAAAATCACTTGCTAAAAGGAATTATGGAACATGTGATTATTACGAAACAGAGAATGAATTTCACTGTGAAATACGATGGTAGAATGCATATTTAAACACATTTTCGCAACTATACTAATAAAATATGTAACTTACGTCGTTAAACATGCATCTTACGACAAACCGCAGAATAACAGTCTTGTACTTTAAGTACAGGGCTGTTATTCTTTTCTTAGAGATAAGTACTTATTAAAAATAATTTAACAGGAGGACAAAATATGACATGTAAAAAAGCCATTAAAAATGCTGTCATATTCACAGCAATGCTACTAATTGTTGGTATTAATTCAACACCATTAATATCCAAAGCAAGCAACAGCTTTGGTGTAGCCTTCAGTGTAGATGGTGAAACTAAATTTACAGATAAACAAGAAAAATGTACTTCTTCATCTGTTCAGATGTTATGCACTGATAAAGATATTGATGGTTCATATTATTATGGCAAAGTATATGCTCATGAAAACGGAGAATATTATGATGTATCACATGGATATGAATACTATTTTGATGTCAACGAAACTCATAATATGCTTAACTGGGTAAATGAGGAAGGCTACACACATGCTGCCATAAGATGTGAAGCGTATTCTGTGGATGATTACCATGGTGCATGGTTTGGCGGTTACTGGTATCCGGATATCTAGGAGGCTTAATAATTGAAACTGAAAAAAGTAACTTTTATATTACTATTATTAACTGTGTTGTGCGGCTGCACAGCACAGCCTTCTAATAATACCAATAACATATTAAAAACCAAAACATATCTATACAGTTATGATTATGAAACAGAGCCTGATGGAGAGTTAATCACAGCTTATCATGAAGAAAAACCATCTGTTGACTTGAACGAATCCAGAGATGTTGTAAAAGCAACAGTTAATTTTAGAAAAAATACTGTAACATACATTAAGATGAATGAAACATATTCAAAAGGTAATTATGAATGTACAGTAAAAGAGGCTTATAAAACTGTATCTTCTGATTTTTTCTATACATTAGTTGATGAACAATTCATGACCGACGTTTGCAACCACAACCTTACTTACACTGTAAACGGACATCTAAACCACATGTCTCCTGATGATCATTTCCAGGACCTGAAACGAATCATCTCCGCTGCAACCGGCAAAGCAAAGCGTATTAACGTCATTATGCCTTTCCTGTACGAAAGCCGCCAGCACAAACGTACAAAACGCGAATCTCTTGACTGTGCGCTTGCTCTTGAAGAATTAAACGCAATGGGAGTTTCAAACATCGTCACTTTTGACGCCCACGATCCCCGCGTACAAAACGCGATCCCTCTAAGCGGATTTGACAGCTTCAATCCGCCGTACCAATTTATGAAAGCGCTGTTTCGCGCCGTTCCTGATCTTATCCCCGATAAAGATCACCTTATGATCATCAGCCCTGATGAGGGAGCGATGCACCGCGCCGTTTATTTTTCCAATATTCTCGGTGTCGATATGGGAATGTTTTATAAACGCCGTGACTATTCTACAATCATCAATGGTAAGAATCCGATTGTGGCTCATGAATTTCTCGGCGATGACGTTGCCGGAAAAGATGTTATCATCGTAGATGATATGATCGCTTCCGGAGGAAGTATGCTTGATGTCGCAAAACAGTTAAAAGAAAGAAAAGCAGGCCGTGTATTTGTATGTACAACTTTTGGTTTATTCACCGAAGGATTTGAAAAATTTGACGAATACTATGAAAAGGGATATATCAATAAAGTTATTACGACAAACCTTACATATCTGCCTGCAGAATTATACAAAAAACCATATTTCGTAAAAGCAGATATGAGTAAGTTTCTCGCTTTGATCATTGATTCTCTTAATCACGATATTACAATCGGTGCTGTAATGAATCCGACAGACAAAATTCATGCTCTGCTTGAAAAATATGCCCGCGGCGAACAGATTTGATCGTGCATACAGTATAAAATATATTGTAACTAATTGATTTTAAAAGACCGGCGCTTGAATGTTTGTTTGCTATACAATGAAACTTAGAGCTATAAAAACGGTACAGTCAAAAGATTCTTTTATCTTGAGACTGTACCGTTTTTATAGTTTCCAAATGTATCCCTCACCGCTTTGCAAACTTAATACAGTTTAGCACCGATCAATCTCGGACGGTATCCTTTTTTCTCTAATGCTTTTAGTATCTCCTGCTTGTGTTCTGTTCCAAATGCCTCCATCGTAATACGAAGCTCTACTGCCGCATTTCTGTTTGTACTTACAAATTGGTTATGCTCCAGCTTAATTACATTTCCCTGAGCTTCTGCGATTGTCTGCGCCACCTGGACAAGTTCACCCGGTTTGTCAGGAAGAAGTACAGATACAGAAAAAATCCTGTCGCGTTGGATCAATCCATGCTGTACAATAGATGACATCGTAATTACGTCCATATTACCGCCGCTTAATACACAGACTACCTTTTTCCCTTTGCAGTCAAGCTGCTTCAATGCCGCTACTGACAAAAGACCTGAATTTTCAACGATCATCTTATGATTCTCTACCATGTCAAGAAATGCGCCGATCAATTCATCATCTTCTACAAGAAGAACGTCGTCTACATTTTCCTTAACAAAGGGCAGAATTTTATCTCCTACAGCTTTCACGGCCGTTCCGTCCGCGATCGTATTGGCGCTTTCAAGTTGTACGACTTCGCCTGCCGCAAGCGCCGCTTTCATACTTGCCGCCTCTGCCGGTTCTACTCCGATTACTTTTATTTTCGGATTCAACATCTTAGCCAGCGTCGCAACGCCGGAAACAAGTCCGCCTCCTCCGATCGGAACAAGAATGTAATCAACAGTCGGAAGTTCCTGAACGATTTCCATTGCGATCGTTCCCTGGCCTGTTGCTACATCTATGTCATTAAACGGATGTACAAACGTATATCCCTCTTTTTCTGCCAGCTCACACGCATAGGCATAAGCATCGTCATAGACATCTCCGTGCAGGATCACTTCCGCGCCGTAGCTCTTTGTACGGTTCACTTTTATAAGAGGTGTAACCGTAGGCATAACGATAACTGCTTTACAGCCAAATTTTTTTGCGGCAAAGGCAACGCCCTGAGCGTGATTTCCCGCCGATGCCGTGATCAGTCCTCTGCCTCGTTCTTCATCCGATAACGTACTGATTTTATAATAAGCTCCTCTGATCTTGTATGCTCCGGTATGCTGCATATTTTCCGGCTTTAAATAAACCTTTCCTCCGCTTTGCTCGCTTAAATAATCACTGTACACAAGCTTTGTAGAATTCGTCACTTTTTTTACAAGCTCGCTGGCTTCTTCAAATTTCTCCAATGTCATCATTTTTCTTCATCCTCTCTGTAAAACAATGCGTTTACAAACTCATCTGCATCAAATTTCTGAAGATCGTCTATCGTCTCTCCGACTCCGATATATTTTACGGGAATTCCAAGTTCTGCCTGAATCGCAACTGCAATTCCACCTTTTGCCGTTCCGTCCATCTTTGTAAGAATAACACCTGTAATGTCTGCCACTTCATTAAACTCTTTTGCCTGTGCCAAAGCATTTTGTCCTGTTGTCGCATCTAATACGACAAGTGTCTCCCGAAAAGCTTCCGGATACTCTCTGTCGATCACACGGTTGATCTTCTTAAGTTCCTCCATCAGGTTCTTTTTATTGTGAAAGCTGTACTGGAGCGAATCATTGCGGCC
>ENA-USUA01001186-USUA01001186.1-human-gut-metagenome-genome-assembly--contig:-NODE-1186-length-12645-cov-4.135423_pt1 | contig 12645 bp, 8 predicted proteins | sample MGYA00250057_ERZ773390 | MGnify/ENA primary metagenome ERZ773390 (study PRJEB29103, sample SAMN06111941) | human gut metagenome | biome: human gut; feature: ankylosing spondylitis patient; material...
GAATGATCTGCTCAGTCAGTGGCGGGGATATGCGGATGACGGGCGCGGAGCTGCCATCGGATTTGACCTGGATGTATTAAAAGAAGTTGTAACGGTTTCTCCGGAGATTTCAAAGCCGTCAATTGTGTCATTACATAAGATTAGTTATTCTGAAGCAGAGCAGAGAGAAGTTGTACATCAGATAGTGCAAGAATTGGTTGATGAAATCGAGAAGATATTACAGAAAGAAGAACAATGTCGGGAAAGCATTGAGGAGAGGCAGGATTATGAAATAGAAGTACTGGATAAAGTCATGAACTGTTTTGAGAAAAAGTTTTTGAAATTATTTCAGGAATCTGTTTACATGAAAAATCCGTTTTTCAGAGAGGAAAGCGAAATCCGATTGTGCGAGTTTTCGCCGAAACAGTTTCTGATGGGAAGAGAAGTTGAACTTTCTCTCGGTGCACGTTTATATAACTATTCCTACTATGTAAAAGAAAGTCAGCTGATATCTTATGTGGATTTTGATTTTTCAGATTGCCTTGACCAGCTGATAAAGGAACTCGTTATAGGGCCAAAGTGTCTGATGTCAGAGAGAGACATGGAATATTATCTGACAACGCTCGGTCTGTCGAATTGTCGGGTAAAGAAATCGCAGGGGACATATCGGTAATATATTTATAGCAATTCCCTTATATGGGCATATCAGACATCATGGAAAGGCAGATGAAAGACATGAAAAGAAAATTACCATTCAGAAAAGTGGCGGTATTTCTGATACTGGCATTATTTCTGACAGCAGGCATCAGTATGCGTGCAGTTACCGTAAATGCAGCTACATATGTGAAACAGGACAGAACCTCCGTCAGCATCACATCGAAGAAAACGGGATGGCAGAAAATAAACGGAGATTACTATTTTTATAATTCAAAGGGGCGTCTGATCTGCGGTTCTTTTAAGTATAAAGGTTATTATTACTACAGTATTGCCAACGGCAAACGTTTCACCGGGTGGATGAAGCGTTCCGGTAATAAATACTATTACAATCGTAAAAATGGTGCCATGTTCCGCAATCGCTGGGCTACAGGAGATAAATATACCTATTACTTTAATAAATCCGGCGTGGCGATCGCCAGTCAATGGCTCACCCAGGATGGAAAAAAATACTATTTCCTTAGCAATTCCACCATGGCAAAGGGTTGGCAGAAGATAGGAAAATATTATTACTATTTCAGCAAGAAAACAGGAGTGATGGCAAAAAATACCTGGATAGGTAAATATTATGTAAACAGCAAAGGGCAGCGTGTAAAATCTTCAGATACTAAACCGACAAATACTAAACCAACAGTTACTCAAAGCGGCAATACTTACGAATACAAAAGCAGTACTCTTAATATTAAACTTGAACGCAAATCAGTCCATGGAATTTCCTACTGGGTAGCGCATATAAAGACATCCAATGCCAAACAGCTGAAATCCGCCCTCTCCAACGGAACTTATGGCGGATCCCGACAGACAACCTCTGATGCAGTATCCTCAAATGGAGGCATTATCGGAGTAAACGGCAGTGCTTTCGACTATGGTACAGGAAAACCATCCCCCCTTGGCATGTGCATCAAAAACGGGATTATCTATGGTGATTACATGACCAGTTATTCAGTCATGGCAGTAAAGAAAGACGGAACCATCTATACTCCGGCACAGGGACTTATGGGAAAAAATCTTCTTGCAGCCGGTGTAAAAGATACATATAATTTTGGTCCGGTTCTTATTAAAGATGGCGAAGCCCAGCTTCCATGGGCTGAAACAGAAAAATATTATCCACGTACAGCGGTAGGAATGGTAAAGCCCAACGATTATGTACTCCTTGTAACAGATACCGGCAGCTATAATGGTCTTAATCACTGGGATATGGTGAATATTTTCAAATCCTACGGCTGTACTTATGCTTACAACCTGGATGGAGGCGGTTCTGCAACCCTGTACTTTAATGGAAAAGTAATGAATAAACTTATCGGCAATACTCAGCGTCCATGCGCAGACTTCCTTTATTTCACCCGATAATCCTTTTCCAGATAAGAATCCCGTCTGCTTGCACATGCTGCCAAAGCCCAGCACACAAGAATCAGCAGCCCGATCCCCATAGCCAGCACAGCAAGCAGGATTACGATAATTGCGTGGATAAACATAGACATGGATGACCTCCTTTCACAGTCATTCGGTTATGAACTGAGCAGCGAAGCAGATGATTTTATCCGCCTGACTTGTCTCATTCACTGACTTGGATAAAAATGGATGTTGTATAAGGAGTAATAAAAAGATATCAGGATGACCTGACAAGAACAATTAAGACAGTTAAAAGATCTGTTAACTGATTTAAATATACGCTGTCACACTCAAAAAAGCAAGCCGAAACTTTCGAGGGATTTCGACTTGCTTTTTGGCTAATTATTTACGAGGCTTGTTATAAGTATCAGAGAAAGATGTTACGACAATCCGGAATGAATTTTGGCTACGTCACTGTGAACGGAGTGAACAGTAACGATTGTTTTGGTAAAATATTAACAATTCCATAAAAACACTTGACAACCCTACTTTACCATACTAAAATGTAAAAAGCAAAAAAACTGTTGCCGCAGGGAAAACAAATGATTGCCCTATACGGAAAAAAGGGGACATCCTTCCATGGCAGAACAAGGAGGAATATTATGAAGAAATACAGCGACATGAGCAAAGAAGAACTGCTTACACTCAAAGCACAGCTGGATAAAGAATACGCAGATATCAAAGCAAAGGGCTTAGCCCTCGATATGTCACGTGGAAAACCGTCAGCAGACCAGCTCGATCTCTCGATGGGATTAATGAACGTATTAAGCAGCGATTCAGACCTCAAGTGCGAAACAGGAGTAGACTGCCGTAACTACGGTGTTATCGACGGAATCCCGGAAGCTAAACGCCTCCTTGGAGAAATGTCAGAAGTAGATCCTGATCATATTATCATCTACGGAAACTCCAGCTTAAACGTTATGTTTGACAGCATTGCCCGTTCCATGACTCAGGGTGTAATGGGAAATACCCCATGGTGTAAGCTTGATAAGGTAAAATTCCTCTGTCCTGTACCGGGATATGACCGCCATTTCAAGATCACAGAATTCTTCGGAATCGAAATGATCAACGTGCCAATGACACCACAGGGACCGGACATGGATATGGTAGAGAAGCTTGTCAGTGAAGACGCATCCATCAAAGGAATCTGGTGCGTACCGAAATACTCCAACCCACAGGGATACACTTACTCAGCAGAGACAGTAGACCGTTTTGCACACCTGAAACCGGCAGCACCTGATTTCCGTATCTACTGGGATAACGCATACAGCATTCATCATCTCTATGATGACAATCAGGACTTCCTTGTAGAAATCCTTGAAGCATGTGCAAAAGCAGGAAACCCTGACCTTGTATATAAATTTACATCAACATCAAAAGTCAGCTTCCCGGGTTCCGGTATTGCAGCAGTTGCAGCTTCCAAAGCAAATCTGGAAGATTTCCGCAGCTATATGCAGATCCAGACAATCGGACATGACAAATTAAACCAGTTACGCCATGTAAAATTCTTCAAAAATATCGACGGTCTTCATGAACACATGAGAAAACATGCGGCAATTCTCCGCCCGAAATTTGAAATGGTTCTTAACACACTGGACAGAGAACTTGGCGGTCTTGGAATCGGTGAGTGGACAAAACCACATGGTGGATACTTCATTTCCTTTGATTCAATGGAAGGATGTGCAAAAGATATTGTTGCCAGGGCAAAAGAAGCAGGTGTTGTACTTACAGGAGCAGGCGCAACTTATCCATATGGAAAAGATCCGAAAGACTCCAATATCCGTATTGCACCAAGCTTCCCGACTCCTGAGGATCTTGGAAAAGCAGCAGAAGTGTTCGTACTCTGTGTTAAACTTACAAGTGTAGAGAAACTACTGGCTACTGCTCGCTGATAATATCCCGCGAGGTGTTTTTTGTGAGCGAAGGTCACAGAAAACCCGAGACATACCGCGCGAATTTATGCAATTAGCATAAATTCTGTGCATCGCGAAGCGTGTTACTGTGAACGGAGTGAACAGTAACACTACTGGAAAACGCATAAAAGAGAATAATCGTATTTACTTTCTGGATAAATAATGTGATAATAAAACTGCCCGGCATAACTTCTTGCCGGGCGGTTGCTGTTTATAAAAAAGAAAGGAGAGGATGTCGTGAGCAGCAGAAAGAAAATCATGATCACCCTGATCATAATCTTGCTCCTGCTGACTGCCGGAGTATATGGATATGGTGTATACTATTTCACAGAGCATTTCTTACCGGGATCAATGGTAAACGGATTCAACTGTTCCTATATGACAGTATCCCAGTCAGAAGAATTGCTTACGCAGAAGGTGGGAGCATATGTTCTTACTATTGACACCAGAAATAACGGACAGGAAAGTATCACAGCAAAACAGGCGGGACTTTCCTATGACTCAGATGGAAGTGTTGATAAACTGATCAGAAATCAGGATCGTTTTACATGGTTTCTTGCTTTTAATCAGCACAGGAATTATGAAGTGTCCTCCTCCATTAAATATGATGAGCAGAAGACAGAGGCTGCCATTTCCGAACTGAAATGTATGCAACAGGAGAATATGACAGAGCCTTCGGATGCTCATATAGAAGAGAAAGACGATAAGTTTGTAATTGTTCCTGAGCAGGAGGGAACTGCACTGAAACCAGAAAAAACAAGTCAGGATATTATAGATGCTCTTGTCACAGGACGAACGCCGGTTGATCTGGAAACAGATGGATGCTACAAAGAACCGAAAGTTTATCAGAGTGATGAAACTTTGACGAAGAATTGTGACCTGATAAACAAACTTACGGATGTAGTGATAACCTATGATTTTGACGATTGCACAGAGACAGTAGACAGAGATATGATCAAAAACTGGCTCACAACAGATGAAAACGGTCTTTATACACTTGACAAAAAACAGATAGAAGCATATATCAGTGAACTGGCGGCTAAATATGATACGGTTGGAACAGAGAGAACATTTAATACATATGATGGTCGTGAGATTACTGTCAGCGGAGGGAATTATGGCTGGCAGATCGATCAGAAAGCGGAGCTGAAAGAACTTACAGAACTGATAAAAAACGGAGAAACCCAGGTCAGAGAACCTGTTTATTCCCATGAAGGTCTGGTCAGGAAAACAAATGATATCGGATATACGTATATAGAGATTGACCTGACGGCCCAGAGAATGGTATTCTATAAAGATGGAACGCCGACTGCGGATGCGCAGATCGTATCCGGAAATCCATTCGTGCCCAACTGTGCAACTCCTGTGGGATGTTATACAACAGGTGAAATGAAGAGCGGATGTACAGTGAACGGAGAGGACTATCCTTCTGCTGTAAATTACTGGATCCCATTCGATGGAAATCTGGGGATCAGTGATGCTCCATGGAGAATGGATTTCGGAGGGCAGCTTTATGAATTTGAAGGCACACATGGAAGCATCTGTGCACCATCCGATCAGGTGCAGATTATTTTCAGCAATGTTGAGAAGAACACACCGATTGTTATTTATGAATAAAGGAGAAAAATGATGAAGATTGTAGTATTAGCGGGGGGAACAAGTACAGAACGTACTGTCTCCATTACATCAGGAACAGGAATATGTAAGGCATTACGACAGAAAGGACATCAGGCGATTCTTGTGGATATTTTTTGCGGCATTGAGAATGTGGACCGGGAGAATCCGTTTCCGTCAGAGTATGATGTGGACGCAGCATCAGAATATATGTCAGCATTTAACGACAGGATTGAACAGATGAAAAAAGAGAGAAGAAGCTTCTTCGGACCAAACGTGCTGAAACTCTGCGAGGCGGCTGACATTGTTTTCCTGGGACTTCATGGTGCGAACGGAGAAGATGGAAAAGTACAGGCAACATTTGACCTGATGGGAATCAAATATACAGGAACCGGATATTTAAGCAGTGCCCTGGCAATGGATAAGGGAATCACCAAGCAGATGTTCCTGATGAATAATGTACCAACACCGCGGGGAGTGTCTATGGTAAAAGAAGAAATGACCACAGATCTGAAAGCACTTGGAATGGAATTTCCTGTAGTTGTAAAAACCTGCTGTGGCGGTTCCAGTGTAGGTGTTTATATTGTGAATGATCAGGCCGAATATGAGCAGGCTCTCAAAGACGCTTATTCTTATGAAAATGAAGTCGTGGTCGAAGAATATATAAAAGGACGTGAATTTTCAGTAGCGGTTGTGGACGGAAAAGCTTATCCGATCATCGAAATTGCTCCGCTTCAGGGATTCTATGATTATAAGAATAAATATCAGGCCGGCTCTACGATTGAGACCTGTCCTGCCGAAATTTCACCGGAACTCACAGAGAAAATGCAGCATTATGCGGAAGCAGGAGCCAAAGCTCTGTTTATGGAAGGATACTGCCGTCTTGATTTCATGATGAAGGAGAATGGAGATATGTATTGTCTGGAAGCAAATACTCTTCCCGGAATGACACCAACCAGTCTGATTCCGCAGGAGGCAAAAGTTTTGGGAATCGACTATCCGACCTTATGTGAGAAACTGATTGAAGTTTCCATGAAAAAATATCCGATGCAGGATTTCACACTATAGAGCGTGTCTGCAGTAATTTATAGAATTGTTATAGATGCATTATTAAGAGAATTGCTATAACAGGAAAGAAGATATAAAAAATATTATGAAAAACTTAACTCTTGAAAATATCGCCCGCGTATGCGGCGGTACTTATTATGGTCCGGCTGATAAATTACAGGAAGAAGTAATGTCTGTTATCACAGACAGCAGAAAAGCAGAAGAAGGATGTCTGTTTGTACCTATTGTGGGGGAACGTGTAGATGCCCATAAATTTATCCTACAGGTAATGGAAGCAGGGGCATTGGCAACCTTGTCGGAACGGGTGCTTGATAACGCTGATTTTCCTTATATCGCAGTAGAATCTTCTCTTCAGGCAGTGAAAGATATTGCAGAGTTTTATTTAAAGCAGCTTCAGATTCCGGTTGTGGGAATTACAGGAAGTGTTGGTAAGACAAGTACAAAAGAAGTGATCGCATCTGTTCTGAACCAGAAATACCATACTCTGAAAACACAGGGCAACTTTAACAATGAACTTGGTCTGCCTCTCACAGTTTTCCGTCTGCGTGATGGAGATGAAATTGCAGTTCTGGAAATGGGGATCAGTGATTTCGGTGAGATGACCAGACTTGCGCAGATTGCAAGACCGGATACCTGCGTGATCACGAATATCGGTACCTGCCATCTGGAGAATCTGGGAGACAGAAATGGTGTTCTGAAAGCAAAGACAGAGATTTTTAAATTCCTCAGACCGGAGGGACATATTGTATTAAATGGCGATGATGACAAGCTTATCACAGTAAAAGAATATGAAAAGATAAAACCTGTATTTTTCGGAATGAGTAATGAATGTCAGGTTTACGGTGATAAGATTGTAAGCAGAGGTTTAAAGGGAATGACCTGCACCATTCATCTGGGGGATACTGCATTTACAGTTGATATCCCGATGCCGGGGCGCCATATGGTATATAATGCGCTGGCAGCAGCTGCAGTTGGAAATATTTATGGACTTACAACTGAGCAGATCAAAGCCGGAATCGAGAGCCTGGAGCCGATCAGCGGTCGTTTCAGAATGATCGAAACAGATAAATTTCTGATCGTAGATGACTGCTATAATGCAAATCCTATGTCCATGAAAGCCTCTCTGGATGTTCTGCAGGATGGTGCAGGACGCAGAATAGCAGTCCTTGGCGATATGGGTGAACTTGGAGAGAATGAAGTTCAGCTTCATGAGGAGGTAGGAGAGCATGCCGGAAAATGTGATATCGATGTTCTTATCTGTACAGGTAAACTGTGCAGAAATATGGCAGAGAGAGCACAGCGGACAAATCCGGACCTGAAAGTAATCTATGAGCCGGACAGAGAAAGTCTGCTGGAGCATCTGGAAGGTTATGTACAGGATGGTGACACTATTCTTGTGAAAGCTTCCCATTTTATGAAGTTTGAAGAGGTAGTTACGAAACTGGAAAATATGTAAACACTTTTGTCTTTTTATGAGAGAATTTGATGAGCGATTTTAGTTCCATGATACCGGAAACAGCAGTATAATAATCCTGTCAGTTTATGAGCAGGCAGCGAAGCAGATAGTCTTATCTGTTCAAGTGAGGAGGATGTTATGCTGGAGAAAGTTATGGAACTGCATTTCCTGCTGTATGCCATGATGTTAATGGGCGGACTGGGAGCACTGGGGATGCTGACCACACATCTTACCTACCGAAGAATGATCAGAAAAAATACAGAGGTTAAATCAAATCTCAAAGAGAAATGGACAAATCTTTGGAAAACAAGAGACAGGCTGTTGAACCGTATGAACCGGTTTGTCTGGTATCCGTCACTTTTCTGTATCGCTTTTCTTGGACTGGCTTTTTTTCTGTATTCCAAAGATGCACGATGGGACGGAATGCCGCTGGCATATCTTTATGTGGCTGCGATCATTCCGACAGCATTGCTTTTGCTGAGACAGGCGCTGGATTTTACATACAGAGAAGAACTTCTGATGAATTCTTTTTCTGATTATGTGGAACATGCCCGCACATGGGTAGAAGAAGTGCCGGTGCCGGAGAAGGCTGACGAAGCTGCAAAAGAGGAAATCGTTGAACATATTGCGGACAGTATCCGCCAGACTGCAGCAGCAGGAAGCCATTTCAGCGGAATGCTTACACCCGAGGAAGATGAGATTATGAGAGAAATCATAAGAGAATTTATGAAATAAAGACATGAAAATTCACTGCAAATGAGATACACAGGATCAGAAACAATATGGCAATGTAAAGTTTCTGATCCTGTACACATTTTAAGACAGAATAATTTATTATTCGTCATCCTCTTCAATTACCTGGATCTCCAGATAATCAAAATCAATCTGCTCTATAAAATTATCCTGATAAAATCTGGCTTTTCCATGTTTCTTAAAATGTCTGACTGTAGATTCCAGCCAGATTGGGTTTCCCAGATCCATTTCATAACAGATACTTTCCAGACCACGAAAAATCTTGTGGGTCCGCGTATCTTCGGAGTCATCGCAGATTACAGTATCTTTCAGTAAATGATTATCTTTCCATATTTTTCCCCATAAACGGAACATATCGGTAATACCTCCCTGTCAGAACTGCCACAGGCGGCAGAAATCTCATTGTCTAAGTGATTCCCAGTATAGCGGATTTTGGTAGGAAAGTAAAGAAAGTAAAAAAATGCTACTGCTTGTAGTAACTAAAATGTTACTGTTCACTCCGTTCTCAGTAACATAGCCAAAATTCATTCCAGATTGCCTGCGGCAATGGAATTTTGGCTTGTATGTCTCGGGATTTTGGCATATTCATGCCAAAACACCTCGCGGAATAGTGGTGTGTGAACAGTAACACTAAAATACTTATAGTCTTAGGCTTGATTATTCCGGTGGAATATTCTATAATAAAACCTAAATTTCCATAAATTAGCGTGTCAAAGTGCCGGTTCAGGAGAAAATCAGTTTTCATCTGGAAATTTGAAGACTGGTGTGGATAAGGTGAGTTCCATAACTGCATTTGTGATATGCAAAAAAACAGAATGGAGGAGACATCATGAAATTATACGATACCGGTGTGTATTTGCTGAATGGTCAGAAGATTGTTCCGGAGAATCAGGCAGATTTTCCTGTTTCCAAAGAGGAAGCTGCAAAGAGTACAATTGCCTATTCAATTCTGAAAGCACACAATACTTCCGGAAATATGGAGAAACTTCAGATTAAATTTGATAAACTGACTTCTCATGATATCACTTTTGTCGGAATTATCCAGACTGCGCGTGCCTCAGGCCTTGAAAAATTTCCGGTGCCATATGTACTGACAAACTGCCATAATTCACTCTGTGCAGTAGGCGGAACTATTAATGAAGATGACCATATGTTTGGACTTACCTGTGCCAAGAAATATGGCGGCGTATATGTACCGCCCCATCAGGCGGTTATCCATCAGTTTGCAAGAGAAATGCTTGCAGCAGGCGGTAAAATGATCCTCGGTTCAGACAGCCATACACGATATGGCGCACTGGGAACCATGGCAATGGGTGAGGGCGGACCGGAGCTTGTAAAGCAGCTTCTTTCCCAGACTTATGATATCAATATGCCAGGTGTAGTTGCCATTTATCTTACAGGTTCTCCACGACCGGGCGTAGGTCCTCAGGACGTTGCGCTTGCGATTATCGGCAAGGTTTTTGCAAACGGATATGTGAAGAATAAAGTTATGGAATTTGTAGGACCCGGTGTTGCAAATTTAAGTGCTGATTTCCGAATTGGCGTAGATGTAATGACAACAGAGACCACCTGTCTTTCCTCTATCTGGCAGACAGATGAGAAGATTCAGGAATTCTATGAGATCCATGGCAGAAGTGAAGATTACAAAGAACTGAAACCAGGTGAAACAGCATACTATGATGGCTGTGTAGAGATTGATCTGAGTGAGATCAGACCAATGATCGCTATGCCATTCCATCCAAGCAATACATATACAATTGATGAACTGAAAGCAAATCTGGATGATATTCTGGCAGATGTTGAGAAAAAAGCACAGATCAGCCTTGATGGAAAAGTTCCATATACATTAAGAGACAAAGTAATTGATGGTAAACTTTATGTAGAACAGGGAATCATCGCAGGATGTGCAGGTGGTGGATTTGAAAATATCTGTGCAGCAGCTGATATCCTTAAAGGCAAGAGCATTGGTGCAGATGCCTTCACATTGAGTGTATATCCGGCAAGTACTCCGATTTATATGGAACTGGCTAAGAATGGCGTTCTGGCAGGACTTCTTGAAACGGGAGCTGTTGTGAAGACTGCTTTTTGCGGACCTTGCTTTGGTGCAGGGGATACTCCTGCAAATAATGCATTCAGTATCCGTCATACGACCAGAAACTTCCCGAACCGCGAAGGTTCCAAAATCCAGAATGGCCAGATTTCTTCTGTTGCACTTATGGACGCACGTTCTATTGCGGCAACAGCAGCAAACAAAGGTTTCCTGACTTCAGCAGAGGATTATACAGGTGGTTATACAGGACAGAAATATTTCTTTGACAAGACAATTTATGACAATCGTGTATTTGACAGCAAGGGTATAGCTGATCCAGGTGTAGAGATCCAGTTTGGTCCGAATATTAAGGACTGGCCGGAGATGGCTGCACTTCCGGAGAATCTGATCGTGAAGGTTGTTTCTGAGATCCATGATCCGGTTACTACAACAGATGAACTGATCCCGTCCGGTGAGACATCTTCTTATCGTTCCAATCCACTTGGACTGGCTGAGTTTACACTTTCCAGAAAAGATCCTGCTTATGTAGGACGTGCGAAAGAAGTTCAGAAAGCTCAGAAGGCTATTCAGGAAGGAAAATGTCCGGTTGAGGCATTACCGGAGATGAAACCTGTAATGGATGTGATCAAAAAGGATTATCCGAATGTAAGCAAGGAAAATCTTGGTGTGGGAAGTACGATCTTTGCAGTGAAACCAGGTGATGGTTCTGCGCGTGAGCAGGCTGCTTCCTGTCAGAAAGTGCTTGGCGGATGGGCAAATATCGCCAATGAGTATGCGACAAAGAGGTACCGTTCCAATCTGATCAACTGGGGTATGCTTCCATTCCTGATTAAAGAAGGGGAGCTTCCGTTTGCAAACGGAGATTATCTGTTCTTCCCACAGATTCGTAAGGCAGTGGAAGAAAAGGATGATGTGATCCGGGGATATGTTGTCGGTGCTGAGGGACTGAAGGAGTTTGAAGTGGCTCTTGGGGAGCTTACGGATGATGAGCGTGAGATTATCCTTAAGGGATGCCTGATTAATTATAATCGAAAATAGGAAGTGATGAAGATGCAGCTATCCTCTCTTTAGGTTGGGAGTAGCTGCATCTTTATTGTTTATGAAATTATGAGAATTGCAGGAACTGCTTTGCAGCGGAGCGATTCGTGGATATAATAGAGCCCCGGGCAGCAACGTACTACATCGAAGAAAGTGAAATAGTCTGAAAATTATCAAATAAATAAAAATATTATAAAATTAGTGCAAATAAGACAAAGATAAATAGAAAATATTGAAATAAAATGCAAAAATGTATTGACAAATAATAACAAGAGTGTTATTATAACACCATCAAAAGAAACAAGGAAACGAATTAAACAATCAAAGAAATTCATTCAATTCATAGCATATATAAATGTTCCAATGAAAAGGATGAAAATAAAAGAAAGGTTCGGGTGATTCCATTGGGAAAGAATTTATAACTTCATCAATATAAGAGTGACGGGTATCGCATTTCCTGCAAGAAAGACCTGATACGGAGATTATAAAAAAGTATTTTCCTTATATAATATAAGAGCATACGCACAGTCTGATTAATAAGGAAGGAATGTATCAAAGGTATTATAGAAGCGATAACTTATATTGAATATCTGTTGCAGACCTGATACAGGGATTTTGGTAAATGTGTAAAGAAATATTTACCGGAAGAGCATAACCCTTATCTCAGT
>ENA-USUA01001187-USUA01001187.1-human-gut-metagenome-genome-assembly--contig:-NODE-1187-length-12639-cov-57.987422_pt1 | contig 12639 bp, 9 predicted proteins | sample MGYA00250057_ERZ773390 | MGnify/ENA primary metagenome ERZ773390 (study PRJEB29103, sample SAMN06111941) | human gut metagenome | biome: human gut; feature: ankylosing spondylitis patient; material...
GACATTCTGCTTTTGAATACTTTCGATTTTTACGCATGTTACTAAATAAATTGTGTCAACTTATTTAGTACACTACAGTTTTAGAAGAAACGTAAAGGCGTTTTTTTATGCCTGTTTTTAAATTAGTCAATCGCCACGATTTCAAACACTTCCGCAGTTCCCTCCAGGCGAATCTTGGCTACGTTCTTGTTGGCCAGTTCGATTCTTGCAAAAGGAGTTTCAATCATGGTTTCTGATACGACCTTACCCTTCTTGTCCAGCTGGATGCACTTCAACGGGGCAGACGGGCGATTCATGAGCAGGGTATATGCCTTGACATTTTCCTTTACTCCGAAAGTCAGTGCTTTAGTGCTCTTGTAAGAAGTCGCCAGGTTGTTATCGAAAGCATAGATGGCCTTGTCCAGGCTGTCCGCTTCAAGTGAGAATCCCATGTTTTCCGGACGTAGCGGGTTGACGTCGAACGAGCGTACAGAGGCATAGTTGGTGCGTTTGGAATCCAGTCGTTTCAGGCGTACGTAGCGTGCTTTTTCCGGAGCTCCCTGCCAGTGGATGATGTATTGCTTGTCGAGTTCTCCGGTCAGTGCCTTCCAGGTTCTTCCATCTGCCGAGCATTCCACGATGGCATGGTCGAAATAGTCCACATCATCCTTGGAATTTCTTCCCTGAAGAATCGAGATTTCTGTCACGTCACGCACGTCGCGCAGGTCTACACCAATCCAATCGTTTGCTTTCTGAGCAATTCCCGAGGTATAGAAGGTAGTAGAATCATTGTCGAACATCAGCTTGGTTTGTACGGTATGCGCACTGCTGAAAGAACCGATACCTCTGTAGTCAGTCGGTACCTTGCCCGACAGCTTTTTCAGGTATCCGTGTGCCATGTCATCCATGGCATTCTCATAGAACGGCTGAAGTTTCAGCGTACCCGATTTGTGAGCCTCATAGCTTCTCCGGTCTTCGGGAGTCATGATATTCTGTATGTATTTTTCCCAGAACAGCGCATCGTCTTTACCTGAGCGGTAGATACGTGCCAGTTCGATGGCCTGCTTGCCGCGTGTACCTAATTTACCGAACTCTGTCAGCCAGGGGCGGAGCTCGTTAATTAGGGCCGCGTTCTTGCAACTGCTTTCCAGACGTGCTGGTGCACTTTCTACTTTCTTGAATTCTTCTTCCAGTGCGTTAGCCGCTTCGTCTGTCCAGTCAGCCAGGCGGAAAGTCTGAGTTTCCCACGACTCATCCCGGCGGTATCCGTTTTCGGTATCACTGGAATGGATGGCAAAGGTGCGGTAGGCATCGGTTGCTTCCGGAACTAGTTCCGCCAGTCCGCGTTCCCAGTTGTCGATGGCATTGTAGTCGGCAATGTTCCAGGTATAATCGGCCACTCCGTATAAAGCCAGCTTGGAGGCTTCTCCATGTTCCATCGGGTTGCTCACGATACCGCAGGTTTCATTAGCCGTGAGACTGGTGTCCAGTCCGTACACCGGACCCTGAAGCAGGAAGTTGCGGATGTAGTCGGTTACCGGATAGTTCCACCAGTAATAAGCCGGACGCTTGATGCGTGAGTTGATGAAGTCGAGTGTTTCGGGTGTCAGGTCGCTGCACACCACGTCGCCCGTCCAGAACACCTTGATTTCAGGATTAAGCGTTTTTCCGTAGATGGCCAGACTACCTTTCTCGGTCGGGTTCGCCCAAAGTTTGGAGTAATCGGTAGGGCAGACCGTAAGCGGAGAAACATCGCCTTTCACCTTCACAAACTCTTCTGTCAATCGGTTGAGCAGTTCTGTCTGCTTCAGCGGGTTGGTACCCTCTCCGGAAATATCGTCAAAGAAGATGGCAAAATGACGTACCCCTAAGTCATACATCCAGTTGAATTTATTGATCAGGTTCTGATAATCTTCCTCGTTCCACTTGATGTCCTGTCCCGGATGGATGGCCCATACAAAATCCACGTAGTTGCGGTTGCAGGCATTCACCAGTTCCTTGATGTGCTGAGCCTCTTTCTCCGGATAAGGCAGTCGCCAGTTCGGACAGCTGTGATAAGGGTCGTCTTTCGGACCATATAAATAAGAATTCATCTTGAACTTTCCGTAGAAATCAATGAGCGACAAACGTACCTCGTGCGACCACGGAGTACCATAGAAACCTTCCACTACTCCACGGTTAGGCAGGTCAGGATAATCGCTTATTTCTACAAAGGGAAGAGCACTGCCGGAAGAAACCGGGCTTTCCACCAGTTGCTTCAAGGTTTGTATGCCGTAGAAAGCACCGCGTTCGTCAAATCCCGTGATGGTGATTCCTTTTTCATTGACAACAAGGGCATAGGCACCCGACACTGCTTTTACATTGGCCTTACTGGCAACTTTCTGTCCGAAATCGATGGTTAGTTTAACTCCTTTCTTGTTCGGAGAAAGGAAATCAAGGTAACCCGCAAATTTATCCTGCTTGTCTTTCAGGTTGATACCCTGAGACAGGTTGCATGTTTTTCCGGCCATCGTCACAATCTGATGAGGCTGCGGATTCAGGATAAGTCCTTTGTGGTCTACTTTTTTTCCGGGAACAGCTTGTACATCTTGCTTCTCCGAGCGCTGGGAAGACAGATCGAATGTGTCTTGCGCGCATACATTGCCGTACATCAGTGAACACACAATGCCGGCGGTTACGCATTTTACATAATGATTCATTTTCATGATATGGATAATTTGAGGTAAATACAAGGTATTTGCTTGATTAAAACTCTGATTCAAAGATACGATTTGTTTCTGAATCGTGCAAACGGTAAGAGGATATGAAAAACAAAACACCCAGCTTTACATTGTAATGTATAAGGCTGGGTGTAGTTATTTAAATTTACTGATTTTCAGTATTTTGCGGAGAGACAGGCTCTCGAACTTATACTTTCACAGAATATCATAAAACTGCAAACGACTGATAATCAAGTGTAAATTACAATATAGAGTAAAAGTAAATGTTTCTAAATGTCTTTTGCTATCTCAATAATTGGGTGTATATTTGGGTGTAGAATTTCAAACGCACCCAATTATGAATATCAAGCGCAACATCATTTTTGCATTGGAGAGCCGGAAAAAGAACGGTGTGCCAATCGTAGAGAACGTACCCATCCGTATGCGTGTCATCTTTGCCAGCCAACGCATCGAGTTTACAACGGGCTACCGGATTGACGTAGCCAAATGGGATGCAGATAAGCAGCGGGTAAAGAACGGATGTACCAACAAGCTAAAGCAAAGTGCAGCCGAAATCAATACGGACTTGCTGAAATACTATGCCGAAATCCAGAATATTTTCAAGGAATTTGAGGTGCAGGAGGTCATGCCAACGACCCAACAGTTGAAGGAAGCTTTCAACATGAGAATGAAAGACACCAGCGAAGAACAGCCGGAAGAAGCCCCTGTCAGCTTTTGGGAGGTGTTCGATGAGTTTGTAAAAGAGTGCGGTAACCAGAATAACTGGACGGCATCCACCTATGAAAAATTTGCAGCAGTGAGGAACCACCTCAAAGAGTTCAAGGAGGATGCAACGTTCAACTATTTCAACGAGTTTGGATTGAACGAATACGTCAACTTCCTGCGTGACACCAAGGATATGAGAAACAGCACCATCGGCAAGCAAATGGGATTCCTCAAATGGTTCCTGCGCTGGAGCTTCAAGAAAGGACATCATCAGAACATTGCATACGATACGTTCAAACCGAAACTGAAAACCACCTCGAAAAAAGTAATCTTCCTGACTTGGGATGAACTGAACAAGCTGAAAGACTACCAGATACCCAAGGATAAGCAATACCTGGAACGTGTACGTGATGTTTTCCTGTTCTGCTGCTTTACGAGTTTGCGGTATTCGGATGTTCGCAATCTGAAAAGAAGCGATGTGAAGTCCGACCACATCGAAATAACCACAGTCAAGACTGCCGACAGCCTGACGATTGAACTGAACAAATACAGCAAAGCCATACTGGACAAATACAAGGACATCCATTTCGAGAATTACATGGCTCTGCCCGTCATCAGCAACCAGAAGATGAACGATTACCTGAAAGAGCTGGGCGAACTGGCAGAAATCAACGAGCCTGTACGGGAAACCTACTACAAGGGAAATGAACGTATTGATGAAGTCACACCCAAATACGCTTTGCTCAGTACCCATGCAGGAAGAAGGACATTCATCTGCAATGCGCTGGCTCTCGGAATCCCGGCACAGGTGGTCATGAAATGGACGGGACACAGCGACTACAAAGCTATGAAACCCTACATTGACATAGCGGATGATATTAAGGCAAATGCCATGAACAAGTTTAATCAACTATAAAAGTATCAAACAGTTTCATAGATAGTTACCAATGACTATATTTGTAGAAATTATCATCACAATATGAGCAACAAGGAATCCAACATAGAGAAAACGAATTTTGATGCATTCATACAAGCGGTCGGTTCGGAAATAGAACAGGCACAAGTAAGGCTGATTGTTGCAGCCAATGCACAAATGCTGTTCCATTACTGGAAGATAGGCAATTACATCCTTTATCACCAGCAGCTGCACGGATGGGGAAGCAAAATCATCAAGCAGTTGGCAAAGGCTATCCGACTGCATTACCCTGAAAAGAAAGGCTATTCGGAACGTAACCTTACCTATATGTGCCAGTTTGCAAAAGCATATCCTTTAAGAGCGTTGCAAAGTTTCATAGAAACAGATGCAAGCCTGTCTGTCCCAACCATACAGAGTGTGACCAATGAAGTATTAAAACTGAATGACAAGCAATTTACGCAGGAACTTACTGCGCAAATACAATCGATTGATTGTCAATCATTAGCAATTACGCAGGAAGTTCCTGCGCAATTTGAAGATGTGGGAAAAACCGTGTCTGCCATTTACAGGATGGGAATCAGGGAAATAGAAGAAGTTTTCTTGACCTCTCCTATAGCCAAAATAAACTGGACAAGCCAAATGACTATACTTGACAGTTCGCTACCTTTAGGTCTAAGCTACTGGTACATGAAACAGTCTGTGGAAATGGGATGGAGCAGCAATGTATTGAAAATGCAAATTGACAGTGATTTGTATAGCCGACAAATCAGCAACAACAAGGTAAACAATTTCACGACCACACTTCCGGCTCCACAAAGCGACCTTGCCAATTACCTACTCAAAGACCCGTACATCTTTGATTTGGCAGGAGCCAAAGAAAAAGCAGACGAAAGGGATATTGAAGAACAGCTGGTGAAACACGTTACCCGCTACCTGTTGGAAATGGGCAACGGTTTTGCCTTCGTTGCCCGGCAGAAGCACTTCCAAGTCGGAAACAGCGATTTCTTTGCCGACCTGATTCTATATTCCATTCCGTTGCACGCATATATTGTCATAGAATTGAAAGCCACTCCTTTCAAGCCGGAATATGCCGGACAACTCAACTTTTACATCAACGTGGTGGATGATAAGTTGAGAGGGGAACACGACAACAAGACCATCGGTCTTTTGTTGTGCAGAGGGAAGGACGAAGTGGTTGCCCAGTATGCCCTTTCCGGCTATGACCAGCCTATCGGCATCAGCGATTATCAATTGAGCAAAGCGATTCCCGAAAAACTGAAATCAGCGTTGCCCAGCGTGGAAGAAGTGGAAGAAGAACTGGCTTCTTTCCTTGACAAGGACCCTAAACAATAAGAGTATGCCATGCAGAAAACGATAATAACCCTCATTCCTCAATACGGAGAACTGAACAGAATCTGCAAAGACTGGATTGTAAGCCATACTTTCTCTTTTGAAAAGCAGAAATTCATCGTTGATTTCTACTCGGAATGGAGCGATATAAAGGCCTTTGAGCGAGCTATCCTTGAACTGGTGCTTCATACACCGCCAGAGCCATGTACCCTACTGCTGAAAAGCCTGAAAAAGGAAGTCAGAGAATACACACGGCTTTATGAATCTTACCGCCTTCCCAATGACGAGGTAATCATGCGTGTATGCTACCAATACGCAGACAGCTATGAGGAAGCCATCAGGGAAGAGATGGAAGTGGTAAACAGGCTGCGCAAACCGATGAACGAAGCCAACAACCGCTATGATTCCATTGGCTACCGAGAGCATACACCCGAAGAAGAAAAGCTGGCGGAAAGAGAATATGAGCGTTGCAAGGCTGAATATGAAAAGGAGAAAGCCCAACTGGACCATCTTTATGAGCAGCAAACCCTTCTCTGGAAAGAAGCCCGGCAATACATGAAAAACCGTTGCGATGATATCTACCTGCTTAGCGTACACTTCTTGGGCATCCTGACCAAATATGTACCGGACGAAGAAAGCCAACCGAACGAAGCAGACAGGCAGAGCCGTACAGACAGCCAACCGGAAGCTGAAACTACAACCGCATCGGCTACAGCTACGACTGCCGGATTGCCTGAATATTTCAGCATGAAACTGATTTCCCTCATTCATGAAGTTTGTGCAGGGGAACAGTTTGAAGACATTACCGCACCGGATTTCTATGCCTGCATGAATCTGCATCCCTGCCAGTACGTACTGAAAATAAAGCCAAGGGAAAAGATACGGGTATGCTATCTGATTTCCCTAATGAGGGAGCAGTTGCCGGGGCAGGATAAGGACAAATGGAAGGAAGCCATCCTGAAACACCTGGATATTGATGAAGACTATTACAAGTCCAAGTACAGGGAACCCGTCTCCGATTTACCCAGTATTCCCAACCAAAAGTTCGCCAAGGAAATGGACGGAATATTCCGATAACCCGTGATATTCCGATATATTTTACGGCATGACCACTTATACCACTCAAAATAATTTTTGAGTGGTATTTTTATTTCTTGATATTCAGTGACATAACAGAACAGTCCATATCTATCATCCACATACTTACCACTCAAAAACCGACCTAATTTTGCATCGTTCGAGAACAGAAAAAACAGCCTGTGCGCAGGGCTATTGTCAAACAAGTAATCATACGGACGATGAACAACCTCAAAGAACTGTTAGTGAAACCCGTCTGGCAGATGACAGGCGAAGAGTTCCTTTTTCTAAGCAGACACGCTTCAGTACAGGCAGAAGCGCAAACACAGCCGACCACCGACACGGAAAAAAAGTACGTGTACGGCATACTCGGCATAGCCAAGCTTTTCGGGTGCAGCCTGCCCACAGCCAACCGCATCAAGAAAAGCGGAAAGATAGACAAAGCCATTACCCAGATTGGACGCAAGATTATCGTAGATGCAGAACTGGCACTGGAACTGGCTGGCAAGAAAACCGGAGGACGCAGATAAAGGAGGTGATTATGGACTATATAAAAGAAATATCACCCGAACAAGCCGTTATCCTCTGGCAGGAATCCCGGCTAAGCCTGTCAAGATGTTACGAGAAAGCGCCTGAAATTCTGAAAGTACACGGCTCTGTCATCGGGACGCTGGGCAATTTCAGCGCATCCATCGGCAAAGCCAAGAGCAAGAAAACCTTCAATGTATCGGCTATCGTAGCCGCTGCATTGAAGAACGGTACCGTGTTACGATATGCGGCTGAACTGCCCGAGGAAAAGCGGAAAGTGCTTTATATAGATACGGAACAAAGCCCCTACCACTGCCTGAAAGTGATGAAGCGGATCCTGCGGATGGCAGGATTGCCCGACGACAGGGACAGCGGTTATCTGGAGTTTCTCGCTTTGAGAAAATACACCCCGGAACAGCGCATCAGCATTGTAGAGCAGGCAATCTACCACTCACCGGATATTGGGCTGGTCATCATAGACGGCATCCGGGATATGGTGTACGACATCAACAGCCCCGGTGAATCCACCCGCATCATATCCAAGCTGATGCAGTGGACGGACGACAGGCAGATTCATATCCATACGATACTGCATCAGAACAAGGGGGATGAGAACGCAAGAGGGCACATCGGTACGGAACTGAACAACAAGGCGGAAACAGTCCTGCTGGTGGAAAAGGACAAGGGAAACAGCGACATCAGCCATGTTTCCGCCATGCACATCCGGGCGATGGATTTCGAGCCTTTTGCATTCCGCATCAACGACCGAGCCCTGCCCGAACTTGCGGAAGGTTACAAGCCGGAAGCAAGGAAGCCGGGAAGACCCTCGGTGGAAAAGTTTGACCCTTACAAGGATATTTCAGAACCGCAGCACCGTGCCGCTCTGGAAGACGCTTTTGCACTGAAAGAGGAATACGGCTACAAGGAGCTGGAAGACACCTTAATTAGGACTTATCTGGCAGAAGGGGTTAGGCTGAATCACCAGAATGCAGTGGCGCTTATCACCATGCTGCGCAACAAACGGATGATAGTGCAGGAAAACGGCAGGAAGTATTCCTTCAAGCCTGATTACCACTATTAGCCGACTACATCGAAAATCACTTCACTTTATTCCCGTATCCTATATATACGACAATTTAGTGAAGTGATTTCAGAAACAGACTAATCGCTTCACTTTATTCCGGGGGTCTATATATTAGGAGTTTAGTGAAGTGATTGTACTGACCGCATAGTTTTAAGAGTTGCGGGCAAAAAGAGAAATAATCAAAGTACTCACTAAAAACGATTTCCTTATGAACATCGAGACCGCAAAACAAATCAATCTGGCTGACTACCTGCACAGCCTGGGTTATTCACCCGTCAAACAGCAGGGTATCAACCTTTGGTACAAATCTCCCTTGAGGGAAGAAACAGAGGCTTCCTTCAAAGTGAACACCGAACGCAACCAGTGGTACGACTTCGATGCGCCCATATAGGCTACACAATAAATATCTCTATGGCAAGAGATTAGGTTAGAGTTCAACAGACCTATCCTCAACGACTTAGCTGGAGGAGAAATCCAAAGGTGACAAAAGCATGTCGGTAAAGTCATTAGTCAGCTAAATACCAAGCTGCGACTGCATGGCGAGAGGAAAAGACAGACACAAGGATGAAGCCTGATTGGTTGAACGATAGTTCTGCTGCACACGTACCAGCCCCGACGAAAGGTATTTGATTCACGTCGGGCTGAAGCACCCCATGTAAACCGAAATTACAATGGAGCAGGAGCTGGCTTCAGAGCAACCACAATAAGTGGAATAGGAACGTAAGTCGCATCCGACAGTCTGCCGAGCCAAACAGTTATTGTGAAAGCAAATGGGGATTCCCTAAATCAGAATGCCGTAAGGCTATGGGCATAGGACCCTGAATATCTGACATGGGAACGGAGCTTCCGTAGTAGTCCGAGCAAGGGAAAGCCTTGTAACATGGCGAAGGGAAGCAGTTAGATAACTTAATACAAATAATGGAAAATGTGTGAGACATTATGAGAAGTCCTGAGCAAGTATTAAAAGCTTTAAACAAGCATGGTAAAGTTTCGGATTACAAGTTCGAAAGGCTGTACCGTATCTTATTCAATGAGGAGATGTTTCATGTTGCTTACCAGCGTATTTACGCCAAACCAGGCAATATGACACCCGGTACGGATGGGAAAACCATCAATCGGATGAGTCTTCAAAGAATAAACAAAGTCATTGCATCTTTGAGAGATGAGTCTTACAAGCCTAATCCGGCAAAAAGGATATACATACCCAAGAAAAACGGTAAGAAAAGACCGCTTGGAATTCCTTCCTTTGAGGACAAACTTGTACAGGAGGTGGTGCGCATGATTCTTGAAGCCGTCTATGAAGAGGTGTTTGCAAACACCTCACATGGATTCAGACCAAACAGAAGCTGCCATACCGCATTGACCCATATCCAAAAGACATTTACAGGTACAAAATGGTTTGTGGAAGGAGACATTAAAGGATTCTTCGACAACATAGACCACAATGTATTGATTGCAACTTTGCGGAAACGGATTGCCGATGATAGATTTCTAAGGCTTATCCGCAAGTTGTTGAATGCGGGATATATTGAAGACTGGAAGTTTCATAATACAAACAAGGGAACTCCACAAGGCGGTAATATCAGTCCTATACTGGCAAACATTTATCTTGATAATTTTGACAAGTATATGGAAGAATACGCCCTACGCTTCAATAAGGGAAAAGAAAGACACATCACCAAAGAATACAAGCAACTTAGCGATAAGATGCAACGCATCCTTAAAAGCATCAAGAACATACAGGATGCAGATGTCAGATTACAGCTTAGGGATGAGTATGAGAAACTGAGACGTGAAAGGCAAAAGATTGAGAGCAGAGACAGTATGGATGAAACATACAGAAGGCTTCGATACGTAAGATACGCAGATGATTTCCTCATTGGTGTTATCGGAAGCAAGGCAGAGTGCGTTAAAATCAAGTCGGACATTACCAAGTATATGGAAGAAAACCTCAAGCTGGAACTGTCACAGGAAAAGACATTGATAACAAACGCACAAAAGCCCGCGAAATTTCTTGGCTTCGATGTTTCAGTCCGTAAGTCTGATGCTATCAAGCGGGACAAGAACAATGTGCCAGCCCGTTATTACAACGGTAAGATAGTCCTAAAGGTCGCCATAGAAACGGTGCGGAACAAACTGGAAGAATACAGCGCCATCAGATACAAGGTAGAAAATGGCCGACAAGTTTGGTTTGCAAAGTTCAGAGGCAATCTTATGAAGAAGAAAATCGAGGACATAGTGGCGGCATATAACTCTGAAATCAGAGGGTTCTACAACTACTACTGCATTGCCAACAACGTGGCATACGCGCTCTCAAAGTTTGGATACATCATGGAGTACAGTATGTACCATACCATTGCAGGAAAAACCAATAGCACTGTAAGCAAAGTCATTGACAAATATAAGGTTGGGAATGACATTATAGTGCCATATCAGGATGCAAAAGGTAAATTACGGTACAGGAAATTCTATAATGAGGGATTCAAACGTAAACCACCAATGTACTATACGGAGGTAAACGACTTATCCTACACAATCGCAATTCCACAGCCGACACTTACTGAGCGATTGGATGCGAGAACATGTGAATTATGTGGAAAAGTCGGACCTGTAGTCATGCGTCATGTCAGAAAGCTAAATCAGCTTAAAGGAAAAACTGAATGCGACAGGCTGATGCTTGAAAAGCATAGGAAGACATTGGTTGTCTGTGAAAAGTGTTATGCCAAAATACACAGCCATGCTAAATAAAGTCATGTTATCAACGGAGAGCCGTATGCGTGGAGACATGCAAGTACGGTTTGGGGGCAGGTACGGGAAAACCTACTGCCGAAAGGCAGTAAGGCGTTCTGTACCGAGCCTACGTTTAGGGAAAGGGGGCGGTATCATTGAACTGGCTGCACACCTGTATGCTACCGACCATGTACCTTACCTGCTGGAGCGGATTGCGGAACAGACACCGCATGTACACCCGGTATCTTTCTCTTTTGGCAAGCAAGACTCTTTCGGTCCGAGCTTCCAACAGCTGGAGATAGTGCCGCTTTCTTCCCCTGCCCTGCTTGCCTATTTACAAGGTAGAGGAATAAATCTGGAGCTGGCAAAAAGAGAATGTAGAGAAGCCCGTTACACCCACAACGACAAGCGTTACTTTGCCATTGCCTTCCCTAACGGTTCGGGTGGGTTTGAGGTTCGTAACCCCTATTTCAAGGGCTGCATCGCCCCCAAGGAAATCTCCCACATCAGACAGTCGGGAAAAGCAAGGACTACCTGCTATGTGTTCGAGGGTTTCATGGACTACCTTTCCTTTCTGACATTGAGACAGGAAAGCTGCCCGAATTATCCGGAATTGGACGGGCAGGACTACATTGTATTGAACTCCGTATCGAATATAAACAAGGCTCTCTATCCGCTGGGCAACTATGAGCGCATCCACTGCTTTTTCGACAACGACCATGCAGGACTGGAAGTACTCCAACAAATCCGCATGGAATACGGCAGAGACCGATACATCCGGGACGCTTCGCAGATTTACAGAGGATGCAAGGACTTGAACGAATACTTACAGAAACAGATTGAAAGAAAAAGGCAGCTCCAGTCCGCCAAAGGGGTGCGCAGCCAATCACCGGAAAAGAAGAACGGCTTCCAGTTATAGCCCACTATAACTACACGCTTCGCTTTCGTAGTTGTGGGCTCTCCCGAGGGGATTAGGGCTTTGCCCTAATGACCCACTCAGGGCGTTTCACCCCTGAGAACCCCGAGCAAAGAGTGACCCTCTCTTTGCAATCTCCGCTTATGGGTTACCCCTAAGAACCCCTCTGCGAAAGCGAGCAAAGTAAATCAATTGTAAACAAAGGAAAGAAGCTATGGCAACAAAATCAAGCATACATATCAAGCCTTGCAACATCGCATCGAGCGAGGCACACAACCGAAGGACTGCCGAGTATATGCGTAATATCGGGGAGTCCAGAATCTATGTCGTTCCCGAACTTTCCACCGATAACGAACAGTGGATAAATCCCGACTTCGGCACTCCCGAACTGCGAACTCATTATGACAATATCAAGCAAATGGTCAAGGAAAAGACCGGACGTGCCATGCAGGAAAAGGAAAGGGAACGCAAGGGAAAGAATGGAAAGATTATCAAGGTGGCGGGATGCTCACCCATCCGTGAAGGAGTATTGCTTATCAGACCGGACACCACACTGGCTGATGTACGCAAATTCGGTGAAGAGTGCCAAAGACGCTGGGGCATCACTCCGCTACAGATTTTCCTGCATAAAGAC
>ENA-USUA01001188-USUA01001188.1-human-gut-metagenome-genome-assembly--contig:-NODE-1188-length-12637-cov-4.220701_pt1 | contig 12637 bp, 9 predicted proteins | sample MGYA00250057_ERZ773390 | MGnify/ENA primary metagenome ERZ773390 (study PRJEB29103, sample SAMN06111941) | human gut metagenome | biome: human gut; feature: ankylosing spondylitis patient; material...
TACTAAAGCCTATCATAATATATCCCTCCATCAATTCTAATTTTCTTAGTTCTATAAACTGGAATTTGTCTTACAACAATTTATATATGCATAAAAAGCAATATATTTATGAAAACACCCTAAATCCAAAATCTACTCAATTCATTTTTCCTTACATAAAATGTTCTCGTATATTTCACTTCCTCACCAAGTGTTTCCCCTATCAAAACTTCAAAATCATTGATATCAAATTCTGGAAAGAATGTATCTCCATCTTCAATATTTAAATCTACTTCTGTGATATACATTTTATCTACTATTTGCAAAGCTTCCTTAAATAGTCCATATCCACCAGATATGTATACATCTCGTCCTTTAGCCAATAATAATGCATCTTCTAATGATTTAACTGAAACTAAATTATCTCCTTGATACTCTGTTGTGGTGGAAACAACAATATTCATTCTATTAGGCAACGGATGACCGATTTCTTCATAAGACTTTCGCCCCATAATAACCACATTACCCGTTGTTAACTCTCTAAATTGCTTTTGTTCTCCCTTTATTTTCCATGGTATATTACCATTCTTGCCTATAACATTATTCTTTGACCTCGCAACAATCAAACCTATCATCTATTTCATCCTCCATAATATGATGTCGTACCTGTGATTCCATCAAGTGCACCACATCTTAACAAACTCAAAATTATCTCGAACTAACCAGCTCGACAAATTCCTTTTTTGTCTTCATCTGCATTATATCATATTGTTATAAGCATTGCCATTTCTTTTCTGCTTTTGAAAAGTTACTTATCAGCCTATGTTTTGTAAAGGGTGATATTCAGCATTTCTCACGCAACAAGCCCTTGACAAACCATAGACTAATAAGTTTTAAGGTAATCAAGCAGAAATGAAATAGTCTGCTGTTTCACGGCAACAAAAAAGAGATACCAACACACTTATGTAGTATCTCTTAGTCTAGTAGCAATATTCTTTTGTTTGCAAGCAGGTAAACATGGGCTGTTTCTTAATATCTTTTTGTTTGGGAAACACCCATCTCCCATTCACAGTACGGCACCGGTTGTGATAACGATGTCATCAGTCTATCGAATGACTCATGGGCAACACGCATAAAACATATGACAACGTGCTCACCTCAAACGCCAATTACGGAAATTCTCGGTAAGCACGATGTCATTATCAGCGACGTCTTCGATCAGGTATCGATCTTGGAGCGGTCGAAATCGTCGGCGTTGTCGACGATGAACTGCTTGCGCGGCGGCACGTCGTCGCCCATCAGCAGGCTGAAGATCTCGGATGCCTGGGCGGCGTCCTCCATGCGGATGCGGCGCAGCATACGCGTGCGCGGGTCCATGGTGGTGTCCGCCAGCTGGTCGGCATCCATCTCGCCCAGACCCTTGTATCGCTGGATGTCGTCGTTGTAACCGATGTGCTTCTTGTCGAGGTCGGCCAGTTTGCCGGCCAGCTCGTCATCGGAATACGTGTAGATGTATTCGCCCTTGTGCGAGCCGGTCAACGCGATGCGGTGCAGCGGCGGTACTGCGGCATACACGTAGCCGTGTTCGATAAGCGGCCGCATGTACCGGTAGAACAGCGTCAGCAACAGGATACGGATGTGCGCGCCGTCCACATCGGCATCGGTCATAATGATGATCTTGTGGTAGCGCGACTGTTCGATGTCGAAGCTCTGGCCGGAGCCGGCGCCCACCACCTGGATGATGGCCGCGCATTCCTTGTTGGAGAGCATCTGCGTAATCGACGCCTTCTGCACGTTCAGAATCTTGCCTCGAATCGGCAGCAGCGCTTGGAAACCGGCGTTGCGGGCGGCCTTGGCGGTACCGAGTGCGGAATCACCCTCGACGATGAACAGTTCGGCCACGTCGTCATTGCCCGGCTGGCAGTCGGAGAGTTTGGCCGGCATCGAGGCGGATTCGAGCGCGTTCTTGCGGCGCGTGACCTCCTTGGCCTTGCGCGACTGGATGCGTGCGTGCATTTCGCCGACGATCTTCTCCAGCACGCGGCCGGATTGTTCCTTGTACCCGCGCTTGGAGCCGGTGATCATCTCGCCGAATTGCTTGTCGGTGAGCCGGGTGACGATCGGCTTGACCTGCGCGGTGCCGAGCACATCCTTGGTCTGGCCTTGGAACTGAGGTTCGGCCACGCGTGCGGTGACCACGGCCACGAGTCCGGCTTGGATATCGTCGCGCTCCACCTTCATGGCGGAGTCCTTCATGTTCACCTTGAGCTTGCGGGCGTTGTCTTCCACCGCCTTGCGAATCTGCTTGGTGATGGCGTTCATGAAACCGTCCACGTGAGTACCGCCGCCGGGCGTCTCCACGATGTTCACGAAGCTCATGATTGTGGTGTCATAGCCGTTGACCCATCGCAGGGCGATGTCCACGCCGCAGGTGCGTTCGATTTCCTGGGCGTGCAGTTCGCCGCCCTCACCCACGGCCTGGGTCTCCTCCTTATAGGTGCCCTCGCCTTGGATGCGCCAGATGTCGGAGATCGGCTCGCCTTTGGACAGGAAGTCGACGAAGTCCTTGACGCCGCCTGTGTGCAGGAATTCCACGACGCGCGGGTGCGCGGGCTGTTCGCCGAACGCGCCATCGACGACCTGGTCGCCGGCCGTCAGCGAGAAGTCCTCCTCGGCCGGGCTCTCGGCATCGTCGGACGAGACATCCAAGGCCGGTGCCTGGTCTTGCGCAGGTTCGACTGTTGCGTCATCAGTGGCCTCGACGGTGTCAGTCGCCGCCGTTTCCGGTACGTTTTCGTCGATGATGGTGATTTTGAGGCCGGGCACCAGGAAGCTGGTCTGGCGCACGCGGTCGATGAGCTGTTCGTATGAGAATTCGGCGGTTTTGTTGAAAATCTCCGGATCATACCAGTAGCGAATACGGGTACCAGTGGTTTTGGGAGATACCTTGCCGATGATTTCCAGCTCGGTGGGTCGGTTCTTGCGAGTGCGCTTGAACGGGGAATCGGGAGACGGATTGGCCGGGTCGGCATCCGTGTATACGCCAGGGTGACCTTGGTGGAAGGTCATGTGGTGCGTCTTGCCGTCACGATCCACTTCGACGTCCAGTCGGGAGCTCAGGGCATTGACCACGGAGGAGCCCACGCCGTGCAGGCCACCGACGGCGTTATAAGACGAGTTGCCGAACTTGGCACCGGCATGCAGTTTGGTCAGTACGACCTCCACGCCGGACAGGCCGGTTTTCGGTTCCTTATCCACCGGAATGCCTCGGCCATTGTCCGCGACTTCCACGGAACCGTCGGTGTGCAGGGTGACCACGATATCGTTGCAGAAGCCGGCCAAGGCCTCATCCACGGAGTTATCGATGATCTCCCACAGGCAGTGCATAAGACCCTGCGAGTCGGTGGTGCCGATGTACATGCCCGGACGCTTGCGCACCGCATCCAAGCCCTCAAGAACAGCTAGGTCCTTGGCGCCGTATTCTTCTTTGGGCATACAGTCCTATTTTTCTCTTCAAATGCTTGGCTCCCCTCACAGAGGGGAGCCAGATGATCATTGATCCAGGAAGTCGCGCAGGGTCTGCGAACGGGACGGGTGGCGCAGCTTGGACATGGTCTTGGACTCGATCTGACGGATGCGTTCACGGGTCACGCCATACACACGGCCGATGTCGTCCAGCGTCTTCGGCTGGCCGTCTTCCAGGCCATAGCGCATCTTGATGACGCCGGCCTCACGCGGAGACAGGGTTTCCAGCACCTGCTTGAACTGTTCCTGCAACAGGGAGAAGGCCACGGCGTCGGACGGAGCGATGGCGTCGGTATCCTCAATGAGGTCACCGAACTCGGAATCGCCATCCTCGCCAAGCGGGGTGTGCAGGGAAATCGGCTCGCGGCCGTACTTCTGCACTTCCTGCACCTTCTCAACCGGCATATCCAGCTCGCGGGCCAGCTCGTCCGGCGTAGGTTCACGCCCCAGATCCTGCAGCATCTGGCGCTGTACACGGGACAGCTTGTTAATCACTTCAACCATGTGCACAGGCACGCGAATGGTGCGGGCCTGATCGGCCATAGCACGGGTGATGGCCTGACGAATCCACCACGTGGCGTAGGTGGAGAACTTGAAGCCCTTCTTCCAGTCGAACTTCTCGACGGCACGAATCAGACCAAGGTTGCCTTCCTGGATCAAATCAAGGAAGAGCATGCCGCGACCCGTGTAGCGCTTGGCGAGCGAGACCACAAGTCGCAGGTTGGCTTCCAGCAGATGGTCCTTAGCCTTCTTGCCGTCGGCGGCGGCCCACTTGAGTTCACGCTTGCGCTTGAACTCCATGCCTTCGCTTTCGGTGTCGAGCAGGTGCTGGGCGTACAGGCCGGCCTCGATGCGCTCGGACAGGTCGACTTCCTGCTCGGCGTTCAGCAGGCTCACGCGGCCGATCTGCTTCAGGTAGTCCTTGACCGGGTCGGCGGTTGCGCCGGCCGCAATCACACGACGCTTCGGATTGCCCGAGGGGATGATGTTCTCTTCCTCATCATCCGTGTCGGAGACCACGTAGGCACCCTTTTCCTTGGGCTGCTCGGGTGCCTTGGACTTGGCTTCTTCCTCGTCCTCGTCGTCTTCCACATCGTCGTCGTCGGCATCGTCCTCATCGAGGTCTTCGTCGTCGGCATCGTCTTCGTCAACGTCGTCAAGATCCTCGTCGAGGTCGTCAACGTCCAAATCGTCGTCGTTGACCTCGGCATCGTCATCAAGCTCGTCATCGACCTGAGTGTCCTCGTCTTTGACGAGCTCATCGTCCTTGGCCTTCTTCGCGGTTTTCTTCGCGGCAGACTTGCGCGTGGTCTTTTTCGAGGGCTCTGCGGACTTGGACTTCTTGGCGGAAGTCTTGCGTGCGGTGGTCGTAGAGCTGGCCTTCTTCTTGGTCTCGGTCTCCTCGCTGGACTCGGCTGTCTGCTTGGTTGCCGTCGTTTCCTTCGTGGCCAAAACTGCTCCTTCTGATCTCTCGCCGTGAAGTGCATATACCACATGGGCCCACTTCTGGCAAGGGCAAATCGTCAACTATGTGAGTAAACCACCCTCCACGGACGATTATTCCCACATCGTTGCCCGACGTGTTGCCGATCACCACACGCTTTCCTTCCGCGCATCGCGCGTAAAACCTCGGAAATCCGCCGTTTCTGTTCACTCAGCCCGAGCACCATGCCGGTGCCACGCCTCGATCGGCGGCTGAGAATATCATCGCCGCCAGCGAACAATCCTCATCGAGCAGCAGGCATCGCAAGGCGAACACCATTGCTCGCGGATCGCCCAGCCACCATAAGGTGTAGGCGATTACGGCCAATGGCTGTATGCAGTACGGCACCGGTGAGGCTTCGGCGATATCGAGCAACATACCGATGCCGGTATGGCAACGCTCCTTATCCGGCATCATGCCTTCATCCTCGAATGCGCAGGTCAGCAGCTCGCCCATTCGTGTTCTCGTACGTGCCAGATGCGGTCGCGCCGCGAATTCCATGAGCCATGACTTGGGGCAACGGCTTTCATCAATAACCAACGAGAGAATCAGCGCATCACGAATCGATAAGGTCTCGCGCATGCCCACCGCAAACGCGGCCATCGTCTCTCGGCCTAGGTCGGTGTTCCCGGCATCGAGGCAAGACAGCCATTCGTCCAATGGTTCGGCCACCCAGTCGGCATTAGCCTGTTGCGCGCCTCGAAGTCGGCGATCATTGCGAAATTCCTGTGATCTCGTCTCCAACTCGTCAAAGACAAAGGGCTCCGTCTGCTCGGCGGCGTGCCGTTTGGCGTGTCGGTTCTTACGCGGCTTGTGTGGCGTGTTGTTGTTCATCATGTCCTCCTTGACTAATGGTGTGCAATCTATTGGTGTTGTGGTGCGCGCTGAGCCAGGTAGCTCACGCACCGAGTGGGTGTGCCCACTATGGCTGAAAACGCCGTATGACGCAGGAAAAAACGACCATTGTGGTTCTAGCTTCAAAACCCTTGATTTCCAACGTTCTTGTGTTCTTCAAACCCTGTGGATAAGTTATTAGGCATGTGCACAACTGCTAACAACCGCGAAATCATCGAGCCACGCATCATTCAGTTGGTGCGGGAACTGACTGCCGCCCCCGCCACCGACGAGGTTGCCGACGCCCTGAAACCGGTGATGGAACAGGTTGTGGACCAAGCCGCCTCCTCCAGCCAAGGAGGCAAACGACTGCGTGCGCTGCTCGCATTGGACGCCTTCGATATTCTTACCGGCGACGTGACTCCTGATTGGCGTGACGCCATGATCGACCTAGCCTGCGCCATTGAAGTGTTTCAGACGGCCGCACTGGTGCATGACGACATCATCGACGAATCCGATCTGCGCCGGGGCAAGCCTTCCGCACATCATGCCTTGGAGCAGGCCGTACACAGCGGTGCCATAGGCCGTGGCTTGGGCCTGATGCTCGGCGACATTCTGGCCACTGCCTGCATTGAAATCACACGCCGGTCCGCCAGCCGTCTTCCCAACACCGATGCCCTGAACGAGGCGTTTCTTACCATGCAGCGCGAGGTGGAAATCGGCCAGGTACTGGACTTGGCCGTCGAGATGACCCCGCTGTCTAATCCCGAAGCTCTGGCGAACGCCTCATTGAACGTATTCCGCTGGAAGACAGCCAGTTACACCACCATCGCTCCGCTGCTGCTTGCACTGCTGGCCGCAGGAGAGAGCCCGGATCAGGCCAGACATTGCGCGTTGGCCGTCGGCCGGCCGCTCGGACTGGCGTTCCAACTGGCGGATGACCTGTTGGATGTCGTCGGATCAAGCCGCAATACCGGAAAACCAATTGGCGGAGACATCCGAGAAGGCAAACGCACAGTGCTGTTGGCTGATGCTCTGTCTGCGGCAGATACGGCGGATAAGGCCGATCTGATTGCCATCTTCGAAGCGGATTGTCGCAATGACAACCAGGTGGCCCGCACCATTGAACTGTTCACGTCGACCGGTGCTCTTGATCGATCCCGCGAGCGCATCGCTGCCCTATGGGGTGAGTCCCGTAAGGCGATTGCCGGTCTTGAGCTGAATTCCGAAGCGCAACGCCGTCTGACCGAGGCTTGTGCGCGATTCATCCCCGAATCCTTGCGATAGTCCGCAATGCGAGCCGCCGGACCATGAGACCATGGACACCGGTGAAAACCCGTGAAAACTATGCGCTGATGCTCCGGCCGCGTAACCGGGGCCATGTACACTGAACGTGTTTAGTCGTGATTAAAGGAACCGTACGATACAACATGAGTGAGAACGAGCCCGCGCAGATGATTGAGGGACGCTACCGCATCGTGCGCAATATCGCCGAGGGTGGTATGGCCACCGTGTATGAGGCCGTCGATGAGCGTCTGGGGCGCACCGTGGCGATTAAGGTCATGCACACACAACTCGCCAAAGGCCCGCATCGGGAGCAGTTCGTCGAACGGTTCCGCCGCGAGGCCAATTCGGCCGCGTCCATCGCCAACCCGCACATCGTTCAGGTGTATGACACCGGCGAGTTCAATGGACTTGATTTTCTGGTCATGGAATATGTGCATGGCGTCAATCTGCGGCATGAGATGAACACCCAAGGCACATTCTCCGTGCGTGAGACGCTGCGCGTGGTCGCGGAGACGCTGGATGGTCTGGCTTCCGCGCATCGCGCCGGCGTGGTCCACCGTGACATCAAGCCCGAGAACATTTTGATCAATGATCGCGGCCATGTGCAGATCACCGATTTCGGTCTGGCCAAGGCCGCCAGCCAGGCCACATTGAGCTCCACCGGCATGCTATTGGGCACCGCCGCTTATCTGGCTCCCGAAATGATCGAGAACAATCAGGCCACCGCGCAAGGCGACCTGTATTCGGTGGGCATCATGGCATGGGAGATGATGACCGGCAAGGTGCCGTTCGATTCGGATAATCCGGTGACGCTTGTCTTCAAGCATGTTCATGAGGACGTGCCGTCCGTGGCCACGGTCTGCCAGGGCATTGATCCGTCCGTGGCGGCGTTCATCGCCCATCTGACCGCGCGTCAGGTGGATGCCCGCCCCGCCGATGGCGCGGCAGCAGCTGAGGAATTGAGCCAGTTGGCCGCCAAATTGCCGCTGGAGGCGTGGCAATACCGTTTGCATGCCGAACCCATCGGAGGCGATCATACCGATGCCACCGCTGCAGCATTGGTAGGCAATATTGCCGAGCAGGCCCCGCTGACCGGCGTACCTGCCGGTGCAGCAACGTTCGAGCCGTCCGTACCGGCATTTTTGGTCGATGATGCCGCAAGCAATACCGCCGATACCGGTGGCGCCGCAGACGTCAATCCTCCGGCGCCTCCGGTCGCCCCCACCACGGCACTTGATTCGTCGATGTTAGCCGATGCTTCGGCTCCCCATAAGACGCAGATCATGGCACAGTCCGGCAGCGAGACACAAGTGCTGCCTCAGGCCGGCGATGCCTTCACCCGAGCGCTTGCCCTTTCCGATGAGCCGGACGTCGCTTCCAATGGCACCGGGCCAAAGAAGCAGCGCAGCAAAAAACCGCTCATCATCGTACTGGTGATAGTGCTGGTACTGGCTGCAATCGGCGGAACCGCCGGCTGGTGGTGGTTTGCCGGACCGGGCAGCTATTGGAGTGTGCCCAAGCCGGATGACGTGACCTGCGATGCGAATGCAGGCACCGAATGCTCGCTGGCCGGCGCGGATTGGGCCACGTATGAAAGCACGTTGAAGGCTCTCGGCATCCCCTACAAGACGCACAAGGAATACAACGACGACGTGGCGGAAGGCAAGATCATCTCTTCTTCCGTGAACAAGACCAAGGCCGTTGTGAACAGCCACATAAGCAAGCGAGCCAATCAGGAGCTTACGGTGGTGGTGTCCAAGGGCGTGCGGATGGCCACCATCCCGAAGGATATTCTCGACGCGAATTCGGCCAATGGCAAAGACCCGTTGAACGCGCTCAAGAGGGCTGGCTTCGATAATGTCAAGCACGACGAGTCGAAGGACGAGTATTCGATGGACACGCCGCAGGGTGTGGCGTTGACGATCTCCCCTGATCCCGGTACCGCAGCCAAGCACAACGATGAGGTGACGGTTACTTTGAGCAAGGGACCGATGCCGGTGACCATGCCTAACATCGTCGGTAAGACCCAGGATGAGATGCAAGCCGCGCTCGGCGAGTTGAAGCTCACGGCCAACGTCACCGAACAGTACGATGACAAGGTCGAGGCTGGCCAAGTCATTTCCGCGTCTCAGGAAGCCGGAGCCCAGTTGAAGTGGGGCGATAGCGTGGACGTGGTGATTTCCAAGGGTCCGGAGATGGCGACGATACCGTCCGGCCTTGTCGGCAAACAGGAAAGCGCCGTGACCAAGACGCTTGAGGCTCTCGGTTTCGAGGTGAAAACCGACAAGGTGCTCGGTGGGCTGTTCGGCACGGTACGTACCGTGAAAAGCGGGGATACGGATCTATCCAACGGCGGCAAGATTCGCCTGCGCGATGCCAACGGCAACCCCACCGTCATCACCCTCGCCATCGTGTGAGAGTAATCAACTGGCTCCCCTCGCTGAGGGGAGCCAACACATATTATTCGGCTTCTTCGGCGGCCTGTTGGGCCTTGAGCTCGGCCTTGACCTTCTGGGCGTATTCGTTCACGAATTCCTGACCGCTCATTTTCTGGATTGCGGCGGAAACACGATCGGTCAGCGAACGCAAATCATCATGTGTAATCTCATCGGCCGGCTTCTTGGCAACCTCAATCGGCTTGCCATACAGCACCTTGGTCTTGCCCTTCTTGGGAATCGACGTGCCAATCGGCTGCAGCTTGTCCGAGCCGATGATGGCGGTCGGCACAATCGGGCAACCGGTCTCGAGCGCAAGTCGTGCGGCACCGGTGTGTCCCTTGTACAGTCGACCGTCCGGGCTGCGCGTGCCTTCAATGTGGATACCGAACAGGTGCCCATCCTCGATAATCTCGCGTGCGTGCTTAAGTGCGCCAAGCGACTTGCTGCCACCGGAACGATCAACCGGGAACACGCCCACGGACGTGAACCACCACTTCTTGAACTTGCCCTTCAATCCCTTGCCCTCGAAGTATTCGGCTTTGCCCATGAAGTGCACCATGCGCGGGCAGGTAATCGGAATCAAAGCATCGTCGATCACAGCCAGATGGTTGGCTGCGATAATCGCACCACCCTCTCGCGGCACGTTATTCAGTCCGCTGACAGCAGGGCTCAAACGATGATGAGCAATAGGGCCGAGACCTTTGACGAAGAACCAGTAGAGCACTTGGCATTCCTCCCGCAGACGAACTAGCCGTTGGCCGGTCGCCTGATTAGAGTGACAGTTATGACTGAGAACCAGAATAGCAATGCCGACGGAGAGAGGCCAACCCCCACGCCAGGCAACGGACAGGATTCCGATACTTCATCCAAGTCGCCAACTCCCGGTGCCGCCGGACAAGCCACGAATGGTGCCGATACACCGCAATCGCATGACGCGAACGATTTGGATGCGGCGTGGGCCGCGTTCGAAGCCGAGCATCAGGCCGACTTGCATGACATGGCTTCCTCCAGGCAGGCCAAAAAGTTCGAGAAGCAGGCCAAGAAACGCGAGAAGGAGGCGCTGCTTTCCGTAGATGACTTGGATATCGGCTCGTTCACCGATGATGCTCGCCCGAGCCGTGGCGGCAAAAAAGGCAAGCAGTCAGGTCCCCGTGATTTCACCGGCTCCAGCTGGCTGGATACCGATAATGTGATGGACGCCTATGATGATGGCGGCTTCACTCCCCCGAACCCTGATCTTGGTCCGGTCAAAGCGTCTACGGTACTGCTGACGGCGTTGCTTATCATTGGTCTCGTAGGCGAAGCGGTGATGATATTCGTCCCCGGCTTGAACGCGATTCCTCTCTTGGGCGCGCTGCTCAATATTCTCTTCGGGCTGGGCGTCATTTTGGGCTTGGGTGGATTGGTGGCCAAAATCCTCAACCGCAAAGACCGCCCCGGTGATCAGGGCGGCTATTACGACGACGGCGCGAGGGTGTAGCTCGCGTAGGCTGTGTGGTCCTTGGCTCCCCTCTCTGAGGCTGAGCCGTTAAGCGAACAGCCCAGCGGGCTGTTTGTAGGCGAGGTGTGAGAGATAGCGAACCAATGTATTGCGGGCGTGGCTCGTCCGTAATTGCGGCCGAGCCACGATAGGTCACGAATTGAAGTCGATGGACTCCTGTAACTCGGCAATCATGGCCTTGATGCGGGCTCGCCTCCCCACCAGTTGAGACGGATCGTCACGTCCCCTTTGGCCGGCACAACCGGCACATCAGCGGCACCAACCGAAGTGCCGCACGCCGCAGTCACGCACAAGGCCACGGCCGCCATAACAGCCGCCATATAGACACATAAGCCCCCTCATCAGAGGGGGCTGAGTACGGTGTATCACGCCTTGGACTTGGCGGTTTCGATCCACTTGTCGAACAGGGCTTCGGCCTTGCCGGAATCGACGGTTTCCTCGGCCAGCTTGTAGGCTTCGGCGAAACGCTCGGCCAGTGTGCCGTTGCCGACCAGATTGCCGTCGGCCACGATGGCGGAGGCGGCGTTGAGCAGTGCGGTGGTGCGGGACGGAATGTCCTTGCCAGCCAGGAAGTCCTTGAATGCGTTGGCGTTGACGTCCGGAACGCCGCCCTTGAGCTGTTCGACGGTAATCTTGGTCAAGCCCAGATCCACGGTCGGATCGAACTCGGACTCGGTAACCTTGCCGTCGCGAATCTCCCAGACGGAAACCGGGCCGGTGGGGGCAAGTTCGTCCAAGCCCTCGTGGGAGGTGTAGACCAAGCCAGACTGTCCACGGCTGGCGTACACGGCTGCCATAATCGGGCTCACCTTGCGGTTGGCGCAGCCGATGGCCACGTGTGCTAGGTTGGCGGGGTTGGTCAGCGGCCCCAGGATGTTGAAGACGCACGGGATGCCCAGCGCGGCGCGAATCGGCCCCACGAAACGCATGGCCGGGTGGAAAGTGCGGGCGAACGCGAAGGTGATGCCCACCTCGTCGCCCACTTCGCCGACGGCTTCCGGCTTCAGATCCAGCGGCAGGCCAAGGGCTTCGAGCACATCGGCGGCACCGCACTTCGAAGATGCAGCGCGGTTGCCGTGCTTGACGATCTTCACGCCGGCTGCGGCGGCGGCCACGGAGCCCATGGTGGACAGGTTCACGGTGGCGAAGCCGTCACCACCGGTGCCCACGATGTCGGTGGTCCCACCGGAAACGTTCAGCGGCACGGCGTGGGAGACCATGGCCTTGGCGGCACCACGCACCTCGTCGGCGGTCAGTCCCAGCTGCTGCTGCATAGCGAGCGCGGCACCCACGGCGGCCGGATTGGCGTTACCTTGCATCAGGTCGTCCACGAACCACTCCGATTCCTCAGCAGTAAGGTGGTCTCCCCCGACCAGCTTGGTGAGAATCGACTTCCATGTGATCTCGGCCATGATGCCCTCCTTGGCGTTTCCTACGCCGTGTGATGTATGTTCGCCGCTCATTGTAATGGTTCGTCATTTCAAGGCCCTGAATCTTCCATATTGCAAAATATGGCGCTATTGCTGTTTTCGTGGATGTCGGTTCGTCGTCGAGCCGTTGGTTTCGTAGGCGTGAGGGGCGTTCCCGCGT
>ENA-USUA01001200-USUA01001200.1-human-gut-metagenome-genome-assembly--contig:-NODE-1200-length-12530-cov-3.386574_pt1 | contig 12530 bp, 6 predicted proteins | sample MGYA00250057_ERZ773390 | MGnify/ENA primary metagenome ERZ773390 (study PRJEB29103, sample SAMN06111941) | human gut metagenome | biome: human gut; feature: ankylosing spondylitis patient; material...
TTACGGGCTTCCTCTTTTCTGAGAGATGCACTCATCCACCACACGAATGCGAACATCTATTTTCTGTGCCTTCACCCACGAACATAGTCCGAGAATCAGCATTGCCCCTATTATAAATCTTTTCATCATTGTTTTCATTTTGATTTAACCACTCGTTTTTTACCATCCCGGATTCTGCAAAAGACCATATCCCTTATTAATCTCATCAGAAGGGAATGCGCTCATATACCATTTCGGACTAAAATTCTTTTGCCAGAATCTTGATACAGATTCCACTTTCGGTTGCTCAAAGTTCAGTTGCAGGTTACCTTCGGCAACCGAACCGCTCTTAATCGTCACATTCACTCCATGCAAGGTCTTTTTAAACACATCGGCACGTTTCCAACGGGCAATATCAAACCATCTCACCTCCTCAAAAGCCAGTTCACGGGCACGCTCATCCAGGATTTCCTCACGCAACTCCGCATCACCTTCCAAAGCACATTCGTTATAGACGGGCAACGACTTTCCACTCTGCAAACGATGCAGCAGCGCGTCACTCATGTCGGGAAGCCCTACACGGTTGCGGACTTTGTCAAGCTCTTTATACGCTTTGTCTTTCTGTCCCGTCTCGTTCAGCGCTTCCGCATAGGCCAGATGAATCTCCGCCATTCTCAAATAAGCATAATTGGCAGGGCGGTCATGGAAAGTGGATTGATTGTAATCCCACAAGAACTTACGTATACAAAATCCCGAAGGCGCACGTCCCCCGTCTGTTTCCGAACCTCTTTCCAGACCGCCAATCCACATTTCCGCCGGACGACTTTGAAAATGATCCCCCACAATCATGACCGTTTCATACAGACGGGGATCACGGTCTGTAAACGGATTATTATCTATCGTACCTATTGAACCGTTTTTTTCTATCCACTCTTCATAAGAAGTTTTTTCTCCAGTGGCAGAAGTAAACATATCTACATAATCCAGCGTAACCGCACCTCCGCCATATCCTCGTCCCGCATTTCCGTTCGTATCACTGGAAGGACCGAAATACATCCGGTGATAAGAATCCCCGAAAGTTCTAAGATTACGGAAAGTAGCTATCAGAATCTCACTGTTATAACGATCGGCATAACATCCGGAGAAAGCCTTCCGATATCCCTCCGCATCCCGCGTCTCCGGTTGTACCAACTGGTATACATTCCCGTTCCTGGCATTCTCTGCAAAGAACTCTTCACAAGCCGTTACCACTCTCTCCCACCGTTTCCGCTCATAATTGCCATACCACACCATCTTGTCGATATCCTCCGCCGGTATCTTGCCGACATTGCCTGCTACGGGGCTACAAGCCTCCAAATAAGGTTGATTCGCATTAAAAAGCGGACTGGCTGCCAGCAAAAGCACCCTGACCTTCAATCCCAATGCAGCAGCTTTGGTAAAACGCCCGTCATCTACGGCAGCTACCCGCCATGGCAATTTATTAGCTGCATCGTCACATAAGTTTATAATAAATTCGACTGTTTTCTCGAATGTCTTTCTTGAAAAGTCCACTTCCAAGCTATTAGATGCGTCTATAGAAGAATAAAGCAGAGGAACTCCTCCAAAATGACGTAGCAATTCATGATACTGACAAGCAATAATCATCTGCGCCTCCCCTTTACGTACATTCTTTTCTGCTTCGGTCATATCAGGAACCCGGTCTACATTCTCAATATACAGATATGCTTTACGAATCCCCCTCCATGTCACATCCTGGTTGGGATAGAATCCCATTTTCGTACTTGAGGCCGTATTCTCTGTCTCCGAACTATACGACCCGTTATAATAAGTCGGATAAACACCTCCCCAATTACAATGTGAATTCATGATATCCGTCAATGCGTCCAAATTGTCCCAACCCAGCTTGTTTCCTGCCTGCTGATGTTCAAAATTTCCGTCATTTGCATGTACGGTCAACCCCGTGCGGAGTGTTGCATAGGCTGAGTTCAACGCCCGGTCTGCATAAAGTTTTGAAGAAAATATAGTGTCAATCGTCACATCCACTCCCGGCGCTTTCTCCAGAAAAGCATCACCGAAAGCCAAATCACTGCAAGAGCCCAACATACAACTGGCAGCCATCACCGAAAAATATATAATAACCTTTTTCATACTCTATCGTTTTAAAATGAAATATTGACTCCAAAATTGTAAATCCGTATATTCGGATAGTTATTATTTCCTCCGTCAGTGACTCCTTCCGGGTCAATATCTATATCATTCAAATCGGAGAACAAAGTCAACAAGTTGTAACCGTTACAATAGAACCGGACTGATTCAATCCCCACTTTCTTCAGGAAATCCTTCTGGGGAAGTGTATAGGAAATCTCCGCGGTTTTTAGACGAAGATAAGAACCGTTCATCAGCCACAAGTCAGAAGTTTGCAGATAATGCGACTTATTCATGAACGTCAACCGTGGAAAGCGTGAATTCGGATTCTCTTCCGTCCATCGCCCGTCTGCAAGAAATTTGAGCAACATACGGCTGTTCGTACTGCCGAACGCATTCCGGTATTCACCGTCCAGTATTCTGGATGCATTCATTGCTGCTGTCCACTGCATCGAGAATTCAAAGTTCTTCCATTTAAGACCGCCTAGAAAACCGAATACATAATCCGGACGTTCGGCATATCCGAAGCGGGTTTTATCATCACCGTTTATCACACCGTCTCCATTCAAGTCTTTGAACAAAGCATCTCCCGGGCGGGGAGTGCCCAATGCCATTTGCGGCAGAATCTGCCGGCCGTTCTCATCCTTTTTCAGGTTGCCATCCGCATCGAAGTCATCTTTTTGTAAAAAACGGTCGAAGATATATCCGTAAGTCAAACCGGTGCTCCGTCCCGTTTCAGCCATATAAGGCTCGTTGGGCACTACCTCGTCCATATAAATAATCTTGTTTTTCGCATAAGAGACATTCGCTTTCAGCCAATAGTCCACCTTGCCCGCCCGGTCGTTCCACCCGAGCGACAATTCATAGCCGTGGTTGTTTACCTTACCCAAGTTGATTTTAGGCAGATTGATATCGGTAATGGCCGGCAACGTGTTGCGGGTAGACAATATATCCTTTCTTTTTTCAAAGAAAACATCGGCAGTCAGACTCAAACGGGAATCAAACATTTTGAGGTCAATACCATAATTCTGTTTTGCCACCTTTTCCCAAGTCACATCCGGATTACCCATCGTATTTTCTTTCGCGTCCGGAAGCAATCCCGTACCGCCGTCTTTTCCGAACTGCCAACTGCCCTGTCCTTTTGCTACTGTATTATAACCGCTCCATGCACCTGCCATATAAAGGAAACGGGCATTTTCCATTTTATCATTACCTACGATACCATAAGAAGCACGCAGTTTCAGGAAATCAATAACTTTCTGTTTCTTCATGAATTTCTCCTCCGAGAGAATCCAACCGGCAGAAACCGCTGGGAAAAAACCGAAGCGCTTATCCGGTGCAAAATTTTCCGAACCGTTATATCCTGCATTCAAGTCCACCATATATCGCTTCTTGTATGCATACGTCATACGTCCCACATACCCTACATAGGCTGTCGGTATATCCATATAAAACACTTTTCCGTCTATTTTCGTTTCCGGATAATATTTTTTAGACTGGTTGTACAAGAACAATGCCGATACATCATGGTCACCGAATGAACGGCTGTAGTTCAGGCTGAACTCTCCGTACCAGTTACGTCCCCTGCCAACCTCTTCACCGTAACTCATCTGTTCGTGCAGTCCGCTGACTCCATCCGTCTGATATACAATGGTACGGTCGAAACGCGGATCCCAAAAGTCCATTCCCGGTGTTTCTATCGAACCCAGATAAATCGGTGTACACATGCTGTCCGCTCCCGAAGGCGTCCGAGAAGCTTTCACATTATAGTTTGTGTTATAAGCACCTTTTATATTCATGCTCAATCCCGGAGTTATAAAATCCAGTTTCTGCTCAAGAGCCAAGTCTAGATTCAATACATTGTCCGTATCCACATTATATCCATAATTGTAATAATAGTCCAACGGACACGAACGTTCACCGATAGAAATATATCTATTGGAATAGATATTGGAAATTAGTTTTCCATCCACTATCCCGGGGCTGGAGAAAGGAGTTGACCACAGTACTTTTCTCCACAATTCATCCGTCCGAGGTTCTCTTTTTGCACCGACATGTCCGCCGATATTCACTTTCAACAAAGTAGATTTTGTAATATCAATATCCACATTCGAACGATAATTGAAACGCTTGTATTGATAGTTAGGGTCATAAGACTCTCCCAACTGCTTCAACATACCGTCTTGCAACAGATATCCCAAAGAGACAAAATAACGGAAACGCTCACCGCCACCCGACAACGTCAGGTTATGCTGTGTCTGCCAAGCAAGGTTCTTGAAAAGATAATCGTTCCAGTCAACATTGGGAAACATAATAGGATCTTCATTCGTTCTGAACATATCTATCACAAATGGCGAGAAGCCCAATTGAGATTCCGTCAACGAGGGATTGTCACTTAGTTGCGCTTCATTATATAAGGTAGCATACGTATAACTGTCCACCCCTTTCAGGTTACGCAGAGCCTGGGTCAATCCGAATGAAGAATTCAATGAAATCACCGGTTTTCCGGATACACCGCGACGCGTAGTGACCAACACAACACCATTCGCTCCACGCACACCGAATACAGCCGTGGAAGCCGCGTCCTTCAAAACCGTAATACTTTCTATTTCGTGCGAGTCCATCTGAAAGAAAGAACGCTCCACCCCGTCCACCAGAATCAACGGTTTGGAAAGTTCGTCCGACAAGGACCCCGTGCCACGTATATATATGGAAGGATTCTCCGCTCCCGGCTGACCGGACGGCTGTATGGATGAAAGTCCGGTGACAGCTCCCGAAAGCGCATTTGCTACACTGCCACTGGGAGATTTCAACAGCTCTTTCGTGTCAATGGAAGAAATAGCCGCAGTAACGGACATCTTACTTTGTTTACCGTAAGCAATGATCTGTACTTCCTCCAAGGTTTGAGAATCTTCCGCCAATCGGATAGTGAATCCGGTTGTTTTAGCAGGGGCCGCTTCTTTCGAAGCGTACCCCATATATGAAACTTCGAACACTATGGGAGAGATATTATCCGGAATATCCAATGCAAAATTACCATCTATGTCCGTAATCGTCCCGATAGTAGAACCTTTCACTTTAACAGTAGCTCCTACCAAAGGCTCGGACGTCCTGTCGTCCACCACTTTCCCTTTGTAGAGCCTGTTCTTGTTGATATTTGTTGCTGATGGGACTTCCATGATCTCATGCAGAGTATCGTTTCCAGCCACTGCCATTACAGGAAACAATGACAGGCATGCAACAAACAGATACTTGTGTTTTTTCATAATGTTCTCTATTTAGTATTAATTATTTTGCGTCAAATGCCATAACAAATACAGAGCCGTCTGTATCCTGTCCTGCAACCAGCTTACCGTCCACCATAAGCCCTGGTTTCCATGAACCACTCTGCCAGTCGGTTACGCCCACACACATAATGTCTTTCCAGCCCATCTTATTAAGTACGTATGCAGCCTGCAAAGGCGTCAGTTCCGAATCACCCTCATTTTCTTTACTCACAATTGCAATAGCTACCTTACCATCGAAAGTTTTTCCTATCATGATAAACTGACCATACACATTATCACCCATACTATCACTGAATCCATTGTTGCCCAATACCTGCTTGTAAGTGAGCGCCTGTCCGTCTTTGGCAAAGCAAGGATAACCGTAAGCTGCAGATACTACATTCCAGTCACCGCTCAAATAGTTATGACAATCGTAAGTCAACACATTTGGAAAGTTATAAGGTTCTGCATAAACTTCTCCCAAATCTTCGCTGGTATTAGCCTCATAGAATTTAACCTTATGCAATTTTGTTTTGCTTCCACCCGTATTCATAGTGGCTATATCACACAAGAGCTTACCTTCTGCCGTAAATCCGAAATGCCAACCAAACTGAATATTCTCCGGCTGTTTCTCTATCCAAGGCAATTGCCAAGAATATACCTTATTATTGCCATACAGAATACCTCTTCCGCCCTGACTACCTTTAGAGCCGATAGCACGACCGGTCACAGTCACCAATCCTTTCACCTCAGACAATGTGAGACTATTCTGATCGTCTATTTCCATTCTACCTTTTACTTTAGCAGCATCCATCGTAAGTACTGTAAGATTCACATTCTCATAGTTTTCAAGTCCCGGATAAGTTGCAGGATCTTTCAGATCTCCCAATACCGCCATCGCTTCCGTCTGCGTCATTCCCGGATAATCCTCATTAGGGTTCCACCAGTCGGGATTCGGTTTCTTGGTAGGTTTCTGTTTAATCACATTATTCAGCAGCGTCGCTCTCATGATTGTGATATAAGGATATTTCTCCTTCACGGTTGCATCTGTGATGTCGACAAATCCCAAATCTTTTGCCGGAGTCATAATAGCCGAATAATCAATCCTCAATGTATAGGGACGGTTGCTGCCTGCCACTTTAATATTTACTGTAGCCGGTTCATCAGAAAGGTCGAATACGACAGTCTCAACCGTAGCGCCCGCCATTAATGCGCCCTCTGCAAAGTTCAGTTTGACGTTGCTTCTATCCATATTCCGGTCATAAGTGATCACAAGCTCTTTTGTCGCATTGTTTACTGTCAGTTTATATCCGCCATCTACCGTAATTTTGGAAGAGTCAACAATCGGTAACGCATTGGAAGTTACTATTACCTTATATTTCACCGTTTTCCCGTCCGGTCCCTTAAAATATAAGTCAGGATCATCCGTCATATCATAACTATTCACATCTGTAGGATAGGTGAGCTGATAACCGGTATTTACTTCAACTGTCAGTTTACAACCAGAAAAATTCTCGGCCTGGTCAAAAGCAAACGTAATCGTAGTACCGTCTACAGCACCCTGTACTTTTTCTCCGTCAGCTTCCACCTGCACTGATTTGAAAGGAGTCGTTGCGGTTGTTCCGCCATCACCTTCATCACCCATCTCATCATCACTGTCCGAGCAGGAAACGCCCAACATTATTCCCAAAATAGAGAATAACATCCAAAAACATCTTTTTAGAAATAAAGATTCTGTTTTCATAATCTTAGAAATTAATTAATAATAATGTTATGTTTTCATAGCCGGATTATCGGGCTATCGACGCAGCAAAAGTAGGTTTCATCTACCGAAAAAAGGTCGAAAATTTACCGGAAAAACTCTCTAAAGTATAGAAATACGCACTTTTTGCCGAAATTTTGTTTTTGTAGCCTCTTTTACTCTTTCGATATCGTCGACTGATTCACATCTTTTATGGAAGAGTTATCAAACTGATGCTTCTTCTTTCCGAAAGTGAATCGATAATTCAATGACAGACCAATGATATAGTCATCTATACGAGGCGTACGGGAAATACTTCTCTGTATATATTCCGCTTGCGTAATGTAATGCTTATGTTTTGCTTTGTATGGATTACTGACATTGAGAGAAATATGTAAGTTATTAATGCTATATTGCACGTTAAAATCCAACCTGTGAGGGTTATGATAGATGTCGCCGTTGAAACTCATACTTTTTGAAGGGGACATATAGCCTAAATAAACATACCATCCCTTATTTCTCCAATAAATGCTACAAGGCCAGAAAAAGCTATTATAAGACTTTTTTTCTCCTACATCTATGTTTGTATGATCGTAAATACCCAAGGCTCTGAAGAATAATTTTTGCGGAATAATGGCATAGTCTAAAACGACCTCACTGTGCGACCACAGGCAACTTCCTCCATTAAAAGATTGGAAAACGAATGTATTTCTGTCGGAGTCATAGCGATGGAGAGAATAGTCTTGGTTAGAAAGAGCTTCAAATGACGAATAGATAATAAAAGTCCAACGTTTGCTGACGTTCCAATTATACCTCAATGTGCCATTATATCTCAAGTAATTTTTCAGTTCCGGATTTCCTACGAATAGTTCATATTCATTCATTCGATATTCATATCCGGTACGGTCAGAAAGGCTGGGTTCTCCACTCCTTACCGTTCCGGTCAGCTGCAGAGAGTGCTTCTTGTAATCGTAAGATAACTTCAGGAAGGGAACGAACGCAGTAGTAGTCACACTATTTCCATTCGTTTTGGTATAAGACACTTCTTCTGCCACTTTAAGTTGAAGATTGAACCGCTTTTTTATTTTATAATTATACAAGACAGATAGTCTTGTGTTACTTTGCTTTAAAAAGTGGTCGGACACTTCCCCCTGCATCGTGTTCAAATCATCCGTATGAGTATAATTCTGATAAACTGCCAGCGTTAATGCGGAATTGTTCTTGAATGTTTTTGAATAGTTTACGTCTACATTTCCATACCAACTTTTTTCATCCGTTCCGTTGCGATAGGCGGAAACAGCTGTTTCTCCCTCTCGTTGCTCATACCAACGGTCATACCGGTTATCTCCGTGACTTCCATAAAGACATAACTTTATTTTCTGTCTGCGAGGCAAGTCACGTATATAATTAAGTTGGAGCGCCGGATTTAAGCTTGTAGAATTTCTCCTTTCCTGTTTAGTCAGGAGTAGGGGATTATTACTATATTGCTGGCTGACCCAATTATCGATGTCGCTACTCTTTCTATTCATTCGGAGCGAACTGTAAAATATTTGTTTTTTATCTTTGAAGATGTAGTTCATGTACGCCTGTAGGTCGTTGTTGTTGTTCGACGAAGGCAGTTGCTTGTCTGTTCTGACAATAGCTTCGTTCGGGAATAGATAGGTGGTCTCCAATACACTTTCCGGATGGGATTTGAAGTGATTATAGTTGTCCGCCACCGAAACTGTCCACTCTGATTTGCCTTCAAAGAACTGAATCGTTCCTCGCCCGTTGCCTGTGAGGCGGTTTAATTGGTGATTGGCGTTCAATGCCACCGAACCTGCATAATCCCTCTCTTTCAATATATAATCAAATATCACATCCGCTTCCGGATAATCGGGACGGCTTTGCGAATAAAAATCAATCCGCTTGATATCATTAGGATTCAAATTCTGCACTTCGCCCGACGTAGCTTCACGGCCGTCAATGCACAATAACACATTCTTGCCAAAATATGAGATAGAGGAGCTATTCGCAGTAACTCCGGGAATCATTAACATTTCTACCGTATTGTAACCATTATAGGCATGGCGCAACTGGGCGCGGGTAAGATAATACATCGTCTTGTCTTCCATCTTTATTTCATTGGACCCCAGTACCGTCACTTCCTGAAGCTGCTCCACCTGTTTATCCAACCGGATATCTCCCAAACGTACGAAAGATTCTTTTGTCGGATATAAGGTCAATATCGTCTCCTTGTAGCCGAGATAGTTGAACCGCAGTTGGTATCTTTGCTCTTTCAGGGGGAGCCGCAACGTAAAAAGCCCTTTCATATTGGTTGTGACGCCTGCAACAAATATTGTATCCGAGGTATAACAACGTACGGTAGCCGACTCCAAGTCTTGTTTTTCATCACCTAACAAGTGCCCTTGCACTTGCATCGTTTGGGCTGTTATTGAAAAAGAAAAGAAGAAGAAGAGTAACAACATGATAAAATAAAGTTTCTTCATAATATTATTAATCGTTTGAATAATAAACTCTTATAACCTTTGGCAATTAGCAACTAATAATCGCATACAAAGAAGCGAATTACTAACCGAAAAAAGGTCGAAAATTTACCGGAAAAACTCTCTAAAGTATGGGAATATGCACTTTTGGGAACATATTTTCTATTCTTAGTGCTTTCATCCTATTCAAGCAAATTTTATGAAAAATCAGACTCATTCTTGCTCGTTTCCGGCATAGTTTAGTACCTTTGCCGATAATAAATAACCATCAACATCCATAAAATAATGACTCCTCATTTCGACTTCTCCGAAGTCCCCTACTCCTTCGGCCTGTGCGCCGCCGAAAACTGCCCGAAAGCCTCAACCTGCCTGCGCCGGATTGCCATGCAGTATGCTCCTGTCAACAGAATTTTCCTGCCGACGATGAACCCTAACCGGATAATAGCCGGAAAAGGTAAATGTGATTACTATTGTTCGAACGAGAAAACCCGCTTTGCACTTGGCTTTACACGCACGGCAAATGCACTCACCGTGCGAATGGCAAGTACATTCCGCTACCGGATGATTAGCTACTTCGGACGCAAGAATTACTACTTGAAACGCCGGGGAGCACTGAAAATCACTCCTGCCGAACAGATATATGTCATAAACGTTGCTAAAGAACTGGGGGTAGTACTGAATGACTACTTCGACGGTTATATAGAAGAATATAACTGGAACGCTTAGTCGTTCCTACCATGTCTTCGGAAGAAATTTACGTTTCTACAGAGAACACTGTTATATCCCTTTAGAACCATGGTGGTTTCCCTAAAGGAAACGCCCGTTTCCTCGTAGAGATACGGGCGTATCCATATAGGGAAACTATCGTGCCCCATAGGGAAACGAGCGTATCCAATAAGGGAAACAACAAGGAAACTGTAATACTCTAACAAACAGCTATATATCTTTATCACGCTTTGCCTTGCTCCATGTATTCTTTGGGAGTCATGCCGTACTTTTTCTTGAAACAAGTACTGAAATATTTCGGGTCGTTGAAGCCCACTGCAACGGCAAGGTCGGTAATCCTTATTTTACTTCGTCCGTCCATCAGTTTGCAGGCAGCAGTCAGCCGGACATTCAAGATAAACGCTGAAGGTGTCAATCCTGTCAACGATTTCAGTTTCTCTGTCAGCACTGTACGCGAAGCCCCCATCTCACTGACAAACTCCGCCTGGCCGAACTCCACATCATTCAGATGAGCATTCACGCAGTCTATCGCACGCTGAAGGAATGTCTCGTCAAGTGAAGTATACTCCAGTTTGTCTACTTCAAATACAACCTGCTTACGAAAATCAGCCCCTTTCCGTTCCTGCCGTTTCAGGCAATTCATAATCTGCGCATAAAGCAATGAAAAGTTGCATGGTTTACTGATATACCCGTCAGCCCCGGAGTTATATCCCTCTATCTGACTTTCTTCAGCCCGTTTGGCTGTCAACAGGATGACAGGAATGTGGCAATATTCGAATTTATTCTTTATATACCTGCACAATTCTATGCCGTCCATCTCGGGCATCATAATATCGGAGACAACCAAGTCTATGCCCCCTTCTTGCAGCACTTCAAGCGCCTGTCTGCCATTTATGGCGGTTTTCACACGGAAATAGTTGGAAAGCAGATTAGAGAAAAGCATGCACAATTCTTCATTGTCATCGACAATCAACAGCGTATAGTCCTCCGGATGAAGTTCCGTTTTCTCGTCCGGCTCATCGCCTTCTTCCGTTTCATTGATATAAATCGGAACAGGAAAAGCTGTCTGTCTCTGCGCCGCCACTGTCTCATCGAGCTCTTCCTGTCGGTAGGTTTCTTTATCGACAGGCAGCATGATACGGAAACAATTGCCCGTCTGCTCATTGCTAAATGCTTCGATTGTCCCATGATGGAGAGCTACCAGGTCTTTTACCAATGCCAGACCTATCCCCGTACCTATTGTATTATGTCTTCTGTAATCACCTTCATAGAAACGCTTGAACAATCCGTCTATTGTTTTCTGTGTCATCAGTTCCCCGGTGTTGGTCACGTCAATCTGCAAGGTATATTCGTCCGCCAATGCCGCCCGGACGCATATCTGCCCGCCCTCCGGTGTATACTTCGCCGCATTCGACAAAAGATTGTACACTATCTTGTCGAGCTTGTCGGCATCGAAAAAACCAAAGATGATATCGGGAGTACTTTCAAAAGAAAGAAGCTGGCGTCTCTTGCCAAGCAAAGGTATAAAGGCTTCCGCACAACTGCGCAAAAAAGAAGAGATGTCTCCATAAGATACACAAATCTTCAGATTGCCGCTTTCCACCTTTCTAAATTCCAATACTTGCTGTATCAGACGCATCAGGCGGGTAGCATTGGCAGTCATCACCGTGTACAGTGTGCGTTTGTCTCCCCCGCTCTTCAGGTTTTCGAGCGAGACAAGAATGATGCTCAGCGGAGTCATCAACTCATGGGTGATGTTTGTAAAGAACTGTAATTTCAAATGGTTAATCTCCTGAATCTTCTGTTTCTCCATCTTGCCAATCTGAATCTCATGCTGCATGCGCATCTTATATCGCAGGAAACGAAAGACAAAATAGAGAATCACCACAATAGCAACGGCATATAGGCAATAAGCCCACCACGTCAGCCAGGGAGCGGGAAGAATACGGACCTTCAGGGTTCTCTCCGTATTTCCCCACACACCATCCTCGTTCGTTCCCTTCAAGCGGAACAGGTAAGTGCCCGTCGGCAGGTTATTATAAGTGGCAAAATGGCGTTGGGCATCCACCACGATTTCTTTATCGTCATAGCCTTCCAGACGATAGGTATACATGTTCTCCTGCGGATTCACGTAATTCAAGAGAGAAAACTCGATAGTAAAGTTATTATCCTGATACTCAAGTGTGA
>ENA-USUA01001212-USUA01001212.1-human-gut-metagenome-genome-assembly--contig:-NODE-1212-length-12442-cov-35.661949_pt1 | contig 12442 bp, 9 predicted proteins | sample MGYA00250057_ERZ773390 | MGnify/ENA primary metagenome ERZ773390 (study PRJEB29103, sample SAMN06111941) | human gut metagenome | biome: human gut; feature: ankylosing spondylitis patient; material...
GGCAACTACAAGGTCAACGACAAGGCGTACAACAAGTTGGGATTCAGCATCCACAACTACTTTTTCGCCAAGGCCATTGACCAAGTGCGTCCGGGCGGCGTGGTGGCGTTCGTCACCAGCCGCTACACCATGGATAGCAAGGACAGCACCGCCCGCAAGCACATGGCAGAGCGTGCTGACCTGTTGGGAGCTATCCGTCTGCCGAATAATGCGTTCAAGGCAAACGCAGGCACGGATGTTGTGAGTGACATTATCTTTTTGCAGAAGCGTGACCGCCCTGCGGACATCGAACCTGCATGGGTGCAGCTTGGCAAGACCGAGGACGGCTTTGCCATCAACCAGTATTTCGTGGACCACCCGGAGATGATTCTGGGCGAACTGACCACCGAAAGCACCCAATACGGACGGGAGGAACTGACGGTTGCCCCCATCGAGGGCGCAGTGCTGGCCGACCAGCTTGCCGAAGCGGTACAGCATATTGAGGGCCAGTATGTTGAAGTCGAGGTGGAAACACCAGATGTTGCGGATGCAGAAGTCGAGCGCAAGACGCTCCCCGCTGACCCAGATGTAAAGAATTTCTCCTATGCCGTGGTGGACGGTGAGGTGTACTACCGAGAAAATTCGATTATGACGCAGGTGGAGTTGTCCGATAATGCCAAAGGCCGTGTAGCTGGTATGGTGGAGTTGCGGCAAATCGTCAACGAACTGATTGACCAGCAGTTGGACTTCCCGGACGAGGATATTAAGGCATCGCAAGCAAAATTGAACGCCGCCTACGATGCCTTTACCGCAAAATACGGGCTGATCAACGACAAGAAAAATGCCCGCCTGTTCGATGATGACAGTTCCTACTATCTGCTCTGCTCTTTGGAAAATCTCGATGAGAATAAACAGCTCAAAAGCAAGGCGGATATGTTCACCAAGCGAACGATTCGCCCGGAGCGCACCGTCACCAGCGTGGACACCCCCAGCGAAGCACTGGCAGTGTCCATTGGAGAACATGGCCGTGTTGATCTGCCCTATATGGCGGAACTTCTCGGCTCTCCCGGCGATTATGAGCGTATTACCACAGAGCTGCAAGGCGTGATTTTCAAAGACCCTTCTGCGGATGCAGATGAGCCGGAAGCAGGCTGGCAGACTGCGGACGAGTATCTTTCCGGCAATGTGCGGAATAAACTGCGCATGGCTCAGCTTGCCGCTGAAAGCCACCCGGAGTTCAAGATCAATGTGGAGGCTTTGACCAAAGCGCAGCCGAAGGACCTTGAAGCATCAGAAATCGACATCCGACTGGGTGCCACATGGCTGAATCCCGCCATTGTGCAGCAGTTTATGATGGAGACTTTTCAGCCGCCCTACCGCATCCGCTATAACAACCTGATCCAAGTCCGCTACTCTCCATTTACGTCCGAATGGCGCATCGGCAACAAATCTGCCGCCGGAATGTATGATATCATGTCCACCGAAACCTACGGCACCCACCGGGCCAACGCCTACAAGATTTTGGAGGACACCTTGAATTTGCGGGACTGCCGCATTTATGATACCATTGAGGAGGACGGTAAAGAGCGGCGTGTCCTGAACCAGAAGGAGACGATGCTTGCCCAGCAGAAGCAGCAGGCCATCAAGGATACCTTTGCAGGCTGGGTTTGGCAAGACCCGCAGCGGCGGAATCTGCTGGTGAAGCAGTATAACGAGTTGTTCAATAGTACCCGGCCCCGCGAGTATGACGGAAGCCATATCCATTTTGTCGGTATGAACCCGGAGATCAATCTGCAGGAACATCAGCGCAATGCAGTTGCTCATGTGCTTTATGGTGGGAACACCCTGCTCGCCCACGAGGTGGGTGCCGGCAAAAGTTTTGAGATGGCAGCTTCGGCAATGGAATCTAAGCGTTTGGGCCTGTGTCAGAAAAGCCTGTTCGTGGTACCCAACCATCTGACCGAGCAGTGGGCCAGCGAGTTCCTGCGGCTATACCCCAATGCAAAGCTGCTCGTTACCAGCAAGAAAGACTTTGAACCCGCCAATCGAAAGCGTTTTTGCGCCCGCATCGCAACCGGCGACTACGATGCCGTCATTATCGGCCACTCGCAGTTTGAGAAAATCCCTCTTTCTGCGGAACGGCAGGCACGGATCATCGAAGATCAGATCGAGGAAATCGAAAAAGCCATTGCAGAGGCCAAAGAACAGTCCGGTGAGCATTTTACCGTGAAACAGATGGAAAAGACACGGAAAACACTGGAGGTGAAACTGAAAAAGCTACAGTCCACCGACCGCAAGGATGATGTGGTCACATTTGAACAATTAGGCGTAGATAGGTTATTTGTGGACGAGAGCCAGAACTACAAGAACCTATATCTTTACACCAAGATGCGCAATGTTGCTGGCCTTTCTACCTCCGAAGCACAGAAGTCCAGCGATATGTTCGGCAAGTGTCGTTATCTGGATGAAGTGACTGGCGGGCGCGGCGTGATTTTCGCAACGGGAACGCCCATCAGCAACTCCATGACGGAAATGTACACACTGATGCGCTATTTGCAGTACAGCACTCTCCAGCAGAAACAACTGACCCACTTTGATGCATGGGCTTCTACGTTTGGCGAGACCACCACGGCCATTGAGCTTGCGCCGGAAGGAACCGGCTACCGTGCGCGCACACGTTTTGCCAAGTTCTTTAATCTGCCGGAGCTGATGAATATGTTCAAGGAGGCAGCGGACATCAAGACTTCCGACCAGTTGCATCTGCCTGTTCCGGAAGCCAAGTTTGAAACTGTCGTGGTCAAACCCTCGGAAATCCAGCAGGACATGGTGAAATCCCTGAGCGAACGTGCTGCTGAGGTGCATAGCGGTGCGGTTGACCCCTCGGTGGACAATATGCTGAAGATCACCTCGGACGGACGTAAAACCGGCCTTGACCAGCGGCTGATGAATCCGCTCACCCCGGATGACCCGGACAGCAAGCTGAATGCCTGCGTCGACAATGTTCTGCGTATCTGGAACGAAACCAAAGAGGATAATCTGACGCAGCTGATTTTCTGCGATATGTCCACGCCCAAGGGAGACGGCTCGTTCAATGTCTACGATGATATTCGCACAAAGCTGCTTGCCGCCGGGGTGCCGGAATCGGAGGTCGAGTTCATCCACAACGCTGATACTGAAGGTAAGAAAGCGGATTTGTTCTCCAAAGTCCGCAGCGGCAAGGTGCGTGTCCTGCTGGGCAGCACTGCAAAGATGGGCGCAGGCACCAATGTCCAGACCCTGCTGGTGGCCGTGCATCATCTGGATGTAGGCTGGCGACCGTCCGATATGACCCAACGCAACGGCCGAATCATCCGTCAGGGCAACAAAAACAAACAAGTTTACGTCTATAATTACGTCACGGAGGGGACATTCGACGCCTACCTCTGGCAAACGCTGGAAAACAAGCAGAAGTTTATTTCGCAGATCATGACGAGCAAATCTCCGATGCGCTCCTGTGATGATGTGGATGAGCAGGCTCTTTCGTATGCCGAGGTCAAGGCCCTATGCGCAGGCGACCCGCGCATCCGGGAAAAGATGGATCTGGATGTGCAGGTAGCAAAGCTCAAGGTGCTGCGCTCGGATTACCAGAACCAGAAATATCGTCTGGAAGATAAGCTGCTCAAGCATTACCCGGAGGAAATTCAGAAAGCGAAGAACCGTATTGCGGCTCTGAAAAACGATGCCCAAATCGCAGACGCACACCCGCAGGATAAGGAGAACTTCTGCGGCATGACGATCAAGGGCATGGTGTTCGATGAGAAAAAAGCCGCTGGTGAGCGGCTGATGCTCGCCTGCAAGGAGATACCGAATGCGGATATGATGCTGCTGGGCACCTATCGCGGCTTTGAGCTGAACATTCGCTTTGACAGTTTCAAGAATGAGCATCAAATCGTTCTCCGCGGCGAGCTGAGTTATCCGGTACCGCTGGGCGATGACCCTCGCGGCAACATCGTCCGTCTGGACAATGCCATCGGCAATTTTGCCGACCGCATTGCCGATGCTGATGCCGCACTGGATTCTCTGGAACAGCAGAAGCAGGCCGCAGAGGTTGAAATCGCCAAGCCGTTTGCGCAGGAGGAAGAACTGCAAACCAAATCTGCCCGCCTTGCAGAATTGGATGCGCTGTTGAACATGGAGCATCAGTCCAGCCGGACAGAACCCGAAGCGGAAGAAAAGCCGGATGCCCGCCCCTCTGTGCTGGCAGCTCTGGAAGAAAAGGCTGATAAAGTGGAGCCTGTCCGACCATTCAAATCTTACTTGGATAAGGATGGTGATGCCCGGTGACGGAGCACCGTGACCAGCAGATCCATTTTCGTGTCAGCAAAGTCGAACTGGAACGCATTCGTCAGAAGATGGAAAGTTGCGGTATTTTGAGCATTGGCTCTTATCTGCGAAAAATGGCTCTGGATGGTTACTGCCTGAATCTTGATTTACCACAGCTGCGTCGGATGGCGTACCTTCTTCAGAATTGCAGCAACAACCTGAATCAGGTGGCGAAACGGGCCAGTGAAAGCGGGCAGCTCTATGCCGCCGATTTAGAGGACTTGCGTAGTCGGTTGGATGAGCTGATAGCTATTGGCAAGCAACTTCTCGCCAAACTCACCGAACTCTAAAAAATTTCCCGCAGTAGGAGGCTGCGGGTTTACATAACGGTTGACATCCTTGCAAGGCAAGGGGCGATACCTTTATAATAGGGGCGAAAAAGAAAGGCTGGTGTTTGATATGAGGTTTTTATTCAAGATGATGCTTGCCCCGATCTCTCTGTTCGTGGCTTTTCTGGCTCTGATGGCAAAGTGGCTGCTTACTCTGTCCAGCTATGTTGTTGCGCCGTTGATGCTGTATATCTTTGGCTGCGGCATCTACACCGTCTACCGCCAGACTTGGGATCAATTTCTGATTCTGCTGGTTGCCGAATTTCTCTGCTTTGTCCTTTTTGTCGGCGCAACTGCAATGGTGGAGGGCGTTGAGAAATTCAGCGGTTGGCTCCGGGACCTGATTTGATTTTGAATCTTCTTGCCGCCTTCGGGCGGCTTTTTCATTTAGGAGGTGATCTGCTCTGGCTGCTACTCGTCTGATCGCACTGCATCAGCACAAAGGAAAATCTATCGCCGCCTGCCTGAAAGACCGCACTGATTATGCGCAGAATCCCGACAAGACTGAAAAAGGCGAACTTGTCAGCAGCTATCAATGCAGCCCGCTTACTGTGGACGAGGAGTTCATGCTCACAAAAAAGCTGTACGAGCAGGCCACCGGGCGCAGCCAAAAAAGTAACATTATCGCCTATCAGATACGGCAATCTTTCCGACCTGGTGAAATTACGGCTGAAGAAGCAAACCGCATCGGTTATGAGTTGGCCTCCCGGTTTCTGAAAGGCAAACACGCTTTTATCGTTGCAACGCATACCGATCGGGAACACATTCACAATCACATTATCTATAACTCGACCACTCTGGACGGCACAAGAAAATTCCGGGATTTTTTCTTTTCCGGTCTGGCAGTGCAGCGGTTGAGCGACCTGATTTGTCTGGAGCATCAGCTGTCAGTCATTGAAAAGAAGCCTTACCGGGAACGGCAGAAGCGCATCACTTACCCACCAAAGGAGAGCAACCGCGACCGGCTGTGCAGTGTAATCGACGAGATTTTGCAGCAGAAGCCCACCGACTACGAAGATTTTCTGCAAAAGCTGGAACAGCAGGGCTATGAAATCAAACGCGGCAAATACACTTCCGTTAAAGGCGCACGGCAGAAACGCTTTATCCGGTTAAAGACACTGGGTGCCGGGTACAGCGAGGATGAAATCAAAGCAGTCATTGCCGGAAAAGCCGAACACCGCCCACATCAGAAGCAACCTCCCAAAGAGCAGCCGTTCCAGTTGCTGGTTGACATTCAAGCAAAACTTGCCGAGGGCAAAGGTGGCGGCTACGAACGCTGGGCGAAGAAGTACAACTTGAAAGAGATGTCCAAAACGCTGATTTTTTTGCAGGAGCAGAAAATCGGCAGTGCGGATGACCTGAAAGAGCGTGCTGATGCTGCACTTTCTCGCTATCACAAACTGGGCGATTCCATCAAGGCCGCCGAGAAGCGTATGGCAGAAATCGCCGTCCTCCGGGCGCACATCGTCAACTATGCCAAGACCCGGCCTGTATACGATGCTTACCGCAAATCCGGGTACAGCTCCAAATTTTTGGAAGCGCACCGGGAAGAAGTCACGCTGCATAAGACGGCGAAAGCCGCTTTCAATGAATCCGGCCTGAAAAAGCTGCCCAAAGTGAAAGACCTGAATGCAGAGTATTCGGCTTTGCTCACCAAGAAAAAAGCACTCTACCCAGAGTACCGAAAGACACGGGATGAGATGCAGGAAATCGTAAAAGCACAGAAGAATGTGGAACTGTTCTTTGCGGAGGAAAAGGACTCCAAGCAAGTCGAGCAGATCCGATAAAACAGTCCCTGAGAACTTTGCCGCTTATCCGGCAGGGTTCTCAGGGTCTTTTTTGCTTATTGCTCAGTCTGTACTTGGAACGGCTTTTCCGGCAGTTTCAATTTGTTTGGCAACCATATTTTCCAATTCCCCCGTAATCGTTGCACAATTTGCAACACGATAATTCCAGAAGTAAGAAACGCCTTCACACTCCTCAACGGACAAATCGCTGTTGACCAAAAGCAGTCGGTCGGAGGTTACTTTCAGCTTTTCGCACAGAGCAGCATATTTTCCATAATCAATGCTTCGGCTGGACGATTTGGCTTCCACCCAGAAGAATTTTCCGTTGATGGAAAACGCAACATCCAGTTCATGCGTGCTCCCTGCGGATGCCGCTTCTGAAAGAATCACATTGGAGCAAAGCGAAACTTCTGCGCCCTGCTCCTCCTGATAGCGATTCAAAATCTGCTGAACCTGATGCTCCACAAAAAGTTCCAGCCACTTCCCGCTCAGGAAATGCCGGACAGTCTCATTTTGCGCAAGCTCATAGACGATATTCTGCGGATAGATCACAATGGATGCAAAAAGTCCCATTTTATCCCACGTCTGAGCGATTTCCGAAAGTGTGGCAAACGAATTCTTGGAAGTACCCTTTGGGATACGAAACGAAAAAGAGCCGTCACTCTGCATATGTGTCCGAATAAACTGCAAGAAATCCACCACTACCGGGTCGCAAAGAGCTTCGCCTGTTTTCCATGCCATCCGCTGAACGGCAATCGGCGGAAGTTTTTTCGGTACGACCTGCTGAACGATTCTATACCCACAGCGTTCCAGATGCTCCAATGCGGTCAAAGGCTTCGGAGGGATTTTTTCTTTAACTTCGGACTTTTCTGCACCGGATGTATTCTCAGTCAGATAGTTAAACTTCCATCCGTATTCCCAAGCAGGCGAACGGGTCAACACACCAACTGCATGAAATCCGCTGTCCGGTTCCTCCATCGGAAATGTGATTTTGTTCTTTTGGATATTGATTTGGAGCGTTTTATTTTTCAGCGCTATCTGATAAGCGTCAAGAAGGAATTCCTTTCCCTTATATGTCAGCTCACTGGAACTATTTGCAGAAAGGCCAGCATTTTTTGCCAAAGAGAGAAGCAGACAGGTCGCTTTGGGCAGCTCAAGGATATGCTCCATCTGCGCAGTGTCCGGAATCACTTCCGCATTTGCGTTATCGGGCTGCGGCAATTCGTCTGCCGGAGTCTCCTTTGCTGGTGCAGAAACTTCGGGTGTCATTTTTGAAGCAGCCTCAGATTTTCCAGACTTGGGCAAAGGTTTCGGCTCCGTATAGACCTCAGCAATAAATAATTCATAGGAATCGATGCACGAAAGTTTTCCTGCCGCTGCAAGTCCCACATAAATCGCAGCCGCCCGTGAGGAATCGCCATAATACTTTTTAGAATCCGCTGCGGCAGCAATATCAGAAAAAGCATTATATCTGCTCAGCGGCTCCGCCTTTTCCGGGAACTGCTTCAACGCACGGCAGTAGAGCCACTCAAAGAACGAATCCATGTACGGCTCTGTCGGATACTCGTTTCCTTCCAGAGAGTAACGTAGCAGCTCTCCACTGGTTCGCAGCCGAGTGTCCTTATGGACTTTGGGTGGCTCACAGGTCAGAAGGTCAGCGAATGGCCCACCATGTTCAAACACTTTGGTGGCTTCAAAAACCGTGCTGATGGGTACATCCTGCGCAACAGAATCCAGATGCAGCAAAAGCCGCAGAGAAGAAACAGCTTCACCCTCCGGCTGAACGGATGCAGAGCTGACTTCCAGAATCGAAACATCAGGGTCTGTTGTATGGACGGCATCATGGACGGCACGGATATTCTGCCGCTTGCTGCCTTTTATCCATGTGAATGTCACCGGCTGTTCTCTGCAATAGGGATAGCCGGATATGGGAAAACAAATGGTTCGTGTTGCCATGAACACCTCCAACTTTTTAGGACAAACAAGTTTATGTAAATCAAGTATAGCACAATCCCGGATGTGCTGCATAGCACTATTTTCTGCTTCCGGGAATCCATCTGTGCAAAAAGTGCCGATACCACAGGCATCGGCACTCAGATTAAAAAGCATTTTTCAAAAATGTGCAGCCTGCATCCACTGGATGCAGAACACAAGGGGTTTGGGCACAGCCCAACAAGCATTTTGAATTTGATTTTTAGAAATCGGATTCAAAAATTGCAAGTTGGTACCAGCTTGCACTGCTTGCCACAACAATGCGTCCTTTTTGTCCGCAATTTGTAATTTTCAGATTGGAGAAAAACGCCATGGCAAAGACGAAGGCTGAAGAAAAAGCTCTCAACCTTGATTAGATTTTGTTTAACTGCCGGGATTATCTGCGCGCTGCGCGCAACTCCGGCTCGTTCTTTGAAAAGCGTGATATCCCCCGCAGTACAGCCCCGAAGTTCTCAAAAAGGTCATGGAACAGGTAGAGAACTTTGAGGAGAACAATTAAGCATTTTCTCGTTTTAACGTGGGATTAGATTGCTGTAGACCTTAATACAAAAAGATAGATAATGAAAATCTGGTGTCTGCTGGTACCAAAAAGCAGTTTGGCATCCTGAAAGACCTGATGAACCGCTCCGACGTGGATATCATCGTCAATGCCTGTGATGCAGGGTAGTGCGGTTAGGTGACTTAAGAGAGAAAAAAGAGACCTCATCTCGTAAAAAAGTCAATGCGGTCGTCTGCTTCTGTATTGAAATACAGTGGACGACCGCGTTGATCTTTGATGAGCAAGTACTGCCATGCCCCACACAGCGGGCAAAACTGGATGCGCTGCTGTATAATAATCCTTTGGAGTACGCCCAGCTTGTGCTGATTGGTGAGATTGAGCACTATCTCTCACTTGGTTGTGACCACGGTAGAATGGAAGACTAACCTTTAATTAAAATATCCAAAGCAGACAAAACAGCCCTCTACTTGCAGTCGTTGCAAATAGAGGGCTGTTGCTTAGTTAGCAGTTTAGCCTATTATAGTAATCATCTGAAAATACTGATATTCGTCTTCTAATACCGCTTGCATTTCTTCCATGTATAGCGGGTCTTTCAACAGTTTGGGATGAAATGCTCGCTCTCTCCAGAGTCGGACTCCAATTTCGGGAAAAATATATTCCGTTCCCAGTTGCAAGTCCTTTTCGTTGCAAATAACGTTGTCCTTTTTCATTAAGCTATCAATAATACACTCGGCGGTTGTATTAAACATATCCATCCCGAACAATTTTATTGATGCCACCTTAGACAAATCTCGCTGGATGCCGATTTCAGTAGCTTTTCCGTTCCGATACTGCACAAGAAAGAACAAATCATTATCCATATATCGTCCGGTTATCAAATTAGGATCATCGGTTTCCGCACAACATTCCATTTGCATTGCTTCATCAGAAGAATTCGACCACTGTTTCTTCATTTGTAGAAGAGCATTTTCTAGCTCATCTGATGTCATGCCTAATTTTAATTGTCCAATTCCAATATGCAGTTCAATAATTACCTCTTTCATAACATAAACTTCATATTTTCAAAAGCGCTTAACGGATGCAAAATAACCTCTCATACCGACTTATTCATTTATCGGGCTTTTCCACAGTTTTTGCAAAACCGTTCAGAAGAATCATTTAATGTTCCACAGTCCGGGCAGTACCATCTACCATCTGGCATCGGATCAACAGGTGATGGCGTTTGGTGTGCCTTTGCAGGAGTTTGATTGGATGATGCAGTAAACAACGGCGCAATATTTACATCTCTGCGTCCAACGCCAGCAAGACTTCTAAAATCCAACGATTTTACTTCTTGTGCCAATGTTCGTTTAGGCTCAATGTATTGACCACACCGTTGGCAATATCGAACACCCAGCTTGTTTTCATAACCACAATTTTTGCAAGTCATTTTACATACAATCCTTTAATATCCAAAACGCCAAAATCATTCAGTCAAACCAAAAAGTGAACCATACAAATCCCCTACCGACTTGACGGCATTGGTTTGAGTGACCGAACATCAAAATCAAGTCATGGAGGCTCGCATATTGAGCAATCCATTTTCTTTCCACTGCATCATAGGGATAACCGGAATTCCCCAGCATCTCTTTTATTCAGGATTTTTCTACTGAAATCCGGATTCCAAATCCTCCCTCTGAGTATGCAATGCTTATCCATGTTTCATCTTTTCTCAGCAAAACGCCTGTCGAAACGCTTTCTGAAGCCGATGCCTCTTCAGCGTATCCTAAGGTTTTCAATTGGTCAATATATTTTTGTATTTCTTCTTCAGAGATATTATTATAAAAGATTGCATAATACCCAGCATTAGAACCATCCAATATATATTCTATCGTTCCACTTTCCGGCTCACAAATAAGCCTAGTGTATTCATTATCCGGCCAAACTGAAGTATAAATACATTTTACATCAGACGGATTGGTTCCTCCATGTGTAGCAAATTTTCCCTGACCTGAAAAACGAATGCAAAGAAAGACCAATATCAAAACTATAAAGGCAACCGCCATACTGCTAAAAAATTCCAATTTCTTATTCATTTGGCTTGCTCCATAATTCAAACGTACAAAGCCACGATTCTTTTCTTTCGGCTCTAAAGAATCGTGGCTTTTATCCCCATTATCTAATGCTTTTATTACGGAATCGTGATGTCGTAGGAAATGGAGAACTGGCCACCGTTTGCCAAAGCATTCAATGCTACAGCAGTTCCAGAAACAAATACTGTACCGCTTGTTCCGCTACTAGCTTTCCTACCGGTATCCACATCTGTACTAATCGTTTCGTCCCCGGTTGCGACTTCAGAGAAGTATTTACTTGTCGATTGGCCATTCATGGTAAGTTTGACATTTCCTGTCATACCTGTAAATTCCGGCTTTGGCGATGAGTACCACGGAACGTAAAGTTCAACATGAACCTGTACGCCATCATTCTTATCATAGGTTGCGTAGGAATTAACCCGAACGTTAGCAATTCCTACCTGCATAGCCATGCCAGGTTCCAAGCACTCGCTTAGCGGTGCATCATACCTTCCAATAACAACAGGTTGTTTGTCATCCGTTGGGGCCGCTGCAAAGGCAGAGATAGAACAAAGCAAAAAGACCATAACCACCGCCATACAAAGCGCAAGCAATCTTTTCTTCAAGGTCATTTTGAGTCATCTCCTTTTATTTTTGCATAAAATGTGACAGCATATCGAATAAGGTACTTTGCAATCACAAGAAAAGCAATCGCCATGACTGTTGCTGTCGATACAATTGTCAAGATTTCCGGTACGCTAAATTTCATAAATGTACCTCAACTCATGCTCAACTTGTTTTCAAGGAAATTATCTGCATTGGAATCACCTCCATCACGGTTTTCATTTTAGATGTTGATAATAGCAAAGCACAAATAGAAAAAAATCCACAATATTGTAGCAAGACGGAGAAAAAATGTCACCAAAACGGTGTAAGCGCAAAGCAGGGATTGGTTCTTGATCTCTGTTGTGAGAGTTCACAAACGTCCGGGGTGCTGTTGCCGGAAGGATGCTTTCTTCAATTTTTTTCCAGAATTCTCTGCCAATAGCGGACTGTTTATGCTTCTTGAGAATCCATCTAGTGAATACCGACACCCCCCATGATCTTTTCTATCCAATTTGTGGAAGAATCATTTTTCTCACTAAATGACCCCAAATAATGTGACGAACTCTCAACCTCTATTATTACACCATCCGGCATTCTGTATTTTTCTAAACTGAGATTCAAACCTTTAAGTGGGATTGTTCTAGCCAGTTGAGGGATAGAAACTGTATGGAGAATATCAATTTTTGATAAACCTCTATACGTTTCTGTCTTTTCGGCTTCACTTAGCAACCGTTCTGCATACTGATTTGAAATAACCTGTATTGCTTGCTTGGAAACCTCAAAAATATTTGCCATTTCAGCAATGAGCTGTTCATCTGTCCGGCCTATTCTAAGCCG
>ENA-USUA01001222-USUA01001222.1-human-gut-metagenome-genome-assembly--contig:-NODE-1222-length-12319-cov-336.303463_pt1 | contig 12319 bp, 15 predicted proteins | sample MGYA00250057_ERZ773390 | MGnify/ENA primary metagenome ERZ773390 (study PRJEB29103, sample SAMN06111941) | human gut metagenome | biome: human gut; feature: ankylosing spondylitis patient; material...
AGTGGATTCTCTTTCTGGAGTCATGATATGGGCGGTTTCGTAACCCAGAGCCCTGATGATCTCTATCGCCGTTGGTTACCTTTCGGCTTCTTGAGCTCGCATACCAGAGCTCATGGAGCACCTCCAACAGAGCCTTGGCTCATCAGTAAGGAATTTACGGATGCCTTCAGGGCCAATGCGGAGATGAAATACCAGTTGATGCCTTATGTTTATGCACAGGCAAAAGACTGTTCTGAAAAGGGTTTGCCAATGGTGCGTGCGCTCTTTGTAGAATTTCCTCACGATGCTGGAGCATGGCTGGTTGAAGATGAGTATATGTATGGTTCACAGATTCTGGTTGCTCCATTACTGGAATCGGGAACAGACCGTTCGGTATATCTGCCAAAAGGTAAATGGATAGATTATCAGGATGGAAAGGTATATGAAGGCGGATACCAGCATATCAGTGTTGCTGAACATAAGATTCCTTGTGTTATCCTGGTTAGAGATGGCAGCTTGATTCCGCAGGTGCCCGTAGCTCAGAGTACTGATAAGATTCAATGGAACCAGATTTCATGGAAACCTTTCAAGGCTGATGCCAGTCAATGTGTGGGATATCTTTACAAACCAGGTGATAAAGAAATAACAATAATAAAACAATAAACAAAAAAAGTATAATGAAAATTCAAATAGAACAGGCTACGCCAGACAAGGCTTCGCATATCGCATCGCTCATCATGGAGGCGATGAATGTACAGTGTTGTCAAAATTTTGCTGGTCCTCAGCATACATTGGTCGATTTTCACCGTATGATGACTAAACTTGTAGAGATGGAGGACAGTCAGTATAGTTATAAGAATACATTAGTTGCTATGTCTAATGATGGCATTCTTGTTGGCATCTTGGTTGCATACGATGGTGCTGACGTCAAAAGATTACGTAAGCGCTTTATCGAGGAAGCGATTGCGTCTTTTGGAATAGACTATTCGGCTATGGATCTTGAAACTGAGGAAGGTGAGTTCTATTTGGATAGTTTGGCTGTTTCTAATCAATACCGTGGGAAAGGTATTGCATCTAAACTGTTGGAGGCTGCTATCTCTCGCGCAAGAGAATTAGGACTTCCTGCTGTAGGTTTGCTTTGTGATAAAGGTAATCCGAAAGCGGAGCGTCTCTATACGAAGGTTGGTTTCCAATATGTCAATGATACTACTTGGGGTGGTCATGCCATGAAACATCTTCAGTATAAATTGTAATCTGATAGTGCAAACTGTGCAAACGTTTGCTCACCAAAAAGTATAGAAATCAACAGAAAATGTGCTGTTTATTGCGCAAACTGTAGTATCTTTGCACCATAAGTTCATAACGAATAGGTTTTTTGGTTTTTAGAAAAGATATTTTATTAGTTTTTGTTGATTTAATAATAAAAGCTCGGTCTGCAGTGATGCAACGCCGAGCTTTTGTATTTTTACTCCCATTCAGGGTATTTCCTTTCTGGTCTTTTATTCTAATTCCTCTATTTCTTTTTCGTCCATGTCTTTATCCAGTTGATCTCTCCACAGATATTTTCTGGTTTCATGCACTATGATACCACTCAGGCAGAGCAGGGAGATAAGGTTTGGTATGGCCATTAAAGCATTCATGCAGTCGGCAATGTTCCAAACCAGTCCCAGACTGATGACACTACCCAGGAAGATAGTAGCAATATAGACTATGCGGAAACAGAGCATCCACTTTTTGCCTTTCAGATATTCTACACACCGTTCTCCATAATAACTCCATCCCAATGTTGTACTGAAAGCAAATGTTGCCAGTCCGATGGTCAATATCGGAGCTCCGATATATGGAATCTTACTGAAGGCAGCCTTGGTGAGTGCTGCTCCGTTATGATAGTCGATGTCTGGATATGCTATGATACTTGAGGTGATGACAAGACCTGTAAGGGCACAGATGATGACTGTATCCCAAAAGGTACCGGTAGATGAAACCAATGCCTGACGCACAGGGTTGCGGGTTTGGGCTGCTGCAGCAACGATGGGCGCCGAACCCAGACCACTTTCGTTAGAGAACAATCCGCGGGCTATACCATAGCGGGCTGCAATCATCATGGTACTTCCTGCGAAGCCGCCACCTGCAGCCTTTGTTGTGAATGCTGAATCAAAGATTACGTGGATGGCAGGCAATAAATAAGCATGATTTACACAGAGAATGTAGATGCAGCCTAATACATAAAAGAGTGCCATGAAAGGTACCAGCATGCTGCAAACCTTGGAGATACTAGTCACGCCTCCAAGAATCACTGCTGCTCCTAAAGCCGTAACGATGGCTCCAGTTATGTATGGAGAAATGCCGTATTGGTTTTCTACCAGGGTAGAGATGGCATTTGCCTGTACCGTGCTACCGATTCCGAATGATGCCAATGTGGCAAAGAGGGCAAACAGAACTGCAAGCCATTTCCAGCCCAATCCTTTTTCCAGGGCATACATAGGGCCACCCAACATCGTGCCTCGTTTGGTCTTTACGCGATATTTTACGGCGAGTAATCCTTCGGCATATTTGGTAGAAATACCAAAGACACCGGTTAACCAGCACCAGAATACGGCTCCTGGTCCGCCAAGAGCGATAGCTGTAGCCACACCGATGATGTTACCGGTACCAATTGTAGCTGCCAGTGCTGTTGCCAGTGCTCCGAACTGTGAAACATCTCCTGTGGCATTCTTGTCTTTCTTTACAGACAGTTTGATAGCCTTGAAAATCTTGCGTTGTGGAAAGCGCAAGCGGATGGTCAGAAAGATGTGGGTTCCCAACAGCAGGATAATCATAGGCCATCCCCACAGGAATGAACTAAATGCGGTGAAAAAATCGTTTATTGCATCCATCTCTTAAAAAATTTATGTTTATCTTATATCTATATTTTTTATACCTGATAACGCAGTTTCTTATGTATTATAACTCAAGTTTCGTATGCAAACTCCATACGCCCTGAAAGGGCAAAAGCTCCTAGCCCAGGGCAGCGCCCTGGGTAATTACGGGCACAAACTTGTCGCCCTGTAAGGGCAAAAGCTTTAAAATACAGGGCAATATACAAAGCTTTTGCCCTTACAGGGCGCCTTGCTGATTGCCATTATACCCAGGGCGATGCCCTGGGCTAGGAGCTTTTGGGCCTTCAGCCCGTTCTTGAACCACATGCGAAAGTTCAGTAACCTTGTTACTTCTCAAATTCTATCTTCACGTTTTTGAATCCCATTGCTTTCAGCATCTCTCTAAACTGAGTCTTGGCATTCGCCTGTGCAGTATAGATATTGGTGCGGTTTAAGCAACGTTTCTTCATGGCTTGATAAGCACGCTCATACATAGCCTGTCTGTCGCTGCCTGTCCATTTGCCTTCTTCAAAGAAACTCTTGGTCTTCGCTTCGTCTATGAAGTTATGGTCCAGCAGTTTGATAGGAGGTAAAGTGCAAATGATGCTGTCCTGACTGGCTTGTAGCCATCCCTCTTTTACATCCTTCATATCGATACCCAAGCGCAACGTTCCGTAATAGATACGTACCAGTTGGTCATCGCCAAAAAAGCCACGGCGTATTGTATCTATCAGTTCTTCATCACTTACAGATAGAAATTCCCATTGACCGATATTCTCGATGCTTTCTACCTGAGTGGGTGAGAGGGTTGTCTTATCTTCCTGTACCACGCTGACCTCGTTGTCTTTGGTGAGCCAATAGAAGGCTCCACCCAGAATAAGGATCAGTGCTAATAGTACGATGATTTGTATTCTTTTCATATCATTGTCCTCCTCGCTTAGTGATTCTTTTCGATAGTTGTCTTATCCAGAAGAGTCTTCAGATCGTTGAAAGTGAATTTCTTCCTGAAACTGATTTTGATATTCTCTTCTGCAAATCCCATGTCCTGTAGCATCGGAATCAGGGTGTTTGCTGCACTTTGGCGTGCCTGTTCTAGAATATCGAGGTTCGGGATATCGCGAATGATACTTTCCCTACCTTGTTGCTCGAATTGTGACAGTTCTGCATCACTGTAGTTCTTTCTGGTGAGTGAAACGAATTGTCTTACTCCTTCATGATTGATTTTACTGCTGGTGAGTATCACTTTTGGGTCTGGTAAGATGATTTCTATCTTGTCACCTTGTCGGTTAACGTTCTTAGCAGAGAATCCTGAAAAGTTTACATAAGCTTTTAATGTCGCATCCATCGGAATGGCCACCTTGCGGTTTGAGCCGGGAACATGAATATTAAAGTCTTTCTTGAACAGTGAGCCCTTCAGATTGAGCTGGTCATCATGTGTTATAATCTTATGAACATGAGCTTCTGCAGTATATAAGCGATTGCATTTCTGTATCTGCATCACCATCACAGGTATTGTGTCGATGACTTGCTCCTTCTTTTCTGTTTGCTGATGCGAACATGAAACGAAGGCAAAAAATACAGAAATGATAAATATTAACCTCTTTTTCATACTTAGTGTCTTTATTATGCTGCAAAGGTACGGCAAATTGTTCGAAAAACAAAACAAAATCGTTTTTTTTGATGTTCTTTTGCTAAGAAATGAAAAAAAAAGCAGAAAAAGCACTTTTTTTTATATCTTGATTAAACCTTTTCATTTTCCTTTCGTCAAAGTTACGATTAGAATTCATAAACTGAACTTTTATTATATCGTGTAAGATTCAATAGGAAATTTATTAGTTAGTATTTAGGTATGCTAAGGCGTCTGCTTGTGAAAGTAGGCGCCTTTTTGTATCTGATTTGGTCTCAGAATGTAGATTTCGCTTCTTTTCTTTGGCTATTTCAAAAGAAAAATGTACTTTTGCAGTAAGAAAAAATAACGGAATGAAACGAATTGATTATATATTAATAGGTCTTTTGGCTATTTCAAGCTTGACGGCTTGTACTGAAAAAAAGAAGAGTAATATCATTATTGCTCCTAAACCGGTGGCTAAGGTTGTGAATAAAGCTATTCAGAAAATGAGTGATTATGAGCAGACCAGGGAGGCTGACTGGGTTGGTTCCCATTATAAAGTGGTTGTGAAACGTAGTTCTGACAAGGAACTTCCGGTTCTCCAGTTGGACGAAAACACCAAGTATTATGATAACAGAATTTCGGTTAAGGTATTGAGAAGTGATGGCTCAGAATTCTTTAACCGTACTTTCACAAAGAAAGATTTCACGTCTTATATTGATAAACATACACAGGACATGGGTGCTTTGCTCGGTATTGTGTATGTGAAAGCAGAAGGTGATTATCTTTACTTCGCAGCAAGTGTTGGCTCGCCTGATGTTACCAGCGATGAATATGTACCTATGGTACTTAAGATTTCCCGAATGGGTAGTATCTCTATATCAAAGGATGAGAAGTTGGATACCAACGCTTCTGCTGAAGAGGAAGAAGATGATGAAGAAGATGGGGTATAAAGCGGTTCTTCCGTTAAATGTATGAGTATTTATTATTTCTATTCTGAAATTATTATTGTACTTTTGTAAGCGTATTCATTATAATAATGTATAGCAAAGAAAGTAAACATAAGATAAGAAGCGTATGAATTCATTATTTCTCTTACAGTTTGCATGTTTCATATTCATGCTCATCAATGCCTTCATCGTGGCTGTCTCTTATCTGCATGTAAGATGGGAGAACAAGCGGTATGAGCGTTCACGATGGATGATTGTTGTCGCCTTGTTAGGACTGGCGATACAATATGTCATACAGATGGGATTCGGCTTCCGTGCTGCTGACGACAGTCTTGGGGCTGTCGTTAACATTCTCGTCTATACGCCCTGTTTTTCGCTTATATCCATGGGAATCTACAACATAGAGGCCACACGTTCCAACCTCAGAAAGATGATACTGATGTGCAGTGGTATTTATGCTGCCATCATTGTGGTCTTTTGCGTGGGTATCAGTCTCCATCATAGCCTGTATATCAGAGAAGGGCTTTATATTATGCTGGCTCTGTTCTGCGTAAGTGTCATCTATTGCATATCCATGATTGTCAGGGAGATGATGAGGCGCAGGAACTTGCTGGAAACGATGGCAGCAACAGATATGTTGCCCTATGTGAGATATTCGCGTGCAAGTGTAGTCATTCTATGGCTCGCAGTTCTCGCTATGCCAGTTGCCATCTTTTCTACCACCTTATTATATATAGTGGGTCCTGCCGTATTGCTTGCCCTGCTGTTCTTCAATCTTACGTTTATCGCTCTCGGCAGCAGTTATATCCCTACCGAAGAACTCCTGGACAAGGAAGAGGAAAGCTATGCCTTAGCGAGAACTAAATATAGGTATGGGGGGGGCACATTCTGCCAAGCAGTATAATTCTGCAGGCAGTATAGAATCTTTACAGTTAATTTCCGACGAGCGCAGAGATTTCATCCAGAAGAGTCTTGATGACTGGTGTGCGAATTTAGGATATAAGGACTGTAATGTAAACATACTGACACTTTCCCGTACGCTTTGTATCTCAAAGAACGAACTGAGCCAGTTCTTCGACCAATGCCTGCACTCTAACTTCCGAATATGGCTCAGTGAGATTCGTTTCAACGCTGCCAAAAAGATGATGTTGGAATATCCAGATTATAGCAACGACATCATTTCAGCCGAGTGCGGATTTTCTTGTCGCACTCATCTTTACCGAATCTTCAAGACAAAAGAAGGCTGTTCTCCTACCGAATGGAGAGACTTCCAATCTACATATGCAGCACAAAATGACTCAAATTGAGCATAACCATTTTTTGTAAAATACCAAAGAAAAAGCAAAATTTTTATCGAAAAATAGCCAAAAAGGTGTCGCATTCATAGGAATGCGACACCTTTTTGATAGGAATGCGACACCTGAACAGGGGAAGTAGACACCTTTTTTTAGAGAAAAACACTATATTTGCACCATGAAAGAATTATTAGAAACCATACCAAGGATAGAATTAGCCCTGATTATCATCGGGGTGTTTGCACTCATGTTAGGCATCCTTTTGGGATATGTCATGATACATGAGTACAGGATGTATCTTGAGGATCATTGGAAAGCTCGCTTCAGCTTTCGTGATTTCTTCAAGCAGGAACAGTTTTATATCTTTCTATTTCTGGCATTCATATTCATCATGCTGTTAAACCTCTTGTATTTCCTGGAGTGAGTTTCGGCTAGAATGAATTAGCTTTATGGTGGATATTTGTCCTGTTATTGGAGATAGATCTTTATTCTTACGATAAAAAATGAATGAATGATATGATAAATTATTTGACAACGAAAAATCGATTGCTGGTCGCATTGCTTGCTTTTATTCTTCCATTTTCTTTTGCGAAAGCAGAAGTAAAAGAAGATGGAAAGACGGGACAGCAAGGCTGGTACGTCGGTATTGAGGATGGAATGCCAGAGCATCTGCATAAGAACAACTTCTTGTGGGAAAGTGGCATAAGATTAGGAATCAGCTTACCTTTCAACAATCATCAACAGTAACCCATAAAATACGGATAGAGAATGAAAGCAAAAAGAATATTTAATATTTGGTTATGGGTGCTGTTATGCGTCCCATGCCTGTTGGCAAGTTGCGACCATGATGTTCATTCTGATGAGGATGAGGGTGGTTTGTCGGTATCGCTCACTTGGGCAGATGAGGCCGACCAAGGCACGGATGTGAAGGACGTGAAACTCTGGATATTCAATGCCGATGACGGTTCCTTAGTTGAGGAAAAACATGATGGTAGTGCGCAGGAGGTGGCAAGCCAACGCTTTGCTCTTCCTGTAGGGCATTATCAGATTCTGGCTGCCACCAACCTTATAGAACCGTTTTTTATCGGTGAGGCTACAAGGGCAACCCTCAATATGAACCAACTCATGTTTGGATTGTCCAATCCAAGTGCCTCTCCCGACCATGCCTATTATGGTGTCACGGACATCGGTATAGACAAATCAAATGTCAACTACATAACCAAAAATGAAATGCGCCATATACTTGCAGAATTGACCATCTTCATTGAAGGAGTTCCTGACAATTTTGCAATGATAGGCAAGGTTCTGAATGTGGCAACCGGACTCCTTCCCCTGCAAAAGAATGAGGATGGAACATTTGGGACGGCAAGCTATACCAAGGAAGAGTGTGATATACCTTTGAGAATCGCAGTGCCTGGCGAAACTTTAAAAACGGAAACATTACGCTTGATGCCGACAGCCAACGGTTTTCATACCACCAAGTTGTTTATCCAACTGATTTCTCCTGGAGGAGTAGTTAGCAACTACGACATCGAAGCTCCTGTCATGAAGTCTGGCGGCAAGTACCAGATAAACTTGGAATTTGAGGAGATGAAACCTTACATGTATCTTACGAGCACGAAGATAGATGATTGGACTGAGGAATGGATTTATCGTGGTGAAATCCTGAATCCTGAAGATTAAGCGACCCTCTCATTTAGCAAGAATCATAACAAGAATATAAACATAAAATAGTAAAAGACAATGAAAAAGAAGACTTATCTCTTTGCCCTGATGGCAATGGTCTTGACATTGGGAAGTTGTTCTGACAACGAGAATGGTATCGGAGGCGAGACCTCCAAGTATATCACCGTTTCTACCAGTATCGGCAATATGACACGTGTTGCCACAGATGCGAAAGGCGGTCAAACCTTTGAGGAGGGTGATGAAATCAGTGTGTATGCCTGGACTGGCGATGCAACTGTTGCTCCAGAGACACGCGAGCGTGTGGTGAATAACGCCATCAATAAGCTGACAAATGGCTCATGGGTATCCACTCCACAGATGCTTTGGAAGAACAACCGAGACAAGCATTATTTCATCGGTGTGTATCCAACTGCAGCAATATCCGACCTTTCTGCCGGAGAATATACATTCGATGAGACAAAGCAAGTGGAAAGCGACCTCTTGGTGGCAGTCAACAAAGATGGCTTATCCTATAATGTCGATGAACAGCAAACTGTTCCTCTCATCTTTACCCATATAATGGCAAAACTTGTGGTGAACCTTACCTATAAGAACCAGTGGGGAACAGAGGGACCTACCGTAGATAAGGTAGCTGTAGGCAATGCCGCAAAAAAAGCAACCGTCAATTATCTGACCAAGGTTGTCACCCCATCTGCTGTAGCAGAAGACAAAGCCGACTTCGACATGCCTGCTTTAACCGCTAACAAGCAATATGCTTCCATCATCATTCCGCAGGATGGCGTTCAGAAGATTACCATCACCATTGGCGGCAAGGACTTCATCTACGACAACGGCACACCTTTCAAATTTGAGAGTGGCAAGATTACCACCGTCAACCTGGAGGTAGGACGTGATGTCATAAAACTTGGCGATGTAAGCATCTCCGACTGGGGTTCTACAGGCGAACCTATCAAGGGTGAGGCTTATGATTAACTTTCTTAAAATTAAAACATAAAAATCGACAATATGAAAGCAATTAAAACATTAGCAATGGCAGCTTTGGCAACGGCAGTTTTTGCCAGCTGCTCAAATGAGGATGGATTACCACAGAGTAATTATCCAATGGACAATGTGGTCAGAATCATGACAAGCGTAGATGGCATGAATACCCGTGCCTCTTACGGAAACAGTACGGACAAGCTTAAATCGTTCGGCTTCTGCATCAAAAATGCTAATAGTGAAAAATATACCTATGATAATATCAAGGTAACAAAGGAAGGCAGCAATTGGATTCCTGCTACCCAGATGTTGTGGCAGAATTCAACTGCCGTTGTTGACATCCTGGCTTATGCGCCATATCAGGAGACTACCGAAGATGCAAATGGCAAAGTTAAAGTCTTCGGAAAGACTGATTATGCCTTTTCTGTAAAAGAAGACCAAAGCAATGCTGAAGACTATTCATCCGACCTTATTGTATATAAGCAAACAGGATTCACGCCTGGTTTGGAATTGAATACCAGCAAAGCGGTTGATGTCACATTCACCCATCTCCTCAGTCAGCTGAATCTCACTATCGAGTTGAGAGACCAGTTTAATCAGGATGAAGAAAAGCCTGTTACGTCAGCAACCGTAACTGATGTCAAGGTGGATGGCACCCTCATCCGCAGTAAGGTGAATTTTGCAGCAGACCCTATAAGTGTTCAATTTGACGGCATGGCATCAAAAGCCATTACTCCTGAAACTGTAGCATTCAAGAAGGCGGATAAAACAACCGACCATGCCACCTTCAAATATTCTGCCATTGTGATTCCACAGAAAGTTATTGCAGGACAATTATGTATTAAGTTCAAGGTGGATGGCACTGATTACATCTGGACTGGCACCGACAATGCGCTATTTGAATCTGGTAAAAAATATGAGTTGCATCTGTTGGTTGGTAAGGATGTAGTGCAAGGGGGCGTCATAACAGCGAGGCCGTGGGGAGAAGAAACCATTATCGAAAAAGAGACTGATTAAAGAATTGTTTGACATTTAAAATAGACAAGATATGAAAATTACAAAATATATGGGAGCATTTGCAGTTATAGCAATGCTTGCCGCTTGCTCTACAGATGACGAGCAGGGCACTAACACTGCTGCCAATGAGGTGAAGATTACTGCCAACGTTGGTGGAAACAGCATTTTTACCCGTAGTAATCCATTGGGTACAGAAGCGGAACAACAGAGTTTTAATGAGAACGATGTAATCAGCGTAACGACTGAGGGTAAAACCGTGATTTATAAGAAGACGGGCGAGGTATGGGCACCTGCGAATGCTGGTGACTATCTGGTCTGGACGGGTAATGCCCAGGCTTTCGAGGCTTGTTATCCTGAGAAGGCGGATGAAAGTACCACCAATTCTTTCTCTGTAGGTTATGTCTCAGCAGACCAATCTACAGTTGACAAAATAGAGAAGTCAGATTATATGATAAGCAGAGAAGCTATAGAAAAGGCATATATACCTTCCGACAGACAGTTGACATTGAACTTTGAACGTCAGACGGCTCGCGTCATTGTCAAAGTAAGCGGGTTTGGAGATGAGTTCAAAGATCTTAACCCTACGCTTTCTGCCGTAGAAGTTTATTCTAAGCTGAAAGTTCCTGCAGGAGAAAGTGACAGCTACGCAGCCATCAAAACTTATAAAAAAGAAGAAAGTGGCAGCAATGTATTCTATGCTTTGGTATCCCCTGGAGCTGCCAATTCTACAGAGAAATTCCTCAAACTCACTGTGACATACAATGATAGTGAGGGCAAACCTACTCAGACTAAAGTTCTGGATGTAACTGGAATTCCTGCTCTAGAAAAAGCCAAGAGCTATACCTATGATGTAAAAATAGGTAAGGACAAAGCTACAATCGGAAGTGTAAGTGTTGCGGATTGGGGTAAAGGAGATGCAATTACCGGTGGCGATGCTGTAACAACTACAGAAAATGCCGTACTAATTATAAAAAATGCTTTGGCTGTGGGCAATACGAACATTGTAATCAATAATTTGGCTGCAAATGCAGATATTAGTGTGTTTAATGCTATAAGAGAAGCTCTAAGCAGTGCAAGTGATGGCAGTATAGATTTAACTGTTTACGGAGTTGAGGCTTTGCCGTCTAGTGCATTTTTGAATTGTAAACCGCTGAAAGTTATTAGCTTGCCAGATGTAAAGAGTATAGAGTCGGTGGCTTTTCAGGATTGTATTGGTCTTAAAACAATCTATGCTCCGATAGTTTCATCTATAAGTGACTTTGCCTTTGCCGATTGTCCACAACTAAAATCGGTGACATTAGGTAATATTTCCGCTGCAGGTTTCAGTATCTTTGATAATGTATCTACTGAAAGTGTAGATTTAACTTTGTCAAAAGATCAAAAGGTTATGACAGGACGCGATATTGATGGGTGGCGATCTGATGAATCTGAGAAGTATGCAAATTCTCCGGATCATAAACGTGTACAATTTCTTGGAAAACGTTTCCTATCCATAAAATGTGGAAGTAATACATATCCTCAATAACAATTTAGAAATTAATAACATTAGATAAACTCCTAAGCTGGGCAGGAGTATTAGGTGCTCAGCAATTATATTTACCCGCACCTCACGGGAAACGACAAGGGTCTATATGCCACGATGAACAGGTGACGTATAGACCCTTGATTATATGGTGATATTCGTAATCTACATCTCCGCTTTCAACAGCTTTATCTCCTCTGCCGTCAGCCCCGTCATATCCATGATAGACGCTTCATCCATACCCTTTGCCAGCATCTTCCTGGCAATTTCAAGGCTTCGCTGGGACATGCCTTCTTCTATGCCTTCAGCTCTGCCTTTTTCCATGCCTTTCGCCATGCCTATTTCTATACCTTCACGCTTGGCAGTGTCTACGGAATTCTTGATGTCGCGATATGCCATCTTGCTGGTCTCGTACTCCCTCATTT
>ENA-USUA01001224-USUA01001224.1-human-gut-metagenome-genome-assembly--contig:-NODE-1224-length-12314-cov-3.672469_pt1 | contig 12314 bp, 12 predicted proteins | sample MGYA00250057_ERZ773390 | MGnify/ENA primary metagenome ERZ773390 (study PRJEB29103, sample SAMN06111941) | human gut metagenome | biome: human gut; feature: ankylosing spondylitis patient; material...
TCATTGGCATTGTAATCGAAAAACGTATAATTGCGAATTTCCTTTTCCAAGGGCGTGCCGTGCAGCATGTCGGGATGCCACACATCATCCCCTCGTAGAGGGCCGCCACGTGCGCCTTGCGGGCCGGATCGTCGGTGAGGGCCGTCTTGGCGGCGATCACCTGCTTCTCCCGCCCGGCGTCCAGCACCGGGATACCCGCCCGCTGCTTGTACTCCCCCTCCTTGACGGTGACCGCCATCCGCTCCAGAAAGAGCTGCACCAGCTCCCCGTCGATGCGGTCGATCTCTTGGCGGTATTGCTCCAATTCGGTCATGTTCCCTCTCTCCTTTGTCTCCTCGAGGCGGCGGCCGGGCGCTTCCTTTCGGGCGGGTGTGGGCACCCGCCCCTACATTTAAACCTGGCCGCACGCTCCGCTGCCCCGCCTCTGCGCCATCGCGCGAGCCGGCCCTAAATTCCCAGCACCTCGCACGCCGCCAATGCTGCCGCCGCACCCCAGAGCGCACTGCGCGCGCTCCGGGAACCCCACAGTTTATCGTCCTCGGCGGGAGGGAGTCCCGCCTTCGGCAAGGTTTTGCCTCCGGCAAAACGCTTGGACGCCGCTTCCGCGGCGGCTCGCTCCCGCTCGCGCGAGGCGGCGGCCCTAAATCCCCAGCACCTCGCACGCCGCCAATGCCGCCGCCGCCTCGATTACGGGCACGGCGCGGGGGACGATGCAGGGGTCGTGACGGCCCTTGATCTCGATCTCCGTCTCCTCCCCGGTGCGGAGGTCCACGCTCTCCTGGGGCAGAGCGATGGAGGGGGTGGGCCGGATGGTAACCTCAAAGGTGACGGGCATGCCGTTGGTGACGCCCCCGTTGACGCCGCCGGCGTGATTGGTCTTGGTGACCACCCTTCCGTCCTTCACCTCGAAGGGGTCGTTGGCCTCGCTGCCCCGCATGAGGGAAAAGGCCACCCCTGCTCCGAAGTCCACGCCCTTGACGGCGGGGACGGCGAAAAGATGCTGGGCGAAGATGCCCTCCACGTTGCGGCCGAAGTCGGGGGCCCCCAGCCCGGCGGGCAGCCCGAACACAGCGCACTCAATGGCACCGCCCACGCTGTCCTGCTCATTTTTGGCCTCCAGAATGGCCTGGCGCATCTCCTCCCCCTTGGCGTCGTCCAGCACAGGGAAGGGCTTGGCCGCCACGGCCTCCAGTGCGCCGGCGTCCTCCAGGGAGGCGTCGGTGATGCCGTAGATGGAGCTGATGTGGGCGCCCACCCGCACGCCCCGCAGGGCCAGCGCCTGCTTGGCCACCGCACCGGCGGCCACCAGGGGGGCGGTGAGGCGGCCGGAGAAGTGTCCGCCGCCCCGGTAGTCCTGGCACCCCTGGCTCTTGATGAAGCCGGCATAGTCCCCATGGCCGGGCCGGGGGGTGTAGCGGATGGCCTCATAGTCCTGGGAGTGCTGGTCGGAGTTGGGAATGAGCATGGCCAGCGGCGCGCCGGTGGTCTTGCCCTCGAATACGCCGGAGAGCACCTGCACCGTGTCGCTCTCCCGGCGGGCGGTGGCGGTGGGGTCCTGGCCGGGCTTCCGCCGGTCCAGCTCCCGCTGAACGGCCTCCAGATCCAGCTCCAGGCCGGCGGGTACGCCCTCCAGCACCACGCCGATGGCCGGGCCGTGGGACTCACCGAAAATCATGTGTCGCATGTGGGTTCCCTTCCTTTGCTTTCTCAGGTTTTGTGCCGGGAGGCCCCGGCCTCCGGGCGGGGCAACTTCGCCCCTGCAATATTCATACGAAAATGGCCGCATGTTTTACACGTTCATGTAGGGGCGGCCCTTGTGGCCGCCCGCAGGCGGGGACAAGCCCCGCCCCTACACCATTCGTGTAAAAACGGCTCCGTGGCCGCCCGCCCCTCCTACGTCCGGGCGATCTGACCGCCCAGGGCCTCGTAGTCTGCCCAGAAGCGGGGATAGGACTTGTTCACGCACTCCGCGCCGGTGATGGTCACCGGCCCCTGACAGCGGGTGGCCGCAATGGCGGCCATCATGGCGATACGGTGGTCGTTGTGGCCGGAGACGGTGACGCCCCCCGCCAGCCGCTCCCTGCCCCGGAGCACCAGATGGTCGGCGTGCTCCTCCACACCGGCCCCCAGGGCGTTGAGCACCTGCGTCACAGAGGCCAGCCGGTCGCTCTCCTTGATGCGCAGGCGGGCGGCGTTGACGATGGCGGTCGTCTCCCCCGCCCGCAGGGCGGCCATGGCCGCCAGAGGGGGCACCAGATCGGGGCACTGGGACACGTCCAGCTCCGCCGGGCCGGGCTGGGTCAGGCGGGCAAGCTGCTCCCCGATCACCCGGTCGCCCTGGACGGAGCGGGGGTTCAGCCCCTCCACGTCCACCCGGTGGCCCAGGAACGCGGCGGCAAACCAGAAGGCGGCGTTGGACCAGTCCCCCTCGATGGCCAGATCCCGGTGGCGGTACGCCTGGTTCCCCGGCACCCGGAAGCGCCGGTCCCCGTCGTACTCCGCCGAGACGCCGAATTGGGCCAGGGCGTCCAGGGTCATGTCCACATAGCCCCGGCTCTCCAGCGCGGTGGTGAGGACAAGCTCGCTGTCCCCCTCCAGCAGTGGGAGGGCGTAGAGCAGGCCGGTGATAAACTGGGAGGACACGTCGCCGGGCAGGGCGTAGACGCCGGGCGTCAGCCGCCCCTCCACGGCGAGCACCCCGTTTTCCAGCGACCACGCAATTCCTTTCTCCGTAAAGAGGCGGAAATAGGGCTCCTGGGGCCGCTCCATGAGCCGCCCGTGGCCGGTGAACCGGCCGCCCCCCTTGAGGGCCAGGGCCACGGGGATCAAAAACCTCAAAGTGGAGCCCGACTCGCCGCAGTCCATGATCTCCGGCGGGGGCGTCTCGAAGCCGTCCACCAGGCCGGCCCCGCGGATGATTGTGCCGTCGGCGGAGGCGTCCGCGTCCAGGGTACGCATACAGCGCAGGGTGGCCTGGATGTCCTGGGACAGCTCCACATTGGACAGGCGGCACACCCCGTCGGACAGGGCGGCGGCGATGATCAGCCGGTGGGCCTGGGACTTGGAGGGCGGCGGGGTGACGGCGCCGCCCAAGGCGGCGGGGGTGATGGTGACGTTCATCGCAGTTCCTCCAGCAGTTGGGCCTTGGGCATCCGGTGGGGGACGGCGCGGCCCATGCGCTCCAGGAGGATCACCGAAATGTCCTCCCCCGCCCCCTTCTTGTCCAGTCCCACGGCGGCGGCGTAATCCGCCGCCGTGCAGGGGATGGCGGTGGGCAGCCCCAGGGCGGAGAGCGCCTCCTCCAGGCGCTCCGGCAGCTCCGCCGGGGTCACCCCCAGGCGTACACCCAGCCGGGCGGCGGCGCACATGCCGGCGGCCACCGCCGCGCCGTGGCTCCACTCGGTGTAGTGCCCCGCCAGCTCGTAGGCGTGGCCCAGCGTGTGGCCGAAGTTGAGGAGCATCCGCTCCCCCGTGTCCCGCTCGTCCTGTTCCACTACGCTCCGTTTAATCGCGCAGCAGGTATACAGGATGTGTTCCATTTCCGCCATCAGCTCCGCCCGGGAGGGCCGGGCCGCCAGGAAGTCGAAAAAGGCCGCGTCCCTGATGCAGCCGTATTTGACCACCTCCGCCATGCCCTCCATGAACACAGGCAGCGGCAGGGTGTCCAGCACCTCCGGGTCCATGAGCACCAGCCTGGGCTGCCAGAAGGCCCCCGCCAGATTCTTCCCGTGCTCCAGATCCACGGCCACCTTGCCCCCCACGGAGGAGTCCACCTGGGCCAGCAGGGTGGTGGGAATCTGCACGAAGTCCACCCCCCGCAGGATGGTGGCGGCGGCGAACCCCGCCAGATCCCCCACCACGCCGCCGCCCAGGGCCGCCACCGCGTCGGTGCGGGTCAGCCCGGCGGCCATCATGGCCTCCCACAGCTCGGCCAGACGGGCGGGGCATTTGGAGCCCTCCCCGGCGGGGACGGTGTGGGCGGTCACCCGGAACCCGGCCCTCTCCAGGCTGGCCCGCACCCGCTCCAGATACAGGGGGGCCACATGGCTGTCTGTCACCACAAAAATCCGGGAGGCCCCGGGCAGGACGGCCCGAACCTCCTCCCCCGCCCGGGTGAGCAGCCCCCGCCCAATCTGTATGTTGTATTCCCGCCCCGGCAGGGCGACGGTCAGTGTTTTCATGGTACGGTCTCCTCTGTTCAAAATCGGCGGTATCCGGCGGGCGGGTGTGAGCACCCGCCCCTACGTGACAGCTCCGCAGGATGGCCCCAACGCAGGGGCCGGCACCCCAGGGCGGCCTCTCTTGCCCCTGCGGGGCAATTCACCTTCTGCCCTCACCGGCCCGCAGGCGGGTGTGGGCACCCGCCCCTGCGATATTCATGCGCACACAACAGCACGCTTCGGACTTTTATGTAGGGGCGGCCCTTGTGGCCGCCCGTCCTCTCCGGCTTACCGCAGCGTTTTCCAGAACGAGCCGCCGGCCCGCGGGCGGGTGTGGGCCCCCGCCCCTACATCCCGGCGTGGGTGCACCCCGCTTTCGGGGCCCCCGCGCGAACCCAGCGAAGCGGTTCGCGTGGGGAAAAGGAGGCCCAGCGGCGGGAATGAGCTTTCGGGCCTGCCCGGAAGCGAATGATCCAAAGCTTGGGCCGACGCTGTCACGCTGCGGCGGCTGCGCGACGCCACACTGCTTACCCCTCCGCGAAAAACACCTTGCGCCTGCGGCGCAACTGCTTTTTCGTCTGCGGGGTGCGCTGTGCGGCTGCTCCGCCCGCCTCCGCGCTTCTGCGTAGGGGCGGCCCTAGTGGCCGCCCGGCCGAAGCCTGGGACGGGGAGGAAAGAGGCGGGCGGGGACAAGTCCCGCCCCTACGGGTGAGTGTTGGCCGAGCGGGCCCAATGGGCACAAGATGTAGTACCCGGCGCGGAAGCAGGCCCAAACCGCAAAAAAGATTGCAAAAATGGTGTTGACAGGCTATTTTGAGATAGGCTATAATATCATCTGCATCGTGCAGGCCTGCACGGTGTAAAGCAGTTTACTTTGACGACCGCAGCCGGAAGGCTGTTGTGGTGGGCGGCCCTGCCGCCGGATTACAGTACAGGAGGTGTACCGACATGGTCCGTACCTATCAGCCCAAGAAGCGCCAGCGCTCCAAGGAGCACGGGTTCCGTAAGCGTATGCGTACCGCCAACGGCCGCAAGGTCCTGGCTCGCCGCCGCGCGAAGGGCCGCGCCCGTCTGACCCACTAATGGGTCCGCGAATGGAATAGGGCTTTCAGAAGGGGCGGGGGAGTTTTCCCACCGCCCCTGCGCAGCATACGGAGAAATCGAGGAGGCGGCAGGCGTGGAGCACACCGTTTCGCTGAAATTCAATCACGTGTTCCGCCGCCTGTACGGAAGGGGCAAGAGCGCGGTGAATCCGTGCCTGGCCGTCTACTGCCGGAAGAACAACCTGGGCTACAGCCGCCTGGGTCTGACGGTGGGGGTCAAGCTGGGCAAGGCCGTGGTGCGCAACCGCACCCGCCGCCGAATCAAAGAGGCCTACCGCATCCATGAGGGGGCTTTTTTCCCCGGCTACGACATCGTGGTGGTGGCCCGGGTGCGGGCCGCCCACAGCCGTTACCGGGAGTTGGAGCGCTCGCTCCTGTCTCTGGCGGACAAGCTCGGCCTGCTCCGGAAGGAGGGGGCCTGATTGAAGCGCCTGCTTCTGGCCTTGATCCGGGGCTACCGCACGTACATCTCTCCCTCCCGTCCCCCCTGCTGCCGGTTTATCCCCACCTGCTCGGCCTATGCCCTGGAGGCGGTGGAGAAATACGGGGCGTGGAAGGGGGGCTTTCTCGCCCTGCGCCGTATCCTCAAATGTCAGCCCTTCCACAAGCAGGTTTCCATTGAGTACGATCCGGTCCCGTAAGGGGCTCAAACTGAACTTGGAGGCGCGCAAATGGATTTTGCACAGATTATCCTCTCCCCCTTTGTGTGGCTGCTGACCTTCTTTTACAATTTTTTCGGCAGTTACGGCATCGCATTGATCTTATTCGCGGTCGTTGTCAAGCTTATCCTGTTCCCGTTTGCGCTGAAGGGCAAGCGGAGCATGATTCAGATGAACATGCTTCAGGGCAAGATGCAGAAGCTGCAGAAGCAGTACGGCAGAGACCGTGAGCGCTATAATCTGGAGGTCCAGAAGCTTTATGAGCGGGAGAAGGTCAACCCCATGGGCGGCTGCCTGTGGTCTTTTCTCCCTCTGCTGATTCTGATTCCCCTGTACGCCATCATCCGCCAGCCCATTAAGTATATGATGGGCATCAACGATGTGGAGATACTCAACCAGATTGCCCAGGTGGTGGACTGGAACTCCATTGCGGTGAGCAACGGCTGGATCAAGGAGGCCGGCGAAGCTTTCTCCAATGTGGGCTATAACCAGCTTTACCTGTCCTCCCTGATCACCCCGGAAAACCTGGAGGCGGTCAAGGCCGCTGTGGGCGAGGTGGGCAGCCGGATTTTCGCCGTCAACTTTGATTTCCTAGGCCTGGTGGATCTGGCCCGTATTCCAACTCTGAAATTCTGGACCGTGGCGGGCGGCTTCGCCCTGTTCCTGCTGCCCGTGGTGTCCGCCGGCTCCAGCCTGGTGTTCTCCTTCATCTCCATGAAGACCAACGCCGTCAACCAGCAGGCCGCCCAGGCGGGGAACAACGCCAGCATGAAGTCCATGATGATCATTTCCCCCCTGATTTCCCTGTGGATCGGCTTCTCCATGCCCGCCGCCCTGTGTCTGTACTGGATTGCCCAGAACCTGCTGAGCATGGTGCAGGAGTTCATCTGCGGCAAGCTGCTCAAAAAGGACTACGAGAAGGCCGCCGCCGCCCGGGCTGAGCAGGAGCGCCTGGAGAAGGAGGAGGAGAAGGAGGAGCGCCGCCGCAAGGCCGAGGAGCGCGCCCGCCGGATCGAGGAGGCCAAGCTCAACAAGGGCAAGAAAAAGAAGACCGAGAAGAAGCACGACGAAGACGAGGACAAGATCCCCGGCTCCGTCAAGGAGCACAGCCGCGTGGGCCTGCGCCAGTATGCCCGCGGACGGGCCTACGACCCCTACCGCTACAGCGAGGAGGGTCCCACCGCCTACCCCGGAGAGGCCCCCATCTTCCCGCCCAGATCTGACTCCCGCGCGCTGAAGCGGGAGGCCCATGAGATCGAGGAGGAGCTGCGGGAGATCCACACCGACGAGGCCATTGAGGACGCCATTCTGGAGGAAAAGGCCCTGGAGGCCCCTGTCCAGGAGGAGACGGAGGTTGTCTCCGCCGGGGAGGAGTCCGAGGCCCCCTACGCCGAGGAGTCCGAGGCTGAGGACGACACCGACAAGACAAAGGAATAACGGCCCTGCCGTGGATTCATAAGGAGAGATGCCCATTATGCTGAAATGGATCGAGAGCAACGGCAAGAGCGAGGAGGCCGCCATCGAGGCCGCCCTGCAGAAGCTGGGCATGGACCGGGATGAGGTCTCCGTGGAGATTCTGGAGCGGGCCAAGTCCGGATTTTTAGGAATCGGGAGCTGCCCGGCCAAGGTCAAGGTGAGCTATGAGGCCCCCGACGAGCCGGAGGAGCGCCCCGCTCCGGCGGAAATTACCCCTGTCGAGGCGGAGCCAGTCAAGGCGGCGGAGCCCGCCGTCCGGGAGGAGGCCCCCTTCCCCGCCGCCCCCGTGGCCGAGGGGGAGAAGGCGGAGCGCATCGACGCCTTTCTCACCGGCCTGCTGGCCCAGATGGGGGCCGAGGCCAGACCCGTCATCCGGATGGATGAAAACGGAACCTATCAGGTGGAGCTGGTGGGCCGGGAGCTGGGCGGCCTGATCGGCCGCCGGGGCGAGACCCTGGACGCCATCCAGCAGCTCACCGGCTACGCCGTCAACCACGGCCAGTCCAAGCGGGTCCGTATTCATGTGGACGCCGAGGGCTACCGGGCCAAGCGGGAGGAGTCCCTGGTCCGCCTGGCCCAGAAGGTGGCCGGTAAGGTGGTCAAATACCGCCGCAACGTCACCCTGGAGCCCATGAACGCCTATGAGCGCCATGTGATCCACACCGCCCTCCAGGAGACCCCGGACATCACCACCTACTCCATCGGTACTGAGCCCAACCGCCGCACGGTGGTGGCGTACAGCCGGGGCGAGCACCGCTGACTCAGAGAGAGCGGCGCCCTGCGGAGACAGTTATGACAAATGGAAAGGGCGCCCGTCGGGGCGCCCTTTTTCCACAAGCGAGGAAGTATGTGTGAATAAAACGGAACTGCTGAATAAGCTGGCCCGGGACAACGGGGAGCGGCTGCTCCTGGCCCGGGCGCTGGACAAGCTGGAGCTGGCCCGGCAGCGGAACATACCGACCTGTACCGGCTTTTTATCCCCACAGGAGCGGGCGAGTGTGGAAAACCTGCTCAACGCCTGCGGCCATCCCCGCCACATCTTCTTCGGCGGGTACGAGGGAGCGGAGCGCACCGTATGCGCCTTCCTGCCCGACTGGCAGGAGGCGGAGGACTGGCAGGGGGACGGGGAGAGCTGTCCCGTCCGCGCCCTGCGGTGCACCTGGAGCGGCGGCCAAAAGCTTACCCACCGGGATTTCCTTGGCTCCATCCTTGGCCTGGGCCTGGACCGGGAGAAGGTGGGCGATCTGCTGGTGACCGACGGGCGCTGTGACGTGCTGGCGCTGGAGGAGGTCGCCGACTTTCTGGTGTTCCACATGGAGCAGGCGGGGCGTGTAAAACTCAAGTGCTCCCCTCTGCCCCTGGACCGGCTGGAGCCCCCGGCGGTGGAGACCAGAACCATTCGGGACACCGTCAGCTCCCTGCGGCTGGACGCGGTGGCCGCCTCCGGCTTCTCCCTGTCCCGGGGCAAGGCCGCCGACCTGATCGCCTCCGGCCGGGTGCAGCTCAACCACCGGGAATGTGTCAAGCCCGACCACGCCGTGGCCCAGGGGGACGTGCTGAGCTGCCGGGGGCTGGGCAAGTGCGTGCTCACAGAGGTGGGCGGCCCGTCCAAAAAGGGGCGTATTCTCATCGTATTGGAGCGGTATGTATAATGGAACAGGCAAAAATCGACCGGATCAATGCCCTGGCCAAAAAGGCCAAAAGCCCTGAGGGCCTCACCCCGGAGGAGACGGCGGAGCGGGACCGGCTGCGGCGGGAGTATATCGCCGCCTACCGGGCCAGCCTGGTGAGCCAGTTGGAAAACACCTATATCGTGGAGCCCGACGGCACCAAGCATAAGCTGGGGAAAAAGCCGTGAAAAAAGGCCGCCCCTCCCAACGGAGGGGCGGCCTTTCCGGCACATCGGAGGTCAAAAAACACGTATCGCAATCCACGTGCCCAGGGCGAGCTGCACCAGCAGCAGGGCGGGCAGGCCGTACCTGAAATACCAGTGGCGGGTCTTGTGCCGGAAGGTCCACATGCCCAGGAGGGCCCCCGGCGTGCCGCCCAGCAGGGCTACGCAGAAGAAGGCCCTCTCGGGCACCCGCCAGCGGTCGGGCCTGGCCTTCCACTTGTCCACACCCATGAGGGCAAAGTCCAGGAGGCTGGCGCACAACACCCAGAGCAGAAAATACTTCATGCCGGGTCCCCCAGGGCGGCCACAAAGCCGCCCCGCCGCTTGGTGGTCTCGTACCAGAGCCTTAGATCGATGCGCAGTGCGCTGCCGCTGTCCAGAATGACCGCCGTGGTGTCCTCCAGAGCGGTGATGGTGACCCAGTGCCAGTAATCCAGCTCCTTCACCCTGCCGTTGTGGAGGTTGAGGAAGGCCACGGGACAGTCCCGCTCCAGGGCGCGGCGGACAAAGGCCTCGACCTGCTCATAGGGCGGGCGCTTGGTGCGGGCGGAGGGGAATACGAACAGGCCGGGGGTCAGGGTGAGGCCCCGGGCGGCGGCAAAGGAGGCCATGCCCTCCGCCATCTGCTCCGGCCGGTTGAGACCGTGGGAAACAGGGGTCACGTGCTCCCACACCCGGCACATCAGGCCGGTGAAGGAGGCGCGGTCCATGGCCCCCTCCGGGTAGAGGGGGGCCAGCTCCGGCCGGGTCCGGGCCAGATAGGAGAGGATGACGGCGGCGGCGGTGGGGCCGCAGCCCGCCCGCTGCTGCCACAGATCGGGAAACCAGTCCTGATCCGCCCCGTGGGTCACGGCCCCGTCAGGGCCGGTGATATCCATCCACGCGGGATGGGCGATGGAAACATGCGCGCTCAAGGTCACATCTGCCTTTCTTTTTGGGTTGACTGTGCCCAGTATAACACCCGCCGCCCGGCCCGTCAAAGGTTGTCTTTCCGCCGGGGGCGTGCTATACTGTCCGGGTACGAAACAAAAAGGAGTGTACCGCCATGTCCCAGCTCTCTCTCACCGAGGGAAATGTCAGGCGGGCGTTAAGCCGCTTTGCCATCCCCTTCCTCGGTGCTTCCCTGCTGCAATTTCTGTACGGCGCGGTGGACCTGATCGTGGTGGGACAGTTTGCCGACCAGGCGGGCATCGCCGCCGTGTCCACCGGCAGCCAGGTCATGCAGGCGGTGACCAATTTTATTATCGGCCTGTCCACCGGCGGTACGGTGCTGGTGGGGCAGTACCTGGGCGCCCGGCGGGGGGAGGACGTAAACCGGGCCATCGGCACCCTGTTTTCCCTCTTTGCCCTCATCGCCGTGGTCCTGGCGGCCGCCTTCGCCCTGTCCACCAACGCCATTGTGGCGCTGATGCAGGTGCCCGCCGCGGCGGCGGCGCCCGCCCGGCAGTACCTGTTTATCTGCGCCTGCGGCCTGGTGTTCATCACCGGCTACAATATGGTCAGCGGCGTGCTCCGGGGCCTGGGGGACTCCAAGCGGCCCATGTACTTCGTGCTGGTGGCCTGCATCATCAACATCGTGGGGGATCTTCTGCTGGTGGGAGTGTTCGGCCTGGGGGCGGCGGGGGCCGCCCTCGCCACCGTGGCTGCCCAGGGGGTGAGCCTGGCCCTGGCCCTGGCGGTACTCCGCCGCCGGGACTTCCCCTTTGATTTTAAGCGGCGTTCCTTTCGGATTCAGGGGGACAAGGCGGCCCGCATCCTCCGCCTGGGCCTGCCTGTGGCGGTGCAGAATGTGCTGGTTACCCTCTCTTTTCTTATCATCACCGCCATTGTAAACCACATGGATGTTCTGGCCCAATCCGCCGCTGTGGGCCTGGTAGAGCGCATCACCGGCTTTATCATGCTCTTCCCCATCGCCTTCCAGTCGGCTATTTCCGCCATGACCGCCCAGAATATGGGTGCGGGCCGCCCCGACCGGGCCCGGCAGGGGCTGAAATACGGTATCCTGTTTTGTCTGGCGGCCGACATCGCCATGTTTGTCCTGGTTCAGCTTGTCCCGGGGCTGGCCATGCGGCTGTTCACCCCCGATGCCGAGGTGATCTACCACGGGGTGCTCTACCTGCGCACCTACAGCATCGACTGCATTCTGGTCACCTTTGTGTTCACCCTCAACGGTTTTTACAGCGGCTGCGGCCGCACCGGCTTCACCCTGTTCAACAGTTTGGCATCCACCTTCCTGGTACGGGTACCGGCGGTATTTTTCATCAGCCTGCTCCCCGGTGTCACTCTGCTGCACATCGGTGTGGCCGCGCCGGCGGCCTCCGCCATCCAGGTGCTCCTCCAGCTCCTCTACTTCCGCACCGGCCGGTGGAACCACTCGGTTCTGGGGGAGGCGCAGACATGACCGCCGAAGTGCTGGCCTTCCTGGGAGGCGCTCCTATGATTTGGACGGTAATTTGATTGAAGTAGGAACACCGATGTAACACCATAAATTTCAGTTTGTCAACTTCACATCGGGTCAACTTGCCCCGAACTTTTATAACTAAATACCCGCCGCCCACACAGCGGCACACCGAGCAGGAAATCTGAAAAGGTCTCCTGCTTTTTTTCTGCCCCAAATGAGGTGGTAAAACGCCACCCCATCCACCAATTACCGAAAGGAGGGACACGAAATGCCCTGTCCACACAACGAAATCACGATTGTTCAGCGCAGCCAGCGGCAGTCTGCGGTTGCCGCCGCTGCTTACCAGAGTGGCGAAAAGCTGTTCTGTGAATACGACCAGCAAGTGAAGCACTACCCGGAAAAGCGTGGTATCGTCCACAATGAAATCCTGCTCCCGGCAAATGCTCCGCCGGAGTATGCAGACCGCAATACCCTATGGAACGCCGCCGAAGCTGTGGAAAAACAATGGAACTCCCAGCTTGCAAGGAGGTGGGTGCTTACCATTCCCAGAGAGATACCGCCTGACCAGTACGCTGTCCTTGTACGGGAGTTTTGTGAGCAGCAGTTTGTTTCCAAAGGCAT
>ENA-USUA01001258-USUA01001258.1-human-gut-metagenome-genome-assembly--contig:-NODE-1258-length-12067-cov-4.593912_pt1 | contig 12067 bp, 12 predicted proteins | sample MGYA00250057_ERZ773390 | MGnify/ENA primary metagenome ERZ773390 (study PRJEB29103, sample SAMN06111941) | human gut metagenome | biome: human gut; feature: ankylosing spondylitis patient; material...
TTTATCAAAAAAACAGGGATTCTTTGCGGTTTTTACAAGTTTTTAAACGTTTTATTTGAAATAGCACAATAGGTTAAATTATGTTCATAGGGGATATCTCTGTGTTCTAACTGATTGATATATTTCATTACAACTGCTCCTTCCGATTGCCGCATGTACCATGCTTTTGATTTTCCTATCGTACCACCATAACCTTAAAACAACAAGATATATTTTTATTTCCCGGCTGCTGTCCGAGCCTTTTGCAGATGATCACCGATTTTCCCCATATTCCTGCGCGCCTCATTGATTTTTCTTCCCGATTCTGCTACAATGGCATGGAACTTTTTGATAAGAGCGCACAAACAGGAGATATAGAAAAATGAATGTAACAGATTTTAATTTTGAACTGCCGCCGGAACTGATCGCGCAGGATCCGCTTGAGGACCGCGCTGCTTCCAGGCTGCTTGTATTAGATAAAAAGACCGGCGAGATGGAACACCGCCATTTCCGCGATATTTTACAATACCTGAAAAAGGGTGACTGCCTCGTTATCAACGATACAAAAGTTATCCCGGCACGTCTCATGGGACATAAGATCGGGACAGACGCAGGAATCGAAGTTCTCCTTTTAAAGAGAAAATCCGACAATGTCTGGGAGACCCTTGTAAAACCGGGTAAGAAGATGAAAGTCGGCGCGGAAGTTTCCTTCGGTGACGGACTTTTAAAGGGAAAGGTTATCGATGTGGTCGATGAGGGAAACCGACTGATCCAGTTTGAGTATGATGGAATTTTCGAGGAGATCCTCGATAAGCTTGGCCAGATGCCGCTGCCGCCATATATCACTCACCAGTTAAAGGATAAGAACCGTTATCAGACTGTATATGCCAAGAACGAGGGTTCTGCGGCTGCTCCGACAGCAGGTCTGCATTTCACCAAAGAACTTTTACAGGAGATCGAGGAAATGGGCGTTAAAATCGCTCATGTAACTCTCCATGTCGGTCTCGGAACCTTCCGCCCGGTAAAGGTCGATACCATCGAAGAGCACCATATGCACTCTGAATTCTATATGGTAGAAGAATCCGAGGCGAAGAAGATCAATGATACAAAGGCAAACGGCGGACGTGTGATCTGCGTTGGAACCACAAGCTGCCGTACCCTGGAATCCGCAACCGGTGATGACGGGATCTTAAAGGCTGGAAGCGGCTGGACCGAGATCTTTATCTATCCGGGATACAAATTCAAGATCCTGGACTGCCTGATCACAAACTTCCATCTTCCGGAATCCACACTCGTCATGCTCGTGTCCGCACTCGCAGGACGGGAACATATCCTGAATGCATATCAGGAGGCGATCAAGGAGCGGTACCGGTTTTTTAGTTTTGGAGACGCGATGTTTATTCGCTGATGTATGTTAAATTTACGTTCTGCATATCATATCATGCCATAGGCTAAAGAGATGTGACTCCTTTATTCGAGTGACAAAGCAAAACCCCCGGTGCAGCCACACCGGGGGTTTTCCATCTTCCTGTCACCAGTATAGAAGGCGGTAACATCTCGCATTTATAGCATGTTAAGAATACTTGTAACTATTCAGTACCTTCATAGTTACGTGCAAAAATCCATTCCAGATCAGCTTCACTGATGGGATTTTTGCCTTCCAGCCTATGTTTTCTTACGGTCAGCGCGGCAAGTGCGCAGACCTACTGAACAGTTACGAATACTTCATCTAAATACTCAAGTATCAATCTAACGGAAATACCACCGTAAGAAGCATCTTAAAATCTTCCTTCGCGAATACCGCATGCGGCTTCTTCGCCGGCATTACGAGAACATCTCCGGCTTTGCAGATATGCTCTGCACCGTCTACGGTAAACTGACCGACGCCATCGATCACATGTACCATGGCATCGCCGGTGGAATCGTGGGTGCTGATCTCCTCGCCTTTGGAGAACGCGAATAATGTCAGGCTGACCGCCTTGTTCTGGGCGAGAGTCTTGCTGACGATCTGACCCGGTTCTGCGTGGATCTGGTCCGCGAGATTTAAAACTGTTTCATGATCGATATTTTTGATAAAAGCCATTTTTCTTTTTCCTTTCCACCTTGATCTTCCCATGATCTATCTCTTTATTTTACCACGATATTTCCCTTTTGTATGTTGTAAATACAACCATTTTTTGCCTGCATGTCAATTTCAGGGGGCGATTCTTGTGAATCATCACGATTGATTTTCGAACAGGATTTCGTTAGAATACACCTATCCTTTCATTTTACATCCCATGGCTGTCCGGCATCCTGATTTTTAGCCGAATCAATCTAAGCAGTATGAATATCTGCTTCCCGCCGGGCAGCCGCAAAAAACATTCTAATTTCTATTGTTCAAGTCATGAAAACAAATCTATCGATCTAAAAACACATCAGGAGGTATTACAATGAACTATGAAGAATTCTGTGCCGCACTGCAGGAGGAACTTTTTAACAGGCTGGACACCAGCTGCTCGATCCACAGGGAACGTGTGCTCAAAAACAACGGCGTTGTGCTTGATTCCCTGGCTCTCTTAAGATTGGAAAAACACTGTTCCCCCGTGATCTCCCTGGAGATGCTGTATGAACAGTTTGAAAAAGGCCGCACGCTGGCAGAACTCTGTGAATATATGATATCGATCACCGACACACAGCTTCCTGTTTCCGTGACAAGTCTCACTTCCTTAAACAACTTTGAGGAATTCCGAAACCAGATTACCTGGCGGCTTATCTCTCGCGATAAAAATAAGGAGCTGTTAAAGACGATTCCCTGGATCCCTTTCCTGGATCTCGCGGTGATCTTCTCCCTGATCATCGAATCTGAAGGTGAGACCCAGATCAGCTCTGTCGTCACGAACACGGTATCTGCTTCCTGGAATGTGACAGCAGAAGAACTTTTTGCGCTCGCAAAAGAAAATACACCTCGGATCTTTTCTGCAAGTTTCCGCCGCCTTGAAACGGTGATCAAGGAATATTTCCCCGGAGCTACCGACTTTGTACCCGAAGACTGCCCTGTTCCGACTCTCTATGTCCTCACGAACGATGCTGCGCACAACGGCGCCGCCTGCGTCCTCTATCCTGATAAATTAAAAGACCTCGCGGACGAGTTTGGAAGTGATCTTCTCATCCTTCCATCCAGTATCCACGAGGTTCTGATCATCGCTGATTCAGAAAATTTTACGAAACATGACTATCATATCTTCTGCAATACGATCAAAAATGTCAACCGCGAATCGATCCAGCCGGAAGACTTTCTCTCTGATAACATGTACCTGTATCGCAGGGAAACGGATAACCTGCAGATCTTTACGGAAGTTCCTTGTGGTTCTTCCGTAGACTCGGCTACATGTGTTTAAGTGCAGGCAAACGTTGCTGCACACATTCTACCGCCGTCAACCAGCCATTCAATTTCGTCTCGCATGACTTCCTTCATGATAAAGATGCACAAGGTTGACAACCGAATCTGTGATAAAGATCGCCAGGGCGATCGCGCCTGCCGTGTGAAGCGTCGAGATTAGGTAATGGGTTGAAAGTGTCTGGTCTCCCTGGATCAGGTAATATACTGTACGGTAGATTCCTGCTCCAGGCACAGACGGAAGGATTCCTGCGATGAGGAATACCGTCACCGGTGCTTTCATGATCCTGGCAAGAATATGGCTCAAAAACGCTACCGCGAGGATCGAAAAGAATGCGGCCTGAAGTGTTGAATGAGTCAGATTATTGATCATTAAATATGCCCACCAGGCAAATCCGCCGGAAAAAGCCGCGTACGGAAGGAACTTTTTCGGAGTCTCCGTCAGAATGGAGAACATCGCGACCGCCCAGAACGCGCTGAATACCTGTATGATCATAAGAGTCCTCCTTCCATGCTGCGGGCTACAAGAAGTCCCGCACCAACTCCAAACGCAACTGCAAGTCCCACAACGATCGCTTCCAGAATTCTGGCAGATCCGGCTGCGTAGTCCCCGTTTAAGGTATCACGAATCGCCGTTGTAAACGTTACGCCCGGGACAAGCGGCATGACAGCGCTGACGATAATCGTATCTGAATTCAGTCCCGGATAAGAGTGGCAGATCGTCATGGCTGAAAACGCAAGCACAAACGCTCCAAACGCGTTAAAGCAGAAATCGTTGAATTTCAAGGCTTTTCCAATCCATGCGGCTATCGCAAGACAGACACCGACTACCATTGCCGCCAGAAAGTCTCCCAGGGAGCCGCCGAACATAGGCGCAAAGAACGCCGAAACACCAACATATCCCAGTCCCTGGGTCAGCCAGTCATACTGGATCGTCGTTGGTGCCTGGATCTCCTGCAGCTGCCTTAACGCCTCCTCCACCGTGATCTTTCCCTCACAGAAATGGCGAGATACATCGTTTACCAAGCAGATCCGGTTGATACTGGTGCATCTGGCCGCAACACGCTTGACACGGGTCAGTGGTTCCTTATTTGGATCGCTCAGCGTGACGAAGATTCCCGTTCCATATACGATCGTTTCCGTCTGTTCGTACTCCGATCGTTTCAGCATGTGATTCATGGTGTCTTCCACCCTGTAGATCTCCGCTCCGCTGACAAGCATGAGTTCCCCCGCCAGCACCACAGCTTCCAGCAGTGTTTTTTCGTTCATTTATTACCCCTTTTAACCCCTTTTATCTTTGTATAACTGCTATATAACCCATTTGCCGCAAAACCCACTATTGTAGATCTTCTGCCCGCATGGCAGCAGTTATCGTTTTCAATTTTTTGATCAGAACAGGCGGCTTCCGATCTGGAATACAAGAAATGCCGCCGACCAGGCAAGCACAAGCTGGAACATGACCATCCCCAATGTCCATCTCCAGGACTGTGTTTCTCTCTTGATCGTCGCGATCGTCGCAATACACGGTGTATAGAGAAGGCAGAATACCATGAGCGCATAAGCGTTCACTGCTGTGAATCCTGTTCCCCCAAGGATTCCTGAGAGTTCCGCCATTCCAGCTGCAGAATTGATATTGCCGATCCCATAAAGAACAGACATACTCGAGACAACGACCTCCTTTGCGGAGATTCCGGAGATCAATGCTACCGCGATCTGCCAGCTTCCAAGACCAACCGGCTTTAGTACCGGCACAAGGATCTGTCCGAATTTTGCCGCAAAGCTGTCCGCCACATCAGAAATAAATCCTGCCGGTCCCACATTCATGACAAACCACAGGATGATCGATGCCAGGAAGATCGTTGTCCCCGCCTTTGTCAGGTAATCTTTAATTTTTTCCCAGACATAGATCGCCACAGTTCTGAGATTCGGAATCTTATATTCCGGAAGTTCGATCAGGAGAGCATTCTCTGTATTATTGTCTGTCATTCTATGTACGATAAGCGCGATGAGGATCGCCATGGCAACTCCCACCAGATAAAGGGAATATGCCACTAACATTGCCGATTTCGGGAAGAACATATCCGCCAGCAAAACATAGATCGTAAGTCTCGCTGAGCAGGACATAAACGGCGTGATAAGGATCGTCTTCAAGCGGTCTCTCTGATTCTCCAGCGCCCTGGTCGCCATGACCGCGGGAACTGTGCATCCAAATCCCAGCAGCATCGGCAGAAACGCACGGCCGGAAAGTCCGACCATCCCCATAGTCTCATTCATGACATAGGCGACTCTTGCCATGTATCCGCTGTCCTCCAGGAACGCAAGCGCAAGGAAAAGGATAAAGATGTTTGGAAGAAATGTCAGGATTCCTCCAACTCCCGCCAACGCACCATCAACGACCAGGGAGATTACCCAGTCGGAAGCTCCCGCTGAATGAAGCCCGGACAAAACACCGAGCGACAGCAGTTCCAGTCCCTGTTCAAAGTATCCTTTCAGAAAATCCCCGACTGTGAATGTCAGAAAAAAGACTAATGCCATAATTCCAAAGAATGCTGGAATTCCCAGGATCGGATGAGTCAGGATCTTATCCACCTGATCTGTCATATGTGATTTTTCTTCTTTATTAAACAGACATTCCTTGATTACCGATTCCACGTAATCGTATTTTTCATTGATAATCTCTTTTTCGAAGCTTCTCGGCACGATTTGTTCCAGTTCGACCGGATGGTCCTTCAGGACTTCCTTGTCATATTCGAGCATCTTGATCGCATGCCAGCGCAGATTTGTGAGATCCGGATACTTCTTCCGCAGAAGGTCTTCTACCCGCTGGATCCGGTCCTCGATCTCCCTGTCATAGCGGACGATCACGCCCTGGGGACCTTCCTCATAATGATGTACCACAGCGTGCATCAGCACGTCAAGTCCTGTGCGCTTTCTCGCGGAGACCGGAACCACAGGGATCCCGCCAAGCATCTCAGGAAGTCTGTGAAGGTCGATCTCCATTCCACGCTCTTCGATGATATCCATCATATTGAGAGCCAGAATGACTGGTTTCTTTAACTCTAAAAGCTGCATCGTCAGATAAAGATTCCGCTCCAGCGATGATGCATCTACAACGTTGACAATTACGTCCACGCCATCTTCTTCAATGCACCTTCTTGTGACGAGTTCCTCCATTGTATATGAAGTAAGACTGTAGATTCCAGGCGTATCGATCACACGGATCTTCCGCCCTTTATAGCTCGTCTCTCCTTCCATCCGCTCGACTGTAACGCCGGGCCAGTTTGCGACCTTTAATTTTGCTCCCGTAAATGCATTGAACAGCGTAGTCTTTCCGCAGTTCGGATTTCCTACAAAGCAGACAGTAATTGGTCTCTCTCCTGTGCTCATGATACCGCCTCCTCTTTTACCTCAATTCCACCGGTAATTCTTCTTCCCAGTGCAAGGCGGGTTCCACGGACTTTGATGATCATGGTTCCGCTGTTTTTCTTATTCATCACAAGAAGAGGCGTATTCTCATTTACCCCCAGCGCCTCTAAACGCCGGTTAATTGCCTCATCCACATGGACTGACTTGACCAGATACGTCTCGCCAATATTTCCTTCATATAGTTTCATCCTGTGTCCATCCTTCATTATCATAATTGACAGAGCCAACTCTGTCATCTGGAAATATTGTATTCTTGTTGAGAATAATTGTCAATAAGTGTATCCTGGCACATTCGTCCGCCCGGTGCGGGCAGTAGTTACCAATCATCTTAATTTTTCTCCAGTTCCAGCAGCATCTGCTTCACTTCCTTCATCCGGTCACGCAGCTTTGCGGCCTCTTCGAAATTCAGTTCTGCTGCCGCCTGGCGCATCTTCTTTGTGAGTTCCTTTGCAAGCTTCTCCAGTTCCCTTGCGTCCATGGATTCCGGATCTTTTCTGAACTCTTCTTCGCTGGCACTGGCAGCCTTGGAGATTGCGATCAGATCACGGACCGCTTTCTTTATGGTCTGCGGAGTGATTCCGTGCTCCTCATTGTACTTCTGCTGGATCTCACGTCGGCGGTTCGTCTCGTCGATGGCGGCCCGCATGGAATCGGTAATGGAATCCGCATACATGATCACATGGCCTTCGGCGTTTCGCGCGGCACGTCCGATCGTCTGGATCAAGGATGTCTCCGAACGGAGGAATCCTTCCTTATCCGCATCCAGGATCGCCACAAGTGTGATCTCCGGGATATCGAGTCCCTCTCTGAGGAGGTTGATTCCCACAAGAACATCAAAGACATCCAGACGCATATCGCGGATGATCTCGGCGCGCTCCAATGTGTCGATATCCGAGTGCAGATATTTTACGCGGATCCCGGCTTCCCTGATATAATCCGTAAGATCTTCCGCCATACGCTTTGTAAGCGTTGTGATCAGGATCTTGTTGTGTTTTTCTACTTCTTTATTGATCTCTCCCACAAGATCATCGATCTGTCCCTCCACTGGTCGCACGGAGATCTCCGGATCAAGAAGTCCTGTCGGGCGGATGATCTGCTCCGCGCGGAGAAGTTCATGGTCCGCCTCGTAAGTGGACGGGGTTGCGGACACGAACATCATCTGATTGATATGGGTCTCAAACTCCTCAAAATTCAATGGGCGGTTATCCAGGGCAGACGGCAGGCGGAATCCATAATCCACCAGTGTCTTCTTTCTAGACCGGTCACCGAAATACATGCCGCGGACCTGCGGAAGCGTGATATGGGACTCGTCCACGATGATCAGGAAATCATCAGGGAAATAGTCGAGCAGCGTACACGGCGGCTGTCCCGGTGCAGATCCCACAAGATGACGGGAATAGTTCTCGATTCCCGAACAGAAGCCTGTCTCTCTCATCATCTCCACATCAAAATTTGTCCGTTCCGCGATTCTCTGTGCCTCCAGAAGCTTGTCCTCACTCTTAAAAAAGGTTACCTGTTCTTTCATTTCCGCAAGGATATTTTCCGTTGCCCGCATCATCTTTTCTTTCGGTACAACATAGTGGGACGCCGGGAAGATCGCCACATGTTCCAGCTGCGCTTTCACCTCTCCGGTCAGCGCCTCGATCTCCATGATCCTGTCCACCTCGTCCCCGAAGAACTCGATCCGGTACGCCTCGCTTCCAGAATAAGCCGGAAATACTTCCAGCACATCACCTCTTACCCGGAAGCTTCCGCGCTTGAAATCCATCTCATTTCTCGTGTACTGGATATCGATCAGCTTATGGATCACCTCATCCCTGTCCTTCTCCATTCCGGGACGCAGAGAGATCACCATGTTCTTATAATCGATCGGGCTTCCTAAGCCGTAAATACAGGACACGGAGGCCACGATGATCACATCGTTTCTCTCCGACAGGGCCGCCGTTGCAGAGTGACGCAGCTTATCGATCTCATCGTTGATCGCGGAATCCTTTTCAATATAAGTATCCGTAGACGGCACATATGCCTCCGGCTGATAGTAATCATAATAGGAGACAAAGTACTCCACCGCATTGTTCGGGAAAAACTCTTTCATCTCCGAATAAAGCTGCGCCGCCAGCGTCTTATTGTGAGCGATCACCAGCGTCGGCTTATTGAGCTGCTGGATCACATTCGCCATCGTAAACGTCTTACCAGATCCGGTTACGCCCAGCAGTGTCTCAAACTGATTTCCCTCTTTAAATCCCTTCACCAGCTGCTCGATCGCCTGCGGCTGATCTCCGGTGGGCTGATATTCTGATACTAATTCAAAATGATCCATATGATTTCTCCTGACCTATCCATGATATTATTAGAAGCAGTGCAAAAATCCCGACGGCGAAGCCGATCTGGAATATCTCTCCGCCCAGGCTATGAATGTGCGGAATCGTTTCATTCTTAGTATATTACCTGTCCAGTATAGCATTCAAGCTAAAAAAAGTACAGAACAAACCGAATGTTTGTTCTGTACTGTATTTGCTGTCCGCATTCCTATCTCGCAAACCAATCCTTCATACACTGAAGCACCTGCACCAGCTCGTCCTCCTGGATCACATACGGCACCATTGCGTAGAGGTAGTTTAAGAACGGACGGCTGAACACACCTCTCTTGCAGGCATACTCCTGATATCCTTTTAATACGGCCGGATCGTAGACTTCGACGCAGACGCAGCCGCCCATGATCCGGACTTCGCGGATCCTGGGGTCTGTGAAGCCCTTCATCTCGCGGCGGGTCACAGCTTCGATCCTTTTGATCTTTTCCATGTAGTTCTGGGTCTCGAACAGTTCGATCGATGCCAGGGCCGCGCTGCACGCCAGCGCATTTCCCATGAATGTCGGTCCATGCATCAGGGCATGTTCCGGAACATCATCGTAGAAGCCCTCAAATACTTTCCGGTTTGCCACGGTGGCAGCATGACCGATATATCCGCCTGTCAGTGCCTTTCCGAGAACCAGAATATCCGGGAGGACCAGATCCGCCACGAAACGATTGCCGGTCCGGCCAAATCCAGTCGCCACCTCATCAAAGACCAGAAGGACACCGTACTGGTCACAAAGCTCTCTCGCCTTCTTTAAGAAGGAAACGTCATACATCCGCATGCCGCCCGCCCCCTGTAAAAGCGGTTCCACCAGCACACAGTTCAGTCTGTCATGATACTTTTCAAAGGCCTCTTCCAGGGCCGTGATCTCCGTCGGAATATGGACCACATACGGGCTTGCCCCGTAAGCTTTCAGCACGAAATGGTAATCCTCATCGTCTCCCGCTTCCATCGTCTTAAAGGTGTCGCCGTGGTAGGCATGTTCCAGGGCCAGGATCATGGTCCGCTTCTCATCTCCCCGGTTCATATAATACTGCAGCGCCATTTTTAACGCCACTTCCACCGCCACACTGCCGGAATCGGAAAAGAAGCAGTAATCCAGATCCCCCGGCAGCCAGGACGCCAGTTTCTCTGACAGCTTTCTCGCCGGTTCGTGGGTCAGCCCGCCCAGCATGACATGGGAAAACTTCTCCACCTGGGAGATGATCGCCTGGTTGATCACCGGGTGCTTATATCCGTGGATCACGCTCCACCAGGATGAGACCGAATCGATCATCTTCTGATCTTTCGTATAGAGATATACCCCGTTCGCGTCCACGATCTCGTAGGGCGCCTTCATTGTTTTTAACTGTTCATATGGATACCAGATCATCGTTTTCTTCTCCTTCATCTTAACATGGACTCCCCGGTCCCTTTCCTGCCCCGCTGCTGCGGGTGGAATTCCCGGGAGTACGTCAGCACTTACCGCTTCCTATATAATCTCGGCATATTCACGGTCATTTTTCCGCAGTCTCATACAGCGCTTTCAAATCCTCCGCGTCCATGGAAAGCTCCGTGTCACCGTCCGCCACACAGGCAACCACAGGAACTCCTGTATAGTACTCGCACATTTTCCGGTTGTCCTCATGGAGCACATCTCCCTGCTTATAGTGATTGAAAATGATCCCCTTCAACGGGATTCCCTGCTCTTTGAGGTAGTACGCGGTCAGCGCCACACCGTTGATCGTGCCGAGTCCCGCGTCCGTGATCATCAGACACCCAAGACCGCAGGCTTTGACTACCTCCGGCAGGCGGATATCCGTCTCATCAAAGCAGAGCGGACAGAGGATTCCACCGCTTCCCTCCATCGTCACGTACTCGTACTCCTCACAGACCTTCTGAAATCCCGCCAACACAGTCTCCATCTGGACCGGATTTCCCTCGATCCGTGATGCCAGGTGCGGGGAGACAGCTGTCTCGTAGACATATGGACACATTTCCTCAAGGGACTGGCGGATTCCGGACATGTTTTTTACCTGGAGCGCGTCCCCCGGGATCAGGCTGCCATCCGGCCGTCTCTCGTTGCCGCTCATGGCAGCCTTATAGTAAGCCGCGTCCGCACCGCTCTCTCTCAGTTTTTTCACAATCAATCCCGTCACATACGTTTTTCCGACATCCGTTCCCGTTCCTGTAATAAAAATATTTCTGCTCATTCCCTATCCCAGTCTCCCTTCTTTGATCATTGGGATCATCCGTTTTCCGATGACTGCCGCCAGAATGCACAGTGCAATATCTCCCGGAACCGCCAGTAAAAAGCAGTATAAAAACAACGGCCAAAGACCGATCGGCGTATTTATGACGAAATTGCTGATCACATAATAGTAAACCATTCCAAATGCATACACGATAAAGAGTCCGATGAAATCTGCCGCCAGCAGGCGTCTGTAATCAGGACGGCTCTTCTCATTCGCGATCCGTCCTGTCACATAGGCTGCTACAGCGAATCCGATGATGTAGCCGAAGCTCGGCTGAAAGATATAGCCCGGTCCGCCGCCCTGGGTGAAGATTGGAAGTCCCACAAGTCCCAGCACAATATAGACCACGACCGCCAGCGCCCCGTTCACAGGGCCCAGCAGCAGCCCCGCCAGCATCGTAAACAAAAACTGAAGTGTAAACGGAACTACCGGAACAGGAACTTTGATAAATGCCCCTACCGCGATCAATGCCACAAACATTGCACACAGCACAAGGTCTTTCGTTTTCATATGTTTCAAAATTATTTCCTCCTGAATTTTCTGGTTGCTCAAGAAATCTGAAGCATTTCCCTTTTCCTGTATATGCGCATCACTCTTCCGTTCTTTCCATACCTTTAACGCCAGGTTTGGCTTTTCGTACTCCTACCTTGTGGTTGAGCAGGCGTCGTTCTGCGGGCTTGATGCTGCATTGC
>ENA-USUA01001260-USUA01001260.1-human-gut-metagenome-genome-assembly--contig:-NODE-1260-length-12053-cov-49.446393_pt1 | contig 12053 bp, 10 predicted proteins | sample MGYA00250057_ERZ773390 | MGnify/ENA primary metagenome ERZ773390 (study PRJEB29103, sample SAMN06111941) | human gut metagenome | biome: human gut; feature: ankylosing spondylitis patient; material...
GCGGGGAGAGTGGAGTCCAGAGGTAGGGAGGGGGGATTCGAAACACCCCTCCCTACCTCTGGCCCGCGCGGAGCGCATTGCCATTTGACCGAAAAAGAAAACCTGCCCCGCGCCATAGGCGCGAATACCCGCTTCCCTAAAAATGAAACAAATAAAACGAGGCGTTTCTATGAACTACGAATCCGCTTTGGAATACATCCACGCTGTCCAGTGGGCCGGCCACAAGCCGGGCCTCAGCCGCACCCGCACTCTGCTGGCGGCGCTGGGCGACCCCCACAAGAAGCTCCGCTTCGTCCATGTGGCGGGTACCAACGGCAAGGGCAGCACTGCCGCCATGCTGGCGTCCTGCCTGCAGGCGGCGGGGTATCGGGTGGGCCTGTACACTTCGCCTTTCATCAACCGCTTCAACGAGCGCATTCAGGTAAACGGCGAACAGATACCCGACGACGCGCTGGTGCGTCTGGTGGAGCGCGTCCGCCCGGCGGCAGACGCCATGGCTGACGTCCCTACCGAGTTCGAGATCATCACGGCCCTGGGGATGCTCTGGTTCGCGGAGGAAAAATGCGACATCGTGGTGCTGGAAGTGGGCCTCGGCGGTACGCTGGACTCTACCAACGTCATCGACCCGCCCGAGTGCGCGGTCATCACGGCGCTGGGCATGGACCATGTAAAAGAACTCGGCCCTACCATCGCGGACATCGCCGCCGCCAAGGCCGGCATCATCAAGCCGGGCAGTCCGGTGGTGAGCTACGGCGGTGTGCCGGAAGCGGACGCTGTCATCGCCCGTGTGGCCAGGGAGCAGAACGCGCCTCTCACGGTGGTGGATCTCTCCCGCCTCAAAGTGGAGGGCGGCGACCTCGACGCCGTCACCTTCGATTTCGACGGGCTGGACGGTGTCCGTCTGCCCCTCATCGGCAGCTATCAGCCGAAAAACGCCGCCCTCGCCATCACGGCCCTCCGTGTGCTGCGGGGCAGGGGATGGAACATCCCCGACAGCGCCATCCGCACCGGCCTCGAGCAGGTGAGCTGGCCGGGTCGGTTCGAGCTGCTGCGGCATTCGCCCGCTTTCCTGTTGGACGGCAGCCACAACGCCCACGGGATGCGGGCCACCGTCCAGAGCCTCCGGGACCGCTTCCCGGGGCAGAAGTTCGTCTTCCTGCTCAGTATCATGGCCGACAAGGATGTGGACGAGATGCTGGCACTGCTGCTGCCGCTGGCAAAGCGGTTCGTCACGGTCGCGGCCCACACGCCCCGCGCCATGCCCGCTGAGACGCTGGCAGAGCACATCCGCGTCCGGGGCGGAAAGGCTGAGGCAGCGGCGGACATCCCGGCGGGCGTCGCCCGCGCGGTAGAGCTGGGCGGTGACGGCCCGGTGTGCGCGCTGGGGACCCTCTACTTCTCCGGCGACGTCCGGCAGGCGTTTGCACGGCTGACCGCAGAATAAACGACAAAAAGAAAAGCGATGGCCCAGTGCAGGTGGGCCATCGCTTTTTTGCCCTTTCGGGCAAGCAGGGTAAATGATAAGAAGGTAAATGAAGAAAATAGCAATAATAAGAAGGGAAAAACAAGAAGAAAAACAAGGGCGCGGGATGCTATGTATCCAACAGCCTGCCTTTGTTGGATACAACAATAGCACGATTACAGAAAAATTACAAGCCCTTTTTTGAAAAAACTTCCCCAAAAAGGGGCGGAATGCGGCACTTTTGGCACAACGCACAAATCCCGGAGAGATTCACCGGCAATTTGACGAAGCACGAAACGGCGGGGTGTTCCAAACAAGAACACTATAAATTTTTGTAAGCCGCTCTCCGGCTCTTGCACGGCGGAGAAGGCTGTGCTAAGATGATAGCGTAAAATGAGAAGTCTGCGCTGAAATGAAAAACAGATGTGATATTGCAAACGACAAAGGAGAATATAGATGGTAAAAAACGCGTCAGCCGGCGAAAAGGCCGGCTGGTCCAACGGGCGGACGCCGCTGTTTTCCCAGAAAGACCTGCTGCGGCTGGTGGGGCCGCTGCTCATCGAGCAGTTTCTGGCCGTGACGGTGGGCATGGCCGACACCATGATGGTCTCCCGCTGCGGCGAGGCGGCCATCTCGGGCGTCAGCCTCGTGGATATGATAAACAACCTCATCATCGTGCTGTTCGCGGCGCTGGCCACCGGCGGCGCGGTGGTGGTGAGCCAGTATCTGGGCGCGAAGGAGCAGGAAAAGGCAAATGCCGGTGCGGGCCAGCTCATCCTGCTGAGCGCCATCCTGGGTACCGTGGTGGCTGCGCTCTGCATCCTCTTCGCCCGGCCCATGATCAGCGCCTGCTACGGCTCCATCGACGCGGATGTTCTGGACGCCGGCGTCCTCTACCTTAAAATAACCGCCCTGAGCTATCCCTTCCTCGCGCTGTACAACGCGGGCGCGGCCCTCTTCCGCAGCATGGGCAACTCCAAGATCTCCATGCAGATCAGCATCCTCATGAACATCATCAACATCGTGGGCAACGCGGTCTGCATCTTCGGCCTGAAAATGGGCGTCGATGGCGTTGCATGGCCCAGTGTCGTCTCCCGTGTCATCGCGGCGGTGCTCATTCTGGGCCGCTGCTACCAGAAGGGCCATGCCCTCACGGTGCCGAGGACCGTTAAGCCCGATACCGGTATGGCCAAGCGCATCCTCGGCATCGGCGTGCCGTCGGCCTTTGAGAACAGTCTGTTCGAGGCGGGCCGCATCGTCGTGGTGAGCATGATCTCCACCTTCGGCACGGTGCAGATCGCCGCCAACGCCGTCGCCAACAACCTCGACGGTGTGGGCTGCATCCCGGGCAAGGCCATCGGCCTTGCCATGATAACGGTCGTGGGCCGCTGCGTCGGCGCAGGGGACAACGAGCAGGCCGTCTATTATACAAAGAAGCTGCTGGGCTGGGCCTATCTCGTCATGGGTGTGTTGAATGGATGGATCCTGATTTTTGTCCGGCCTCTGGTGGGCATTTACGAGCTTTCGGGCGAGACGATGGAGCTCTCCATCATCCTGGCCTGCATCCACGCGGGCTTTGCAATGCTGCTCTGGCCTCTCTCCTTCGTGCTGCCCAACGCTCTGCGCGCCGCCAACGACGTCAAGTTCACGATGATCGTCTCCATCGCCAGCATGGCCTGCTGGCGTGTGGGCTTCAGCTATATCATCGGTGTGCGGATGGGCATGGGTGCCATCGGCGTCTGGATCGCCATGGTGGTGGACTGGGTCTGCCGCGTGACCTGCTTCGTGACCCGCTTCCGCAGCGGCGTCTGGAAAGAAAAATATAAGGCCTGACAACAGAAAGGAACGTTACATGAAACTCATCAGCTGGAACGTGAACGGGCTGCGCGCCTGTCTGACCCACGATTTTGCCGCAAGCTTCGCCGCGCTGGACGCGGACGTGTTCTCGGTGCAGGAGACCAAGATGCAGCCCGGGCAGGCCGACTTCGCCCCCGAGGGCTACACGGAATATACATACTCGGCGGAGAAGAAGGGCTACTCCGGCACAGCCTGCTGGTGCAAGACCGCGCCGCTGAGCGTGACCACCGGCATCGGCATCGAGGAGCACGACCACGAGGGCCGTGTGCTGACGCTGGAATACCCGGAGTTTTACCTCGTCAACTGCTACACCCCCAACAGCCAGGACGGCCTCAAGCGGCTGGACTACCGGATGACATGGGAGGACGCCTTCCGCGCCTACCTGCTGGAGCTGGATGCCAAAAAGCCGGTCATCCTCTGCGGCGATCTGAACGTGGCCCATCAGGAAATTGATATTAAAAACGCCAGGACAAACCGGATGAGCGCCGGCTTTACCGACCAGGAGCGGGCCAAGATGACCGAGCTGCTGGCGGCGGGCTTCACCGACAGCTTCCGCGCCATCCACCCGGACGAGGTGAAATACAGCTGGTGGAGCTACCGCTTCCACGCCCGGGAGAAGAACGCGGGCTGGCGCATCGACTATTTCATCGTCTCGAACCGCATTGCGGACAAGATAAAAGCCGCCGAGATACACAACGAGGTGTTTGGCTCCGACCACTGCCCGGTGGAGCTGGACATCGACTTATAAGGAGGGCTCTATGCTCAAAAGCTATCTCATCGTATTCTTTATCTCGATGCTGCCCCTCATCGAGCTGCGCGGTGCCATCCCGGTGGGCATCGGGATGGGCCTGCCCATCCTGCCGACCTATCTGGTCTGTGTGGTGGGCAACATGCTGCCGGTGCCGTTCATCTATCTGTTCGCCCGTAAAGTCCTCATCTGGGGCTACCACAAGCCCATCATCGGCCCCTTCTGCCGTTTCTGCATCATCAAGGGCGAAAAAGGAGGTCGTGCGCTGGAAGCCAAGGCCGGGCGCGGCCTCGTGGCGGCGCTGCTGCTCTTCGTGGGCATCCCGCTGCCGGGTACCGGCGCATGGACCGGCACGCTGGCCGCGTCCATCCTCGACATGAAGTTCAAAGATGTGCTCATCGCCTGCATGGGCGGCGTGCTGCTGGCCGGGATCATCATGGGTCTGGCAAGCGCAGGTCTTTTGGGAGCGCTGAGCGGTCTGTTTGCGGTGTGACCTGCCCGAGGCCGCGAGGCACTGCAGTTTCCCGCAGTAAGAGGCTTTTTTGTTTTGCATGGGCCTGACCGGCTCGCCAGTGGGCGCGTTGCACCCGGGTTGCGGCTCCCAGCGTCTGCTCGCTTTCGCTTGCATCCTGCTGGCCGCGGCCCCAACAATTTCTCCCTGCTTCCGCCACTGGCGGCGGTCGAAATGGTTGCCCCCTTTGGGAGAGCTGGCGCGTCAGCGTCTGAGAGGGCTGGTTTTCCATCGCAAAGTGTGCTAGAATAATAACAGCGTGTCTTGAGTAAAGACGAAGAAAGGACGAATCAAAGATGCAAGAGGCTTTGAACCAGAAGATCGACGCATTTATTGCGGCGAACAAAGAGCAGATCCTGAAAGACATTGCCACGCTGGTGTCCATCAACAGCGTGGAGGGTGCCCCGGAAGAGGGCGCACCCTACGGCGCAGGCCCCCGTGCCGCGCTGGACAAGACGCTGGAGCTGGCCGCAGGCATGGGCCTTGCGACCCGCAACTGCGAGAACCATATCGGCTACGCCGAGCTGGCCGGTGCCGATGCCGAGAAGTATCTGGCTACCATCTGCCATGTGGACGTGGTGCCGGAGGGCAACGGCTGGACGGAAGACCCCTTCAAGATGGAGATCCGCGACGGCTGGATGATCGGCCGCGGCGTCGCTGACGACAAAGGCCCCATGGTCGCCACCCTGTACGCCCTGAAGTTCCTCAAAGAGGAGGGCGTCTCCCTGCGCTATCCCATCCGCGCCCTCGTCGGCGACAACGAGGAAACTCACATGCATGATGTGGACTACTACCTCGCCAACTACCCGGCCCCTGTGTTCTGCTTCACCCCGGACGCAGAGTTCCCGGTCTGCAACGGTGAGAAGGGCCACTTCGACGGCAAGCTGGTCAGCCCCGTCTGCAACGGCATCATCAAGGACTTTGTGGGCGGCGTCGCCACCAACGCTGTGCCTGACCGCGCCAGCGCTCTCGTGGCCACCGACATCACCAAGCTGCGCAACGCCCCCAACATCACCCTCGAGCCGGAAGGCGACGGTGTCCGCATCCGCGGCTGGGGCAAGTCCGGCCATGCTGCCATGCCGGAAGGCACTGTCAACGCCATCGGTCTGGTGGTAAACTACCTGCTGGACAATGGCCTCTGCAACGACGCCGAACGCGCCTATCTGGAAGCCGTCAAGAAGCTGCACGACTCCACCGCAGGCGTGGGCCTCGGCATCGACTGCGCCGACGGCCCCTTCGGCCCGCTGACCATCATCGGCGGCAAGATGTCCATGGTGGATGGCCGGATGGTCCAGACCATGGACAGCCGTTACCCCACCTGCACCGACGGCGACACCATCGCAAAGCAGATCCGTGCCGCCATCGGCATCGGCGCAGAGCTGACGGATGTGGGCAGCGCAAAGCCTTTCTATATCGAGGCTGACACCCCCGCCATCAAGGCCTGCATCGACACCTACAACGAAGTCACCGGCGAGAACGCAACGCCCTTCACCATGGGCGGCGGCACTTACGCCCGCCACTTCCCCTATGCTGTCAGCTTTGGCCCGGAGCACAGCGATATGGTGCTGCCCGAGTTCGGCGGCCCGATGCACGGCGCGAACGAGGCCGCTCCCATCGACAAGCTGCTGGAAGCCCTGAAAATTTATATCATCGCTCTGCTGCGGCTGGAGGAGATCGACTTTTGAGCCGGGTGCGCGTCTTGGTCATTGACGGGCAGGGCGGCGGTCTTGGCCGTCAGCTGACGGCGGCGCTTGCCGCCGGATGCCCGGACATCGAGCTGACCGCCGTAGGGACCAACAGCATCGCGGCTTCGGCCATGCTCAAGGCGGGCGCACACCGCGCCGCCACCGGCGAGAATGCCGTGGTGGTCAACTGCCGCCGGGCGGACATCATCGTCGGCCCCATCGGCATCGTCATCGCCGATTCGCTGCTGGGTGAGATCACCCCGGCCATGGCGGCGGCGGTCTGCCAGAGCAGTGCGGCGCGGGTGCTCATCCCCATCAATCACTGCGATAACATCGTGGTGGGTGTGCCGGACCAGCCCATCGGCCAGCTGGTAGCAGCGGCGGTGGAGAAGGTGAGCCAGCTCTGCAGCAGCGGCTGCCGGTAACCGCTGCCCGGGGGCAGTGCCTCTCATCCGGCGCTGTGCGCCAAAAGGGGGGCTTTTGCCCGCCGCAAGCCCTATCGTAAAAATAAATGCACCTGTAGCCAAACCTCGCTGTTTCCGGGGACCGGAAGCGAGAGCTGCAGGTGCATTTTTGCGTTGGGCGGCAAAGAAACAGCAAAAAAAGTGAGTGCGCAATTTTTGTATTGACAGAACGACAGGGGGGGGGGGTATAATGAATAGGAAGAGAGGGCGCTGTGCTCTCTGCACCATCAATAAGGAGGACATCAAAACCATGAAACAGTTCAAAAAGCTGGCGTCTCTGCTGCTGGCAGCAGTGCTGGCCATGACCCTGCTGGCGGGCTGCGGCGGCCGGGGCGGCAATGTGGGCACTGCGGTCACCGAGCAGAGCATCCTGAAGTACATCAACGAGTACCGGAAGAAAGTTAACACGGGCCTGAGCCCGGTGGAAAATGACGCCACTCTGGCCCAGGCAGCAGCCACACTGCTGGAGGAGTTTTCCAAGACCCCGGCAAAAACTGACTACGGCACTGGTTATACGCTGACCCGAAGCGCGGCCGAGGACATCCTGCACACTGCCACCGGGAAGAAAAATCAGGGAGTCAAAAACTTATATGATATGCGCGATGGGAGCTTTTTCTATTTGGCTCCCGATAACTACAACAACTTCGGTTCTGGCAATAATAATTTGTATCTGTTCCGTCGTGGCGACAAAGTCTTCGATTATGATAACAACAACGCCTACAACGGCTACATCAGCACGATCGATAAATTTTGCCCCCCTACGGTCATTATGGTAAGTGATGTGAAGGTGGGCATCGCCTTCCGGGAGATCAAGGGTGAGCGGTTTGCTCTGTTGGTCTACGATGTGACCATCACCCCGACGACCCCGGCGCCCCCGGCTCCCTGACCTGCACCCCTGCAGGAAAGGGCAGGCAGCGGCCTGAACCATAAGGCAGAAAACAGGACCCCGGCACCCTTGGAGCATCATGCTCAGAAAAGGTGCCGGGGTTTTTGCGATGGGGCTGTGGGCGGGGGCAGCTTACCGCCGGCGCTGCCGTGCGGCCACCTGCTGGGCCGTGGGGGGAATATCGCCCTGTGCGGCCTTTTCCAGCTGACCGATACGGCGGTCGAGGTCGATGAGGCGCTGGGCCATGATGTCCGGCAGGTCCTGCTGGTCGAGGTCGTCGGCGGGGTTGACGGCCTTGTTGTTGATGCGCACCACTTCGGCAGGGACGCCGACGGCGGTGCAGTTGGCGGGCAGGTTCTTGAGCACCACGCTGCCCGCGCCGATGCGGGCGTTGTCGCCGATATACACCGGACCCAGCACCTTGGTGCCTGCGCCGATCAGGACATTGTCGCCCAGGGTGGGGTGGCGCTTGCCGGTGTCCTTGCCGGTGCCGCCGAGGGTCACGCCGTGGTAGATGGTGCAGTTGTCGCCGATCTCCGCCGTCTCGCCGAAGACGATGCCCATGCCGTGGTCGATGAACAGGCACTTGCCGATCTTCGCGCCGGGGTGGATCTCGATGCCGGTCTTATGCCGGCCCCGCTGGCTGACCCAGCGGGCAAGGAAGAAGTGCTTGTGCTCGAACAGCCAGTGGGCAATGCGGTGATAGACCAGAATGTGAAAGCCCGGGTAAAGCAGGATGACCTCCAGCACCGTGCGTGCCGCAGGGTCCTTGCGCTGGATGTTCCGCGCATCCTCTAAAAGACCCATCATAGAAAACCTCCATTTTGCCGCCCGCAATGGCGGCCCCCTCTCTGATAGACATTATAATAGCACATCTGAACTTTAATGTACAGTGAAATGGTAGGATATAAGAACGAAAATGAGGATTTTTTTGCACGAGGGCGCTGGCGGCGGGGGAGAAGAGGGACTTTTCGGTAGAGTAGCTAAAATTCGAGGCTTACGGATGCAAACCTTCTCACATGGAAATGAGGGTAAAAGCATTGACACATTTTGCGCTTCTATGCTAAAATATATCGAAAAAGAACGGATAGAAAAGGGGACGGGAGCATGAAAGCCAAGATGATGCGCGCAAAACTGAAAAATCAGTTTGCAGCCGTTTTTGCTGTGGCTCCGGTGTTTCCTTTTTTGATGTGCTGACTTTTCCCTTTGCAGGGAAAAGTTTTTTTTTGCCCTTCTGAGGGCAGACACACCCGGACGATGAAACCAGACGAACACAGACAGGGAGGGAATCTTATGCTGCTCATCAACGCTGTCAACGCCGAGGGCCGGCCTGTGGAGCTGTATGTAAAGGACGGAAAGATCGCCGCCGTCGGTCAGGACCTGGCCGCACTGGCCGGAGAAAACGAAACGGTGCTGGACGCCGGAGGACTGACCGTGCTGCCCGCTTTCGTGGACCTGCACTGCCACTGGCGCACGCCGGGCTTCGAGTACAAAGAGGACATTGAAACGGGAAGCCGCGCCGCAGCCGCAGGCGGCTACACCTTCGTGAACCTGATGCCCAACACAAAGCCTGTCTGCTCTTCGGCAGCACAGGCCGCGATGGTGGAACAGAAGGCCGCTGAGGTGGGCCTGTGCGACGTGAACCAGACCGTCTCCATCACCGAGGATTTCGACGGCAAGACCATCGACCACCTCAAGACCCTGCCCGCTTCGGTCAAGTTCATCACCGAGGACGGCCACGGTGTGCAGGATAACGCCACCATGGCCCGGGCGTTCGCCATCTGCACCCAGCGGGACATCACCGTGATGAGCCACGCCGAGGATATGGAGATCAGCCCCTGGGACTACCGGCTGGCCGAGGACATCGAGACGGTGCGGAACTGCTGGCTGAGCGAGTATTACCAGACCCGCCTGCACATGTGCCACGTCTCCACCCGGGGCGCCATCGAGGCTATCCAGATGGCAAAGCTGCGGGGCGCACCCGTCACCTGCGAGGTGACGCCCCACCATCTCTGGTTCACCAATGACACCTGCGACTACCGCGTCAACCCGCCCATCCGCACCGCCGACGATGTGCGGGCCCTCATCGACGCCATCCGCAGCGGTGTGGTGGACGCCATCGCCACCGACCACGCCCCCCACTCCGAGGAAGACAAGCTCAAGGGCATGGCCGGTATGGTGGGCAGTGAGACGGCTTTCGGTGTCTGCTACACCAAGCTCTGCAAGGAAGAGGGACTTCCCCTCGAGCTGCTGAGCCACCTGATGAGCACCCGCCCGGCGGAGATCCTGGGCCTTGCCAAGGGTCAGCTGGAGCCGGGCTATGACGCCGACTTTGTGCTGGTAGACCTCGACACCCCCTATACCGTGGACAAGAACAAGCTCCACTCCAAGTCCCACAACTGCCCCTTCGACGGTGCGCAGCTCTACGGCAGGGTCTGCGCCACGGTCAAGGGCGGCGAGCTGACCTATCAGGCAGAAGAATAAAAAGCTTTTCACGGCCTGGCCCTCTCAGCCTCACTTCGTTCGGCAGCTCTCCCAAAGGGAGAGCCAAAAACGCGGAGGTCAGACCAAAGCCTCTCCCTTTGGGAGAGGTGGCGCGGCGATAGCCGTGACGGAGAGGGCAAGGATGCTGACAATAGAAGATATACTTATAAAAAGAGAGGCAAACAGGAGGAACCCCAAATGACGAACATGGATAAGCTTTACGAGGCAGTCGAAGCACGCGGCCCGGTCTGCGTGGGTCTGGACACCGATTTCAGCTACCTGCCCGCGGATTTCGTGGACAGCACCCTCTCCAAGGGCGAGAACATCGTCCGCTTCAACAAGAAGCTCATCGACGCCACCAAGGCCGTCGCGGGCTGCTACAAGGTGCAGATCGCTTACTACGAGTCTCTGGGCCTCGAGGGCCTGAAGGCCTATGCCGACACCCTGAAGGCTGTCCGCGAGGCCGGTGTGCCGGTCATCGCCGACATCAAGCGCGGCGACATCGCCAAGACCGCTGAGATGTACGCCATGGGCCACTTCACCGGCGACTTTGAGGCCGACTTTGTCACGCTGGCTCCCTACATGGGTCTGGACTCCATCAGCCCCTATCTGCCCTACGCGGAGAAGCAGGGCAAGGGGATGTTCGTCCTCTGCCGCACCTCCAACGGCGGCGCAAAGGATTTCGAGTATGAGAAGCTGGCCGATGGCCGCCACGTCTACGACCTCGTGGGCGACAAGCTGAACGCCCTCGGCAAGGACTACATGGGTGAGCACGGCTACTCTTCCATCGGTCTGGTCATCGGCGGCACCCACATCGAGGAGGCTGCCGAGATCCGCGCAAAGTATCAGGACAGCTTCTTCCTCATCCCCGGCTACGGCGCACAGGGCGGCAAGGCCGAGGACATCGCCCAGTATCTGTCGAAGGGCAACGGCGGCGTGGTCAACTCCAGCCGCGGCATCCTGCTGGCCTACAAGAAGCAGCCGGGCGCAGCCTTCGACGAGGCCGCTTACAACGAGTGTGTGAACATGAAGGAGGCCATTGCCCATGCGTGCAGCCTGCTGTGAGGCCACTGTCCTGCGCCATGAGGTCATCGCGGACGACATCCGCCTGCTGACCGCCCTCTGGCCGGACCGCGAGCATGCCCCCCACGCGGGGCAGTTCTTCACCCTGCGTGTCTGGGGCGCAGATGAAGCTCCCTTCCTGTCCCGGCCCATCAGCGTCCACAAGTGGGATGCCGAGACCCAGACCGTCGAGTTCCTGTACGCTGTCGTGGGCGAGGGGACCCGCAAGCTGACGACCCTGAAAAAGGGTGACAGCTTCCAGCTCACCGGTCCTATGGGCAACGGCTTCGATGTGGCCGGCATCCTGAGCAAGTATCAGAAGATCGCCGTCGTGGGCGGCGGCATCGGCACCGCCCCCATGTACCAGCTCACCCGGGAGCTGGCAGCTGGCGGCGTCAAGCCGGACGTCTTCTTCGGCTTCCGCGATAAGCCCTACTGCATGGAAGAGTACCGCTCCATCGCGGGCATCGTCAAGGTGTCCACCGACACCGGCGCGGTGGGTTTCCACGGTTTCGTCACCCAGCTGTATGACCCGGCGGATTACGATGTGGTGCTGGTGTGCGGCCCCACGGTCATGATGCGGAATGCCGCCCGCCTCTGCGCGGAGAAGGGGACTCCCTGCTTTGTCAGTCTGGAAAAGAAGATGGCCTGCGGCATCGGTGCCTGCCTCGGCTGCACCTGCGAGACCAGAAGCGGCGAGGGCAAGAGCGTGTGCAAGGATGGCCCTGTGTTTGATGCGGCGGAGGTGTTCTGATGGCAGACTTGAAAACGAACCTGCTGGGCTTTACCATGAACAGCCCCATCATCGGGGCCTCCGGCACGGTGGGCTACGGCGTGGAATACGAAGAGCTGGCTGATTTCAGCAGGATCGGCGGCATCTCGGGCAAGGGCCTG